>Ga0326728_10015020_pt1 | contig 16226 bp, 17 predicted proteins | sample MB3enrmetagenome_FD_207602 | JGI IMG/M metagenome (GOLD analysis project Ga0326728, IMG submission 207602) | Lab enriched peat soil microbial communities from McLean, Ithaca, NY, United States - MB31MN | ecosystem: Environmental > Terrestrial > Soil > Wetlands > Peat | place: USA: New York...
TTCCCCGCAAGCGGGGCGTACTCAGCCTCATGGTTTTTTGTCCTCCCAGGGGTGGTCAGTATTACGGTACGTTATATAACGATAGGGATGATCAGCTTTCTTAAGCGGAGAGAACTGCTTTCTCAACTTCCGCCAGCTTGGTGAGCAACCGCTCCTGGCGGTCGGCTGGTGGGGTGCCTTTCATGGCCCAGTAGGCACGAAGCTTCTCCTCCGCAGAGTGGGCGGCAGCAATAGGGGCAGGCTCCGCCGGAAGGTCCGCATCGTGCTCGATCTTCACCTTCAGTTCGGCGGGATTGGCAGCCAGCAATTTCTCCCTGAGATTGTCCTGCTGCTCGCGGCTGAGCACGCGATCAGGTCCGTTGGGGACAGTCACCACAACTTTCACTCGAGAGTCTTTCAAAGTGAGTGGATCCACGTTGTCAGGTAGCCACAGTTCACCATTGTCATAGACGGCGTGAAGCTCGACCATCCGGCGGGTGGGCGAGACCCTGAATTCAATGTCCAGGTCCGACAAGTCCGGGCGAAGTTCGGGCGCGTGTAATGTCACCAGGTTGTAGCCTTTGTCTTCGACTTCGCTGTAATCGCAGCGGGAGAGTGACCCGGCATACCAAATGCGCGGGGCGAGTTGCTGACGGAGGTGAACGTGGCTGAGTCCCACATACTGGGCCTTAAGGCTGCGCAGCGGATCAAGGGGATACTCGGCACAGCGCCCGACCAGCGGCTGACCACTGCTCACCCTGGCGCCGGTCACCCCGAAATGCCCAAAGAAGAGCTTGTAGCATCCAGGCCGCTGCTCGAACCGCCGGTTGAACTCATTGAGTTGCCGGGCGAAGGTCTCACCCAGACTGTCCTCGTTTCCTGCCATCACCGCTTTGCGAGGATACGGGAAGACCGCAACAGCAGCCTCACCCAGCTCAATAAACTCCGGCTCAGTGCAAAGATAGATGGGGTGGGCGGCCTTGGCGCGTGCCAGAACGTGTAAGTCTCCATCGAGTTCCTTGCCATGGTTACCCGCCACCAGGATGACCGGGGCGTGGTTGCCCATCCGAATGAGCGCTTCGACCCAGAGGTTTCGCTCTTTGATGGTTTGCTTGTAGGTCGTCAGGTCACCATCGACAACGAAAAGGTTTGTATTGGCGTGGATTGAGTCCTCGACGAACCATTCCAGACACTGTGCAGTGTCCCCGAAGTACCGGTCTTCCTCGAGATGTATATCGCCGCTGTGTGAAATTCTCATCCTCGTTCAACTCCTTCTGAAAGCATTTGCCGAGGCCGAATCTGGTGAATAAGAATCGCGGCCAGCAAGAGGACGACGGCCACGATAATGTGGGCTACAGCCAGTAGTAGGGATACAGAAAACATCCGATGGACGGAAAAAAGGTTGAGGCCGACGAAAAGCAAAAGAAAAGCGAGCCGGATCAACCCAAGGTGATCCTGAAGCCGCTTCTGGAAGGAATTCATGGGAGTCCTTTGGCGTACTCCGAGGTGGCGGGATTAAAGGGGAAGGAAACTTGCCAGATCTATCGAGGAGAGCGATTCATCGGATACCCGTCAACTGGCCCACCGGTTAGGCTAGATTCCGGCGTGGAAGTGCGTTTGATCGGCATAGGGGCCGCAGTCGCCCGCGGACCCCTGCCACACCACCGTGCGTACGGGTCCGTACACGGCGGTTCGAGCGGTTACGCTAGCCCTTCTCGGCCAAGGACGGAAGACCGAGCGAGCGAAAGTAAGCGTTCGACAGGCCAATATGCAAGGCCTTATTCTGACTGGTGGACCAGGGACCCCGGTAGCTGGCAGCCGTATTGCGGGCCAGCACCGGACCCACCCCGAGCGCGATCAGAGCCGTCCGGCGTCGGCGAGCGGTTCGCCACTGCCGCCACAGCGCGCAGCGGAGTCGCCGCCGGACCCAACCGGTCAGAGAACTCAGCACTTCCGGGGTCTCGCAGAAGCCGAAGTAGTTGCGCCAGCCCACCATGTAGCGAGCCAACTCTTCTACGGTAGCCTCGAGACTAACCCCCTTGGCCCGTCGCGTGACCTTTCGGATTCGTTGCTTGAAGCGGTCCAAGGCTTTGGGCGCTATGACCCGCTTAACCTCCGGACCGGGACTAAAGCTGAATCCGAGAAACTTTCGCTCCTGCGGTCGCGCCACCGCACTCTTCGCCTCATTCACCTTGAGCTTGAGCCTTTGCGTGATGAATCGTGTGATACTCTTCATCACCCGTTGGCCCGCCCGCTCGCTGCGAACGTAGATGTTGCAGTCGTCCGCGTAACGAACGAAGCGATGCCCCCGGCGCTCCAGCTCTCGGTCGAGTTCGTCGAGCACGAGGTTGCTTAACAGAGGCGAAAGAGGTCCCCCTTGTGGGGTCCCTTCCACGCTCGGGCTGACCAACCCGTTCTCCATCACCCCGGCCTTCAAGAATGCCCGGATGAGTTTCAACAACCGCTTGTCCCCGATCCGTTTCGCAATCTGGCCCATCAGTTTGTCGTGATTGACTCGATCGAAAAATTTCTCCAAATCAAGATCAACGCACCAGCCGCAACCCTGGGCGATGTACTGCTGCGCCTGGGCCACCGCCTGATGAGCCGACCGTCCCGGTCGAAAACCGTAGCTGTGGTTAGAGAACGTCCGGTCCCACCGTCTTTGGAGAACCTGCATCACCGCCTGTTGGATAAAACGATCCAGCACGGAAGGAATGCCCAACTTTCGCACTCCCCCTCCGTCCGGCTTGGGGATTTCCACCCGCCTCACCGGCAGCGGTTCGTAGGTCCCACTCAACAGTTGTTCCCGAATGGCTGGCCAGTGCTGTTTGAGATAGTCCGTAATGCCGCCGACGGTCATCCCATCAACGCCCGGACTACCTTTATTGGCCTTCACCTGCCTTAACGCCTCCTTCAAGTTTTCTCGCTCACACACTTCCTCCATCAGCCGATCCGTTCCAGCGGGGCTTTCGGGTCCACGCGTCGCCGGGAGCAATTCGATCACTTCCCCTCCCACCTTTGGGGCTTCACCCCGGGGTGCGGAACGGAAGTCCAGTTCCGTCTGGATGTTCTGCCGCTTGTCACTCCTGAGATGCATGTCCTACTTACCCTACCTCTCGTTCGGGCCTTCTCCGTTGCCGGATAATATGCCCTCTGCTGACTTCTGCCCTGCGGTCAGATTGCCTCTCGACAACCTCAGTCGCCGAAGCGACGCCGGGCAGATCTCCTGGGGTAAGCTCAGCCGCCTTCCGTGCACAGCCGCCGGATCTACGCTTTGCGTCTTTGATGGATATGGACTTCGCGGTAAGTAGCCCGCTCGTCCGACGCTCACGCCTTATACCCGGTTCTTGTCCATCGACTCGCACGTTTGCTCCACGCTTCTTTCAGATCTCGCCTCGCGGCGATAGCCCTTGCGTTCTTGCTAACCCTTCACCTCCATCAGGTAGGGTAGAGGACTTTCACCTCCAAGCTGCTGAACATGCCCAGCACACTACTAAGCCGCTGCGCGTCAGATAACCGCTGGCAATCCACCACGATTCGGATTATTCAACTTCTGAAAGGAGGTGTGAATGACCGAATTACGAAAACGGATACTGGAGGAATTGCAGCTCCGCAACTACTCGTCTGAAACGCAACGCACCTACATCGCTGCTGTCGCGCGCTTCGCCCGGCACTTCGGCAAGTCTCCCGACAAGCTGGGTGGGCTTCGGACAGTGGCAGCGGGTAAAAGCCAAGCCGACTCTTGCCTTCAAAGCGCAAAGCGGGTCTCCTTTCTCAGAAAAACTCGTACAATCGTCGCCGTCCACCGGATCAGGGTGGTCCCGGCCTCCCGGCAAATTCAATGCGGTTTACTGAGCGGCAGTTATTGGACGGCTGCGCCGTCGAAGTAATGGGGACCCAACTATATGGAGCTTCCGAGCGAGCCTAGTGGCGAAACACATGCCCTACTCGCCCGCCTGCGCGCCTTTTGCTTTCCTGGCGGCGAGGAGTGCGCCCGCTCCGTGTCTGCCGTCAGGACCACGGAACGAGGGGAAATGCGCGCATCGCCGAGTGCTCGGTGGATTCCGTTTACCGCAGAGCAGGTGATTGAGGCGCGCTATCAGGGCAAGAGGATGGACCTGATCTCGGTAACGGATGCGTATGAGGCGGGGTACGGGCGGTTGGTGGTCAAGCTGGGTGGCGTAATTCCGGTGCGGAAGGTACAAGGGCCGGAGTCTGTCAGGGGCGGACTCCAACGTTACCTCGCCTCGATCGTCTTGTGCCCGGCCATCGTGCTGAACCACGGGTCGCTCGATTGGACAGCGGTCGGCCTTTTCAGTTTGCGCGTGCGCGACTGCGCGGACCCGACAGGCGCCACGGTGGACGTAGATATTAGCGAGGACGGACGTCCACTCGCTTGCCGGGCGGACCGGCCGCGAATGGTCGGTAGCCCAGTCTTCACGGTTCAATTATCCCTTTTCAGGCAAAGCCGAGAACCCGGCAAACCGTCTTGGCTATCACGTAGTCTTCGTCTGTGTGAATGATGCGGACCGCAACCCGGCTGGCCGGAACATCGGCTCGTACTGATCGTGAGCCCACCCCATTCGACGGAGCGTGTCCAGGATTCTTTCGGGCTTGCCCCAATCGCTCCACTGGACGCCATCCAATTCCATTGCCGCAAGGTTCGCAGCGGTTCGACCCAAGAGATCAGCGGAAATGTTCCAGGAGGGCATCTTCTGATAAACCTGTTGGAGAACTGCGTCTTCTCTATCTGTATCGAAGGCCTTCGCGGCATGCTCGAGCAAAGCTATGGTTTCCGGGAAATGGTGTCGGCCCAGGGTCCATAACGCGTTGAGCCGGGCGATGATGACCAACGTGTTCAGCAGGCCGCCGGCCTTCATAACCCGTTCGGCTTCATCGGTTGCCGGTTTTTCGGTAAAACAAAAGACACCGGACACGCTTGGGTTTAACGAGGAGCAAAGCGAGGCACCAAGCTCAATCCAACCTAGATCAGCATCGAGTTTCTCGGGAAAAGCACCGAGTAAAACGACGCGGTCGGGAAATGCTTCGGCGGCCTCGACTGCACTCCGGATCCTCTGGATGAACAAACTCTCAGGATAGACGAAATGGTCGGACGGAAGAATCACGACACTCGCATCGGGGTCCTGCCGTCTAACGTAAGCCAGCGGCAGGAACACTCCGGGACCGGTGTCACGGCTGGAGGGCTGGGCAATCAACTTTCCCTTCGGCACGTGTTTTCGTCCCACCCAGCCGCGTCCCACATGGGACTTGGCCACGACGGTTACCAGACGTTCCAGTGGGCCGAGCAGACTAGCGCGATCCACCGTGTGCTGGAACATCGTACGGGTTCCAACGAACGCGCAGTATTGTTTGGGTCTTTCACAGCCCAAGATTCTTTGTACGAAGGACCTCAGACGTTCACCGTCGCCTCCGGAAAGGATGATGGTCCACAGGTTTCCCCGTGTCTCCATGGCTTCAGCCCCTTGTTTCAGATTACCGCTCTTCCTCGGAGAGCGCCCCTCCCACGTCTTTGAAGTGCCAATAACGCGGCTCGCCAGTCTTTCTTTGGAAATAGCTCTAAATCACCTGGGACCCTATCTCAACTTCAGAACAACCTACCTACGATCCCTGACATCCGCAGGACGAGCGCCGCCCTACCTGAAAAAAAAGAGCCGGGAAAGAGTTCGATGAGGGAGTAGGCACACTCCCGATCCTTCGCCTTGATTTGGTCGATCACGGCATTCGTGGCTTCCCCTGTGGGGCGGCCGGGCGGCCGCCCCTACTAGCTCTGCGTCAACCATCTCACTTTTTTTCGATGTTGATCTTGATGGTCTTCGGCTTGGCCTCTTCCCGCTTCGGCATGGTCAGGACCAACTGGCCGCCTTTGTACTCCGCTGTGACATGCTCGGAGTCGATCGAACTGGGCAATGAGAAGCTGCGCGTGAAGGTGCCGTACGAGCGCTCAATCCGATGGTAGTTTTCTTTCTTCTCTTCTTTTTCGAACTTGCGCTCGCCCTTGAGGTAAAGGATGCCATTCTCCACGCGGATTTCCACATCTTTAGGGTCGACGCCGGGCAGATCCGCCTTCAGAACCAGCGTGTTGTCGGTCTCGAAGATGTCAACGGGCGGAGCCCAAGTCCGCGTGCTCGGTTCTTCCTCGCCAAAGACCGCGGGGAAGGCTTCGTTGAAACGCCGACTAAATTCCTTCTGACTCGTCAAAAGGTCCCCAAAAGGTTCCCATCGAACGATTGCCACTGTTTTGTACCTCCTAGCTGGTTGAATTCATACTGCGAAAACTTATCAATGCATTTGCATGAGCCCAGCTGCCTGCTCCTCGCGCCAGAACCGCCAGGCGGCGCGGCAACCGCTGCGAACCGCCTTCAAGGGTTCTGTGCGTGGCATCGACGACGGCCTGGGCTCCTTCCTGGATGATGATAAATACCGCACCGGCGGCAAAGAGCAGCGCGGCAACGAGGAAGATCAAAACACTACATACAGCGCACTCGAAAATCATGTACATCGTGTCACCTTCCGATACTGCCTCGACTCCTGAACTGCGTACGAGCTTACCGAGTTCACTCCGCCATGCTACCCACCGTCAGGAGCTCGTTAACGATTGGACCTTCCGCGCCGTAGCGACCTTCCGCATCACGAGCTCCAGCACTCCGTCCTTGAGTGTCGCCGTGACTCTCGACGAGTCAACCTCAGCAGGCAAGTCAATCGCACGAAAGATTTGGTCCGAGCAATACTCCTTGTAGATTGTCTTTTTGGCTTTACGCTCTTCGTTGCTTTCCCGCTTGCCACTGATCGCAATACGACGGGGTTCCAGACTGACCTCCAGCTCTTTGGCGCTGAATCCCGGTACCTCCGCATGAACTGTGACTGCGTCCTCCGATTCTGCGATGTCGAGATGAAGGGGATGCAGCACCTCTGACTCTGCCCCGAACCAATCTTCAAGATCATGCCCGTCAACACCCCCACGACCCTCAAATGCCTCGAAGGCGCGGCGGGCGATCGAGTCGTACAGCGCCGGCATACGATCAAACAGATCGCCGCCAGCGAGCAATCTTATGGGCGCGGCTTCCTTTGCTGGCTGTATTGCCGCTGCCGATTTTCGTCTCATCACCGTTCTCCCTTCCTGAATTGTTCACAGCTGACTGTTGAATATCCTGGCCGGTGACCGTCCAGGCCGCTTGCGACCTCCTCAACAACCTGCTTTATCAGTGGCGTATTCGCTACCAAGTCAGCTCCCCCGTGGTACATCTGCGCCAGAAGGTTTTTTGCCAAAGCATCCACGAAACGCACGCTGCACAAATCGACTAGAACACCTTCGGGGGTACCCACGGATCTCCACACTCTCTCTAACTCTCCCACCCAAGCTCCAGCCAGCTTGCCCTCCAGCTTCAGAGTTCTTGAGCCGGAGCGCCTTTGCTCGGTGATTCTCAGCAAGTTCGTCACTCCACGTCACTAACAAGAAAGCATCCGAGTTGCCAAGGTCGGGATCAGAGGAGAGGATGCGTGAACCCTCAAGAAACATGAAGGTTAGGTTGGAGATGGATCTCGCTGGTCGCTACTAGGCGACCTGATGTGACGGTTAGCGGTCATATCCAGCGGTCACATGACCACACACAGTCACCAGCCGTCATCTCAAGTGGATGCCGCAGCCCCTGGCAAGCTCGAGAGTGGCCGCCGCCGAGCCGAACTCCCACGCGATTTCCGACTTGGCGACGAAAATGCTACTCTGGGTTTCAAGACAGGAGGTGTGCGTGCCAAGAATCACTGTCGAGAAGGAAGCGAGCACCGGCGCGGCATCGATGCTCCGGCTTGGCAGTCTGCCGCTCGCGGTGTCGCCTGGTGGTACGCTGGCCCAGGCTAACACATTGGATTGACCGAGAGAGGTTAAAACATTGTCGAATCCGCCTTCAGCACGGTCTTGGTCAGGAGAAGTCAAGAGCATTTTCGTTCGTGAGGCACTCCTTCAAGAACCAACGGACGGCAAAGTCCGCTGCAATGCTTGCGAACGGCGGTGCAAACTCATTCCGGGTGGTTTCGGTTGGTGCCGCACACGTCAAAACCGCTGCGGCCGATTGGTCACGCTGATTTACGGCTCGGTCTCATCCTTGGCTGCCAACCCGATTGAGAAAAAGCCTTTCTACCACTTTCACCCAGGCACCAGGACACTCACAGCGGGCAGTTGGTCATGCAACTTTGGTTGCCCGTGGTGCCAAAACTGGGATATCAGCAAGTCGGCCCCCCCGGTGAAAGGCGACTATGTATCTCCGCAGCGTTTCATTGACTTAGTGGAGAAGAGCGGTTGTCAGGGAACATCCATTTCGTTCAACGAACCCACACTGTCCCTGGACTGGTCGGTGGATGTGTTTCGCCTAGCTAAGCAGCGCGGTTTCTACAACACCTTTGTCACCAACGGCTATATGACGCCGGAAGCGCTGTCACTGTTGATTGACTCGGGCCTGGAGGCGATGAACGTCGATATCAAGGGTGATGCCACGGCTGTGAAGAAGTTCTGCAAGATGGTCGACGTCGATAAGGTCTGGGCTGCCGCGAAACTTGCACGGTCGCGTGGCGTGCACATCGAGCTCGCGACACTGGTGATTCCCAACGTGAACGATTCCGACTCAGCCCTTCGGGGGATCGCGGAGCGCATAACGAGAGATTTGGGTCCCGAAGTGCCCTGGCATGTTAGCGGCTACTTTCCCGCGTACCGGTTCACTGCGCCGCCGACCCCGAGTCAAACCTTAGAGCGCGCCTGGCAAATCGGCAAGGAGGCAGGGTTAGAATTCGTATATACGGGTAATGTGCCCGGCGATCCGCATGAAAACACATTCTGCCCAGCGTGCGGAGCGTTGTTGATTCGCCGGTTGGGCTTCGATGTAGTAGAGTACAGACTAGATGCCGGGAGGTGCCGCGGGTGCGGGCAGTCACTCGCCGGCGCTTGGTCAAGCGGCATCCCTGTAGCCACTGGTAGGATGTGAGGTCCGCTCCCATGGAACGAGCTGCTGAGCTCTCAAGAGGGAATTCGGTGGACCGATCCGCATCTCCCGTTTTGGTGGTTGACCTTGACGGCACTTTGCTGAAAACGAATCTTTTGCTGGAGTCTCTTCTGGCCTTGCTGCACCAGAAGCCGCAATATATTGTTGTTTTCCCACTATGGCTGCTGAGGGGTAAGACCTATCTGAAACAGCAAATCGCCCGGAGGGTTTTGCTGGACGTCAGCGTCCTCCCCTATCGAAATGAATTCCTGCATTATCTCGAGACGCAACGTGCCGAAGGGCGTTCGCTCGTTCTGGCAACGGCCAGTGACGAGCAAATCGCCCGCCAAGTGGCGGATCATTTGAAGCTCTTCGATTTGGTCCTCGCCAGCGACGGAACCACCAATCTTTACGGTGAGTCCAAACGAGATCGTCTGGTGGCCGAGTTTGGGGAGAAGGGCTTCGACTACGCCGGCAATGACCGACACGATGTGGCGGTTTGGGCCTCGGCGCGGAAAGTTATCGTGGTCGGTTCCAATTCGCAGGTGAGTTCAGTCATTGCAGGGGTGGCACCAGTCGAAAGGGTCTTCGAGGATCGAAGAAAAGGCCCAGCTTATTATGTGGAGGCATTACGCCCCCGGCACTGGTTAAAAAATCTCCTGGTTTTTGTGCCACTCGTTGCCGCCCACCGGGTTTATGAGATCGCCTTGTTCGGGAAGGTTCTGCTGGTTTTTCTGGCGTTCGGCTGCTACGCGTCCAGTGGCTACCTTCTCAATGACCTTCTCGATCTGTCAGCCGATCGGCGTCATCCGCAGAAGCGGTTGCGGCCTTTCGCGGCGGGTGACCTCCCGCTCTCGTACGCACTAGCAATGATCCCAGCTCTGGTTGGCCTGGGCTGCATTTTGGGCAGGTTGCTCTCGCCACTGTGCCTCGGAGTATTGTTGATCTACTTTGCGCTGACCGTGACTTACTCACTCTATTTGAAGAAGATTGTTCTTTTGGATGTGATCCTCCTTGCCGGTCTTTACACGATCCGGATTATGGCAGGTTCAGCCTCCGTTGGCATTTGGCCGTCGTATTGGTTGTTGGCGTTCTCAACATTTTTGTTCCTTAGCTTGGCTCTGGTGAAGCGCTATGGCGAACTCGTGATCATGCGCAGTATCGCGGGTAAGGACGCTAAAGCGCGAGGTTATGAAACGACCGATGGAGAACTGCTTGCGGCCATGGGAACCGCGAGTGGTTATCTGGCGGTTTTGGTGCTTGCTCTCTATATCACCAGCGGTACGGCCCAAGTCCTGTATGGCCGACACGAACTCATGTGGTTTCTGTGCCCATTGCTGCTCTATTGGATCAGCCACGTCTGGTTGATTGCCCATCGCGGGAGGATGCACGACGATCCGCTCGTCTTCGCCACAAAGGACCCAACCAGCCGCATCCTGATCCTGTTGATGTTGGCCACCGCTATCTTGGCGGTTTAATTGCACCTAAGCCTTAATCCAGTGAGCGCTTCGTTAACGAGAGGAATCATACCACCCTTGCAAATATCCACGGAGGTCTCCTCGACTCGTCTCAAGCCTTTGCGAGCATGGCTTTATCTGTCGGCTGTTGTGAGCCTTGCTGTCTTTGCCATAGTCGGAGCGGCTAACGGCGCCATCAAGAAGGAACAGGCGCCGTCCAAAAACCAACTGGAAGAGTACAACGCAGCAGTTCCCAAGACCATTCTGGAACTCCAGCAGTTTCGCCAAACAAATTCCATCCAGATCAGGTCTAAAGGGGGGAAAGAAGGCGTGGCCACTCTGTCCAACCTCAATCCTGCCATCAACGTCTGGTATTTGCTTAAAGTCTCCTGGAAAGACGGAGCTCAGGAACTGAACTATCACCTGGAAAATCCGAGGCCACAAGTTCGAAGACTCCATCTGGATGAAAAATATCCTTCAGGGGTTGTGATTGAAGAGGGCGACAAGCGATATCGTTGCGATCTTCTCGGACCCGACCCCGAGAACGCCCTGGATCAAGCCAGCGGCTCGCAGCTCATCTTTGCCCCCTTGTGCGAAAAGCGGCTGTACCTGCGCAACCCGGCGAAAGGGCATCGCACATCCCTGGAGGCCGTAACGGATTTTCTTCGGGATGAAGTCTGGGGCGGAGAGGAGGTCATTGTTCTTGTTCACCATCTTACCGCAGATACTCATCGAGAGGCCGGGAAGATCGAAGCCGAGTCCCAGACTTCCGCAGAGGGCATAGGTGGAGGAAAATCGAGCGTTCTTCCACTGTCTGCCCAGATCGATCCCAAATATGCTGATCGATTAGTGATTTCCGAGAACCTGGGGATCCCCTTCAAGGGTCCCGCAAGGGATGGCATGCCCCCCGGAGAATGGTATCCCGCGAGTGGAAACCCGGGGATCTATGTGAGCATGCTTGAGCCGAATCTCATCGCCTCGGTGATCCTCCAGAGTAACAAGACGCTGGTCAACAATCTGGACAGGGTCGAGGGCTCCGCGCTGTGTTACCTAGTCGCTTTCGATCTTGACCAGTTCGAACTTGCATACGCACTCGGCACCGAGCATCCCAGAGTGGAGTGGTCGGATCACATTCTGACCCGAATGAAGGACCCCAAGTTGCCAGGCCCCGATGGCATCGGAAGCATCGCCCCGCTCGTTTCGACGGGTCTTATAAGGCCGTGGGATGGCCGTAGAACAGCAGCGGCCTTCACGGGTGGCTATAAACGCACCCATGGAGCATTCAAATATGGAGAGTTGGCTGTAAAAAATCATGGCAGCCACTATGGCTTCGTGGAAAACGGTGTTGTGTTCAGCAAGCTTCAGCCGGGTTTGGCGACAATCTTTGTGCTCCAGGACGGTTCGATAGAAATGAAGACCTGGGGGGAGGCGGACAACAAGCTCCTGCCCAGGATTAAGCATGCACGGCAAAACGGCGTCCCACTCGTTGAATTCGATGAAGCCTCCCAGTCGCCCGTTCCGGGGCGGTTGGTAGCGAATTGGGGAGCTGGGAATTGGTCCGGTTCGGAAGATGTAAAACTGCGTACCCTACGCGCGGGCGCCGCGTTGCAGAAAAACCATGGGAAGCGTTTCCTGATTTACGCCTTGTTCTCCGATGCCACGCCTTCTGCCATGGCTCGCGTCTTTCAGGCCTACCGATGCCATTACGCCATGCTTCTGGACATGAACGCCCTCGAACTCACCTATTTGGCAGTCTATCGAAGCTCAGGATCGCAATTCTTCATCGATCACCTCGTGAAAGGAATGAGCCAGGTGGAGAAGTCCGCCTCTGGTGGAGTTGTTCCGCGTTTCCTGGGATATCCGGACAACCGAGATTTCTTCTATTTGATGCGACGTGACATCAAGGAGGGTAAACCATGAAAAACGCCAGTGTCCTGGTATGGGGATTGTTGGCCCTTTTTGGCCTGAACGTTTTCGGCCAATCGCCTTCCGCGGCGCAGTCGCTGCAAGAGCAAAATGAGGCTCTGTTCCGCCAATTGCAGAGCGTCCACAAATTGACGGATGACCAGATGAATGCCATGCGCAAGATATTTGCCAGGTCCGGTTACATTGGCCAAGGGAATCCGGCGATAACCCGGCATCCGGTTACGCCCCAAGAATGTCAGGCAAAGCTAGATCGGTTGGGGGTCCATTACGAGAATCCTAAGTTTGAGAAAATTTGCGGGGGCAAGTATATGGCGCCTCTTTTTAATCCTGCCACCGAGCGGCCGGAAGATGCCAAAGACTGCATCGATCAATTTGAATTCCCCGATATCCCTTGCGTGTACCCGGTGGTTTGGGTGAAAGCCCGTGAAGCTGCTGAAATCTGCTGGGCCATGGGCGAACGTCTCTGCGATGCCCATGAATGGGAGGGGGCGTGTGCGGGGAGCCTTGAACCCCCGGATTACCGCTTCGATCTGGCCAAGGGGGTGAGCCCCAGCGATGCTATTCATCGGATGCGCTTTGCGCACAACCAGGCTTACAGCAGCAGTAAAACCTGGAGCTATGGCCCAACGTATCAAAAGGGGATTTGTGCGACCTCAAGTCAGAAGACCCCGGGGTGCAATGGAGGGAGTTGGACAGGATGTGGCTCGAACACTTTTCCTGCCGGTGACTTTCCCAATTGCCGCAGCTCGTTACAGGTCTATGACCTTAACGGCAATGCCGCTGAACACATGAATCTCCCTCTCAACCAGAGCCAGATGTCGAGCCGGGGCAGTCGCGAATTAGGGTACACGGAGATGAAAGGCAGTTGGTTTGTCTTTGACACTATCAGAGCTCATGAGGACTGGTGCCGCTGGCGTGCGCCGTTCTGGCACGGGACCCGAGTGATGGATGAGCACAGTCACGCAAACTATCATCTGGGATTTCGGTGCTGTAAGACCCTGAAGTCAACCTCAGAAGAATCTTCCGGAAAGGCATCAAATTGAGACCGGTCAGGGCGGCTTCCTTTGGTGTGGTGAATTTCTCACGGCAGCCGATGTGCGGGGAGGAGAGGGCGGCGTGCGTCGTGCTCCAGTTCCGTTATCTGCCTGCGATGGAGGTCGCCAGGCTTGTGTCAAAGCTGCTTGGAGGTGCTGTAATTTGCCAAAGGCTGCGGATGGGTCCCTCGTCGCTGAGCACCTTGGCCAGCAAGGGATCCTGCAGAATGCCGTAGATGGATCGAAGCTTGCCGTTGAGTATGGCCATCTCACTTACCAGCCGAATCCCATGGCTGTAGTCGGCGTAACGCGCACCATGCACGGTGCTTAAGGGCTGAATGGGAGCGCCCTTACAGCGATGCCACCCATAAATGGCAATTCGCCCCGGTTTACTGGCCAACAGATTGGTGATCACCACATCTTTCTTGTCCCCGGAAACCAGCTCGCCAAATGGAATGCCACGAGCTCGGGATTGTTCTTCGATCATCCCATTGTGGATTCGATAGTACTCGGTGGACCTCATTTGCGGGCCTGGTGGCATGGGTTGTGGCTTGAAGTGATAGGAGGATTGGTCATAAATGGCGTCAACGATTTTCTTGGTCGGCAACACAAACCCTAACCGAGCAACGATTGCGGTTGCCGTGTAGAGATTCATAGGGATTCGCAAGAAATCCTTGTCCGACCCGATGGCGAGGTAATCGGGCATGACAAAGATGGTTGCGGTAAGGGTCTTCCCGTTAGTCAGTACGTGCTTGAGCTCCACAGGGATCAATTTCCTCAGGAAGCTCGGCAGATTGCCTTCGAGGATTTCACTCAGAATGGCTTGCTCCCGCTGCTGCGGGTCCATTTTCGAAATGTATTCGGCAAACTGCGATCCCGTGAGGGCCTGACGTGGTCTTGGTGGAATCCTCTCCGTCAACGCCGCCACCTCGCGGGTCGCAATGGTAGGTCCGTTAGCTGCTAAACAGTGCGGCCAAAGGACTGACAGAAATAGAAGCTTGATAACCTTGTGTGGCATCGGGCCTTCCCTAACGGTTCAACACCCAAGAACGGCCATAAGGAATTTCAAAAACTCCGCCTCTGAATTCCTATCATGATTTCCCTCTGACAGTCAAATTCGCGGTGGATGTGGACTTGCTGAATGCTGCCACGGGATGCGTTAAGCCAAGCCGCGCCTACCCGGTCGCCTACCCGAATAGGCGGTAGTGTACAACCGTACACGATGGAGCGGTTGGATACTTGTGCGTGTGGATGCAGGCGTATAATCCGGTCAGGCCAATCGTATTCTGGCCGTCGCTCGTGTGCCGCTGCGGATCGATGAACGAGCCCGAATTTGAATGAAAACTGCAGAGTCTCTGAGAAGCGAGACTCTGCGCTTCTGGCGTCTCATTTGGCTGGGCAGCCGGTGAGCCAACGCATACCGGGTTTTGAAATGGGTAGGCCCGAGCTCGTTCCTGGAATCGTTTTCTCTGGATCATCAGCAGGGTCTCGATCACCGGGGCGGCGCAACCAGTAAGCTGAGGAGGTCCGGCTCAATGTTTTCGTCAGCAGCGATCGAGCTACGCAATGTCTCTCTTTCTTTCGGCGAAAAGGTCGTCATCTCACAGGTATCGTTCCGCTTGGAGCCCGGAAATACATTGTTTTTGCTTGGGCCTAATGGCTCAGGGAAGTCTGTACTGCTGAAATCGATTATCGGTCTCCTCAAGCCTGATAGTGGAGAGATTCTGATCAATGGTCAGGACATTGTGCCGCTTTCCGAAGAACAGTTGAGCCTCTTGCGGAAGTCGATAGGGATGGTTTTTCAGGAAACCGCCCTCTTCGACTCGCTCTCTGTGTATGAAAATATCTCCTACGAGCTGAGGGAATCAGGGATGCGTGACGAAGCCGAGATTGAGAAACGCGTTAGAGAAGTACTCCGCTTTCTTGAAATGGAAGCGAGCATCGATGAAATGCCCGGACAGTTGTCAGGCGGTATGCGGCGCCGGGTCGCCATCGCCCGGGCTATCGTTAGTCAGCCCACCATCGTGCTTTACGACTCACCCACAGCGGGGCTCGATCCCGTTACTGCTGAGACGATCATCATTCTCATCGCGAAGCTGCGGGATACGCGGCACGTCACTTCTGTTGTGGTGACTGAACGCCTCCAGGACGCCTTCTTTCTGTCCAACTTTGTGTATTCGCCCGACAAGCAAATATTGGTGCCTGCCGAGACCAGCGGCCATCCCGGCAAGACGGAAGCTGCTCGATTCCTCCTGCTTCGCGACGGCGCCGTCTATTTTCTGGGAACCGAAAAACAATTAGTGAGCACCCAAGATCCGTACGTGCGGAGGTTTTTCGCCTGAGTCCATTTGTATGCGGCCGCGGCGGAACCCGTGAAACACAGGTTTTACAAGAAAGTCGCTCCTTGAGCGCGGGGAGACTAAGCAAAGGTGACCCCCGGATTACCGGATAAGCCGAGAGGCACTCGGGATTCCCTGTACGATGTCGAGACGCAAGAGAGTGCGTTGCGAAGCTCTTCTTTTTGTTGTATAAAGGATTGTTGTACGCTTCTCACAGGGGCGCAAATCAAGTGCGAGGAGCTCCCTCTGAACGAGCGAGGTTGTTTGCGCTTAGGCGCTCTGGACTAGCTGTCCTGCTTGTGGCAGCGGCCTTGCTCCTAACCTTTCTTCTGCACACTGCTTTCTTGACCGATTTCTGGTTTGACTTCTTCGCAGCAGTCATGGCCAGTGCCTGGCTCGGCGGAAAAGCCCCCGGCTGGCTTGCGGTTATCCTCAGCACGCTGGCCGTCGACTACGTCTTCACACCTCCGTTGCATACTTTGGCGCTGCATCGGAGGTATA
>Ga0326728_10015021_pt1 | contig 16226 bp, 7 predicted proteins | sample MB3enrmetagenome_FD_207602 | JGI IMG/M metagenome (GOLD analysis project Ga0326728, IMG submission 207602) | Lab enriched peat soil microbial communities from McLean, Ithaca, NY, United States - MB31MN | ecosystem: Environmental > Terrestrial > Soil > Wetlands > Peat | place: USA: New York...
CGAGCGTCCAGCCGGGATCTGAGGTGCTCGTCACCGATCCTGACGGCGTCACCAGCAGCATCACGGCGACGCAGCGCAACGGCCAGGCCAGCGTAGAGTTGGCGGAGACGCTCCGTCCGGGCTATTACCTGATCCAGGCCGACAAGCATGCCCCGGCGATTCCCGTCGCGGTCAACCTGGCGCCGGGCGAATCGGACGTCAAGACCCTGGACGCCGAGGCGCTCGGCGCCGCAGTGACCTCCTGCGGCATCCAGGTTCTCGCGGCGGATCAGAATATCACCGCGGCCGTGGCCCAGAGCCGGGCCGGACGCGAGTTGTGGTTCCTTTTGCTGCTAACGGCAGTGGGTCTGCTGGCGGTCGAGTCGCTGGTCGCCCGCTGGTATACGCGGCACAACGGCGGCTAGCGAGAATTGCACGCGATGATTTGGAGATTTTTGGGAATCGATCCGGCCGGGCCCGCGATTTGCGAGGGCTTTCATTTGCGTTCCGGCTGGCCGCCGGCGCTGCTGGCGGCGCTCTTGGCGTTGGCCGTGGTCTACGCGGTAATCGTGTATCGCCGCGAGACGATGCTCGGGCGGCTCTCGCGTTGGCTGCTGGGGCTGTGCCGCGTCGCGGCGCTGGGGTTGCTCTTGGTCTTGCTCTTTCAGCCGGTGCTCGACGCGCGGATCGAGGTCCCGCTGCAGCGCAGCCTCCTGGTCCTGGCGGACGACTCGGCCAGCATGGCCGTCGGCGACACACGCAAGGATCTCGATCAGTTGGCCGAGGCGGCCATGGCGTTGGGCAAAATACCCGGCGACGACCCCGGCATGCGCCGCGCGGCGGACGCGGCGGTGCGGTCTATGCGGCAGGCTGCCGATGCCTTGGCCGACAACCGTGCGGACGACGCCACCCGGGCGCAGGCGCAGGCGATGCAAACGCTCCTGGCAATCCGCGGCGATTTGCCGTCGACCGCCGCCCCCGAGGCACTGGCTCAGCTCGACGCTATCGCCGCCGGCCAGGAAAAACTCGAGAACGAGAGTCCTGCGCCAAGCGCAGGTCCAACGTCCGAACCCGCCCTGACCGCGCGGCAGTCCGAGTTGGCGGATCATCTGGCGGAGTGGTATCGGGCCCAGCGCAACATTGGGCTGACCATCTCCGATAAGGTTAAGGCCGAAGTAACTCTGGTTCCGCGTATCGAGCTGGTCAAAGGGGTATTGGGCGGTTCCGCGCAGAACGTATTCCATGGCCTGGCGAAGGCGTTCAGGATTCGCTATTTCCGCTTCGGCCGGCACCTGCAGCCGCTCTCCGGCAACGCGGAGTTGTCGCCCGAGTCGTCGGCCGACTTGAAAGCCTCGGCGGCGGCCACCTGGCTGGGAACGTCGCTTCAGGAGGCGTTGGACCAGTACGGCACCGAGCCGCTGGCCGGCGTGGTGGTCTTGACCGACGGCGCCAGCAACGGCGGCCTCGACCCGCTGGCCGCCGCCGCACAATTCAGCGACCGATCGATTCCCTTGTACACGGTCGGCGTCGGCCTGGTCCGGCCGGACGATCTCTCGCTCCGCGGGCTGGTCGTTCCCGATGTCGTGTTTGCCAACGACCTGGTGCCGGTCCGTGTCCAGGTCAACGCCTATGGCTACGAGAAACGCTCGACCACGCTATCCGTCCGGTTGGACGGCGCGGAAGCGGCCAGCAAGACTGTTGTCCTGACCGGGCGGCCGCAGTTCGAGCAGCTCACTTTCAAAGCTCCTCGCAGGGGGGGCACTACGGCCATCGAGGTTTCGCTGGCTCCGCTGCCCGGTGAAGCCACGTTGGAGAACAACACGCTGAAGCGATCCATCCGCGTGGTCGACGAGAAAATCAAAGTCCTCTGCATTGAGGGCAGCCCGCGCTGGGAGTACCGTTATCTCCGCGCGGTTCTGAAGCGCGACCCGCGGATCGAGGTGCAGTTCATCACCACCGAGGGCGACCTGGACCTGGCCCGCGCCTCGCGCGAGCACTTGCCCCGGTTTCCGGAAAAAGAGGAGCAGGCTTTCAAGTACGACCTGATTATTTTGGGCGACGTCCGTGCCGGCGTTTTCACCCCGACGGACCTTGCCCGTACCGAGCAGCTCGTCCGCGAGCAAGGCGGGTCGCTCATTCTACTGGCCGGCCACAAGCACGCGCCGGCCGAATACGTCGACACGCCTATTGCCGCGATGCTGCCGGTGTGGGCCGAGCACGACAAATGGGAGGAACTGGGCGACGACGTGTTTCCGCTGCTGACCCCCGAGGGCCAGCAAAGCTCGGTCATGTCGCTGGAACCGTTGGAGTCGAGGACGAAGGCCCTCTGGGCGAACGTCAAGCCGCTGGGGCACGTCGCACCGCTGGGCGGTCCCAAGCCCGGTGCCAGAGTGCTGGCCGAGCTCTCCGACTCCAGCCAGCGGACAAGCCCTTATCCGCTGATCGCCTGGCAACGCTACGGCGCCGGAAAGACGATGTTCATCGGCACCGACTGCCTCTGGCGATTGCGAACCCGGGCGGGCGACAAGTACCACCTCCGTTTCTGGGGGCAGGCCGTACAATTCCTCACGCTTTCCCGGTTGCTCGGCGAGAACAAGCGCGTTCGCCTCGAGACGGCCATCGCGGAGGACCGTCCCGACCAACCGGTCCAGGTGTTCGCCAATGTGCTTTCCGACACCTACGAGCCGGTACGCGCGGCCGGCTATACGGTGCAGGTCTCCCGCGCCGGCCATGAGGATGCCCCCCAGGCGGTTCCCCTGCAAGCCGTGCCGGACATGCCGGGCCTGTATCACGGCCTGTACACGCCACCCGCCGCCGGCCGGTACGTGGTTGCGGCCGCGGAGGACGACAAAGCTTATGCCAATACGGCCACCTTCGAGACCAGCGGCGTGTCGCCGGAGCAGATGGAGATTGCCCTGCAGAAGGATCTGCTGCAGCGGATGGCTCAACTCACCGGCGGGCGTTACCTGCCCCTGCGCGACTTGCCCCTGTTGACGGATTTGGTTGCACCCCGGCCCGTCGTCAGCGTCATCCGCAAGCAAGTCGAGCTATGGGACAATTGGATTCCACTGGCGCTGTTCGTCGCACTGACCGCGGCAGAATGGGCCTGGCGCCGCAAGAAGAACCTGGCCTGAACATGCGGGCAAGCCGCCGAGGTCATCCGACGGCTTGCTCCTGAGGAACATGCACGTGAGTGGTAGTGCCGAAGCAACGGCGACCCCTGCGGAACTGGATACGCCTGTCGAGCGCGGCCTGCGCGCCGCCTGGCGGAAGGAAACCAGCGTGTGCCTTGCCCGCGGGCTGGGGTGGATGCTGGCCTGCCTGGTCCTCCTGGTCCTCGTGGACCTGGCGTTGGACTGGTGGTGGGATCTGCCGGCGTACGCCCGCCTGGCGCTGTTGGTCCTCAACCTGGCCGCGCTGGCCATGGTGGCTTGCTGCCAGTTGTGGCGGCGTTTGCGCCGCTATCGCCCGGTCGAGATGGCGCTTCGGGCCGAGAAGCTCAACTGCGGCGTGGACGGCCTGCTGGTTTCGTGCGTGCAGTTCGGGCCCGACGTTGTCCCGCCCTACGGGGTTTCTGCGGACCTGATTGGCGCCGTGCGCCGTCAGGCCTCCGAGCGGGCCCGGACGATCGACTTTTCGCGGATTGCCGATACCCGCCAATTGCGTCCGGCCCAGGCGGCAGCCGTGGCGCTGCTGGCCGTGGTCATCGCCGCCGCCTGCTGGCAACCGCAGTTCTTCAGAGTCCTCGGATGCCGCATGCTCAACCCGTGGAGCACCGCGGCCTACCCGACGCGGACCACGATCGAGGCTTGCACCGGCGATTTGACCGTCCGGCAAGCGGAAGCCGTCCGTCTGCAAGCCTCGGCCGGCGGCGAGATTCCCGACGAGGGGCGGCTCTTCCTTCGCGTCAAGGGCGCCGGCTGGGAAAGCGTTCCGGTTGCGCGGCAGGACCGGGCCGATTTCGGCTATGTTTTGCCGCACGGCAGCGAAGACTTCGACTACTACTTTGCCCTCGGCGACGCCCGCTCGCGGCGCTTTCACGTGACCGTTGCCCATCCGCCCCGGATCACCGAGACCCGTGTCCAGCTTAGGTATCCGCGGTATACGAAGCTGCCGGCGCGGGAAGTCAGCACGATGAATCTTCGCTTTCCCGAAGGCACCGAGGTCTCCTGGGAACTGCGGCTCGACCGGCCCGTCGTTGCCGCCGAGATGGTTCTGGAAGACAAGGCCGCACACCCGCTGGAACTCGACGCGACGAGCGCGACTGCCCGCCTGCGGCAGGTTCCCGAAGCCTCGTCTTCCTACACCCTGCGATTCCGCTGGAAGCTGGGCGACCGCGAGTACGTGGATCAAAACGCTCGGCATTACCTGCAACTCATCCCTGATTCCGATCCCCGCGCCGGCCTGACGCGGCCCTTCGAAGACGGCAAAGCCACGCTCAGCAAGATCGTGGATCTGGTCTACTGGGCCAAGGACGATTACGGGCTGGACGAAGCCTGGATCGTCTATACGCTCAACGATGGCCGCGAGCAGCGCTACTCGCTGGGCTCGCTCGGCGGCGAGAAGTCGGTGGACGACCGCGAGGTAAGCTGGCCCATCGCCCGGGTGATCACCGACTTGAAGGAAGGTGACATCGTCACCTTCGCCGTCGAGGTAAGCGACGTGCGGGTCGGGCCGGGGCATCGCGGGCGGTCGCACAGCCGGCGGCTGCAGTTTGTTTCGCCGCAGCAATACCTCGCCTATGTGCTCGCCCGGCAACGTAAGTACCTGGGCCAATTGCGGCCGCTGTATCTCCAGGAAATGGACGCGGGAGCCCACCTCCGCGCGATCCAGGCCGCCGAAACGCCGTCGGCGGCCACGGCGCGGCCGGCCAACAACCCGTCCCTGGAGCGTAAGCCATGAACCGCACAATCCAGTTGTCCTTGGTCGCTTTCCTGTGCCTGGCGCCACAGGAATTGCGAGGCGCGGACCAGCGGCGGTCTATCGCTCCCTCGGACACGTCCCGCGCCATCGCCCTGGAAACGACCCGGCAGGACATGATCCAGACGCGGCTGGACGACCTGCTGGGCCGCTTCCAGCAACTCGCCGCCGACCTGCACTCCAATCCCGCCGTCGGCGCCGATGCCGAAGCGGGCGCCGCGGGGCTGGAAGCCCGCCTGCGGGCCATCAAGAACGGACGCTTGGCCGAAGCCCGCGACGCGCTTGGCCGGGCCATGCGGAATCCTGCGACTGCGCCGGCACACGTGGGGGCGGCACGCGCAGCGATTGACCGTGCCGCCCGCGAGCTGGCCAGCCTCCTGTTGCGGGCCGGCATGTCCCCCGCGGCCGAAGTCTTCGCCCGCGAAATTCGCGAGTTGATCGACCAGCAGGAACCCATACAGCGCGAGACCCTTGCGGCTGCCGATCCTCCGGCCGCCGCAGCCGGACCGCCATCTGCCCTCCCGGACGGCGATGTGCCGCTCGGCGCCGCGCAAAAGGTCCTGGCGGACCGGCTGGCCCGATTGCTGGCGGAAATCGCCGCGCTGCCCGATACCCAGACCGACGCACTGACTGCCGTGCGCATTATCCGCACCCGCAAACTTATCGAAGCGGGCGGGGCTGCGGCCGCGCTGCTTGCCGCCGCGGCCGATCTCGACCGCAAGGCCCCGGCCCCGGCGGTCCCTCGGCAAACCCAGGCCCTTACGGTGCTTCGTCAGGCCGAGGTCAAGCTTCGCGCCGAGGCCGGCCTGCAGACGATGGTTCAAACCCGCAATATGCTCCAGGAGATGCTCGCCGGCCAGAAGGGCCTGCGGACCCGGATTGCCGTCCTCGATGCGTCCGAGTTCTCCCCGCAGCGCCCGGTGCTGGAGCGCCGCCAGCGGGGCCTGCTCCAACGGCTCGTGCAAATCGACACCGGGCTCGGCCTGAGTGCGCAGCTTCAGACCGCGGCCAAATCGGCCGCGGATGCCGCTGCCCGCTTGGGCACCGGCGACCGCGCGGGCGTTATCACGGCTGAGGAACAGCTTGAAACGATCCTCACGCAGATGATTAAGATGCTCCAGCAGCGGATTGACGACTTTCGCGGGCTTTCGACCGCGTATCGCTGCCTGCAGGATGCCTCGAGCCGGCTGAAGAACCTCCAGGACATCACCGAGCGCCACGGCCAGGCAGCGGAGAATGCGCGGTCCGCGATGGAGCGGAAAAAGGAGCTTGCAGGCGTCGCGGCACTGGAGCAGCGGCTGGCCGAAGAAATTACCCGCTTCGCGGGCAACTTGCCCGCCGACAGCAAGTGGACTGGCATCCTGCGACGCCCCCTGTCGGCGGCGGCGCGGGCCACGGCCGCCGCCGCAACCGCCTTGAAGGATCGCAAGCCTGAGAAACTCGAGGCCCAACTGGTCGCAGCGTCCTCCGCCTTGTCCGAGGCGTTGGAGTGCGCCAAGAAAGAGGTTGATTTCCTCGACAAGACGTGGACACTGCGGCAACTGGCCGGCGATCTGAAGGAAATCTCCCGCTGGCTGGCCGACATCGAGGATGAGCAACGCGATCTGCGCGCGCTGGCCGAAGCGAAGGCCGGGGCCAAGCCGGCCCGAGATCTGGCCGCCACCCAGGACATGCTCGTCCACGCGCTGGCGGAGGCGGATCAGATGGTCAGCGCCATTGCGGAGGCAGCTCCGATGGGACCCAATCTCGTCCAGGCCGCCCAAGCCATGAGCTCTGCGCTGGCCCAGCTCCGCGAGGGCCGGCCGGAAATGGCCGTGCCCCTGGCAGCCAAGGCGGAAGAGGAACTGCAGAAGGCCCGCAAGTTCGCCGCGAACCTGGCGGCCAGGGCCGAGTACCTGGCCCAATGGGTCGCCGCCATGGAGATGATCAGCGCCAACTCCGCGGATCTGCTGCAACGGCAGATTCTGCTGCGCAAGAGGACCGAGTCGGCCGAGTTGACGGAGTTCGCCGAGATCAGCGGCGAGCAGGATGTCCTCAAGGCCGAAACCAGCGTGTTCTGCGATGCACCCATCGAATCGGCGGCGACGGCCTTCCGCACGGCAGCCCGGGAGATGGGGCTGGCCATTGAGCAGCTTGACGGCCGCCATCGCGATCCGGCGGTCGCGCACCAACTCCTGGCGGAGAAGGCGCTCCGCGCCGCCATCGAGGAGATCCAACGGGCCCTGGCGGCGATCATGCACGCCATGTCCACCACGGCGGATCTTCAAGCATTCAACGGGCTGGACCCGCTGCAGACGCTGCTCTTCTTGGCGGTCCGGGAAAAGGACCTCTGCGACGCGACGCATGCGGCCCCGGAGATTGCCAGCTTGCCGGAGCTTGCGCCGACCCAGGTCGACATACGGAAAGAGGCGGCCGACCTGGTTGAGATTCCCACCATTCAGATGGCAGCCGACAACATCCGCAACGCCATGGGCGAGATGGACAAGGTCATCCCGCTGCTGAAGCAACCAGTCCGGCAACCAGCCATTGAGCACGAGCGATCTGCCGAGAAATACCTGCGGATGGCCTTTGCCCAGGTTGTCCTGGCGATGTGGAAGGCAGCCTTGGCGGATGCCAGGTCCACCGAGAGCGAGGACAAGACGGGCGGGCCCCCCGATCCCACCGCGATTCCCTTCAACAGCTTTGACCACTGGGAGACCTTCTTGAAAAGCGACCCCGCCGGCGCGGACGTCAACCGCGACAAGGCCCAGTGGGAATCGCTGATCAATCGCGACCGCGCGGCGCTGAACGAAAACTTTGCCCGGGAACTGCCGTTGGAATACCGGCAGCTCCTCAAGGAGTATTACGAAGCCCTCTCGAAATGAAGTCGTATTTCACCGATGAATTTGTTCGCTTATTGTCGCGCCGGCGCTAACGAGGTAACCGCGATGCGAGATACCCGCAGGTTCTCGATCGGCGCCGCGTGCCTGTGTGCTGCGGTGGTCGTCGGGTTGTCGATTGGGCGTGCCCAGGCCCCGCCCCCAGCCGAACCGGCCCAACCGTCCGAGCCCGACATGGCCAAGCAATTCCGCGAGAATCCCAGCCGCTTAGACCGCGGTTCGCGGCCGGAAGAACCTGCACTGGACGTGCCGGTCAATAAGAACGACATCGGGGAAATGCTCGATCGCCGCACGGAGGCCGCCATCAAGAGGGGCCTGGATGCTCTCAAAGGCACTCAGGCGCCCGACGGTTCCTGGGGGGGCAAAGACGACAGCAACTGCACCGCCTACACCGCCCTGTCGATGATCGCCTTCATGCTCAACGGCCACTTCCCGGCCGACAAGGCGCCTTACGGGCCGACCCTGAAAAAGGCCCTGGACTTCCATCTTCAGGACAGCAAGCGTGCCGTCCGCGGCTACATGGGCACGAACATGTACGCTCACGGCCTGGCGACGCTGGCCTTGTCGGAGGCCTGGGGCCAGACCGATCGCGACGATGAAATCCAAGAGAGCCTGAAGGCGGCCGTGGGGGTCATTCTCCGCGCCCAGGCGCCCATCGGCGGCTGGCGCTACAATCCGGTTCCCGGCGGCGCCGACGTTTCCGTTACCGCCATGCAACTGGTGGCCCTCTCCGCTGCCCGGCAGGCGGGCATTCTCGTGCCCAACCAGACTATCGACCGGGCCGTCCGCTACATCCACCTCTGCCGCGACACGGCCAGCGGCGGCTTCTACTACACGGCTGGCGGCGGCAACCCGGCGCTGGCCCGTTCCGCCGCAGCCACCTTTTCGCTGATGATGTGCGGCCGCCACGAGTCGGCGGAAGCCATCGGCGGCGTGCGCTACCTCGAGTCCCTGCCCGCTGAGAAGTTCAAGAATTGCGACTTCTTCTTCTACGGCCATTACTACGCGGCCCTGGTCATGTCGATGGCCGGCGACGACCACTTTCGCGCCTGGTATCCCAAGATCCGCGACGCCCTGCTGGCCCGTCAGGGCGCGACCGGCGACTGGCATGGGGCGTTGGACACGCCCATCGCGATCATCATCCTGAGCATCCCATACAGTTATGTCCCGGCCTACCAGAAATAGGTGCAGGAATCCCGCGCTGAGCTTCGCCGGCCTGGCGACGACGGTCCTCGCCCTGATGCTCTTCGCAGGACGTCTTCCTGCCCAGGAGGGGCCGGCCGGCAATACGCACTCTGAGGCTGCGCCGGCAGGCACAGCCAAGACGACATCCGGCGGACAGACGGCTCCGTCCGAGGTTTTGCCGTCAGGCCCGCCCGTGCCCGACCGCGTCGTCGAGGGGCTCAAGGCGCGGATTGCCGTCCCGGCGGAATCCCGGCCCTCGCATGGCGAGGAGGTCCGCCGCCTGTCCGCCGTGCTGCGGGCGGGCCAGCAGATCGAGCGCGACTACCCGGACGCCGCCAACCTGCACCTGGTTCGCAGCACGATGTTGGTGGCGGCGCGGCAACTGGCCGTGCTCGAAGCCGACGAAGCGTCGCAAGTCCGGCTCACGGACCTGGCCCAACGGATCGTCGCTCTCCCCGGCCCGCCGGAAGGCAAGATTTTTGCCGACTTCCTGCTGACCCAGTCGCGACTCGCCCGGCTCGGCGCCGGCAACCGTGCTGCGTCGGCCGAGATCACCCGCTTCGCATCCGCCTACGCCGATTCGCCCGTTGCCCGTATCGCACTGATGTTTGCCGTCGAGATGGCCACCAAGGCGGACGATGAACGGCTGATCAACACGCTGACGACGTCGCTGCTCAAGTACCGCCACGAGCCTGAAGTCGAGGGATTCCTCCGCAACCGCGGCGTCCCGATCTTCCTGGGCGCCAGCTTCAATGCCTCGCTGACGACCCTCGACGGCACGAAGCTGCGACTGCCGCGCGATCTATTGGGCAAGGTGACCGTGCTGCACTTTTGGTCGATCACCGCGCGCGACGTGCCGCTGATGCGGGCATTCTACGACCAGAACCACGATCGCGGCGTGGAGCTGATCGGCATCAACGTGGACCGCGACCGCGAGAAGGTCGAATCCTTCATCCGCCAGCAGGGGCTTTCCTGGCCGCAGGTCTTCACCGGCAAGGGCCTCGCGGACCCGCTGTTGAAGCGCTTGGGCATCCCCAGCATCCCGTACTGTTGGGTTACCGGCTGGGACGGACGCATCGTCCAGGCCAGCGTCGATGACGCCGGGCAGCATTCTCGCGCCGCGCGAGGCATGATCGAGCAGGTGGAGTTGCAACTCGAGACGTTGACCGACCTTGCCGAGCGCGTGCCTTACTACCGCTCCGGCGAGTTCCTCGCGCGGACGCCCCTGCTGCGTCGGGCATCCGCCGACGGGAAGGACTCCATCCCGCAAGCCGCCCTGGACGCCGTCGAGACCAAGCTCCTGGTTTCCCCCTGGGCCGGCAGCTCGCGCGAGGAAAAGGTGCAGTCCTTCAAGGCGGCCTTTGCCGCAGGGCAGGCGCTGGAACAAAGGCGGCCGGCGGCCGCCAACCTCGCGCTGGTGCGCAGTTGGATGCTCATCGCGGCGCGGTGGCTGGCCGTTACGACCGGCGACACGGCTTTTGCCGGCCGGTCGGTGGCCGTCGCCAATCGCCTGCTCGGCTCGAACGCTCCGCCCGCTTCCCGCTTGCTGGCCGATTACGTGCTGACCTCCGCGCAACTGGCCGAGATGGAGCCGCGCAGCAAGGCCGGCGCGCGTCTGATCCAGGACTACGCGGCGCGCCATGTCGGCAGCGACGCCGCTTGGGCCGCCGGGATATTGGCCGTCATGCTCACCTTGGAACACGCCCAGGATATCGTGCGCGAAACCTTGATCGAGCAACTCCGCGCCGCGCATCAGCAACGCGCCAATCCCATGGTCTACGGGTTCCTGCGCGACTGCTGCCAGCAGAAGTTCTGCGGCGGAGGCAGAGGGCCGTCCTTGCACGTCCCGCCGTTAAACCGGATGGACGGCGGCCGGCTGACGCTGCCCGACGACTTGCCGGGCAAGGTCGTCATCTTGCAGTTTTGGTCGGCCGCCCATCCGCCCCAGCCGGCGCTGTGGGACGAGTACGATGAGGCCTTGCCCTACACCGGCCTGGCCTCGGTGCCCTCTACCGGCGTCGTCGTGGTTGGCATCAACCTCGACCGCAAGCGGGCCGACGCCGAGGCATTTCTCAAGAAGAGCAGGTATCCCGACTGGATCCACACCTTCAGCGGTCTGGGCTGGGATGATCCCACGGCCCGCGCTTGCGACATCCTCGCGCTTCCCCGAACCATCGTCCTGAGCCGTTTCGGGGAGATTGGGGTGGACAACCAGTTGGACGCCGTGTCGTTTCATCACGCGGTTCACGGCCTCGCCAAGCAGCCGGCGCCCCAACGCGGCCGGCGATGAACGCGGCATGGAAAGGAACTTCCCGATGAAGCATGCCGGACTGCTGCTTTCGATGATCGCCGCGAGCCTATGGACGGCGCCCCTGGCGGCCGCCCAGCCGCCCGCGGACCCTCCGCCCGCCGCCGCGGCGCCGGCGGCGCCTGCCGCCACACCCCAGGACGATGATGAGGAACCCGATCCTGCTCTCCGGCCGGACGTACATCCGCGGAGCGCGGAGGCGCGCTTTGTCGGTGCTTCGCTCGCAGCCTCGCTGACGACCCTCGACGGCGCGACGCTGCAATTGCCGCGTGCTGCGTTGGGCAAGCTGACGCTGCTCCATTTCTGGTCCACCCAGGGGATTGACATCCCGCGCGTGCGAGCGCTTTACGACCAGTACCATCATCAAGGGCTGGAGATCATCGGTATCAACATCGATCGCAACCGCGAAGAGGTTGAGGCATTTATCCGCCAGCAGGGCCTCGCCTGGCCGCAAGTCTTCAGCGGCAAGGGGGCCGAAGATCCGCTACTGACCCGACTGACACGCGGGACTGAGCCTCTTCCGCGCAGCGGCAAGAGGGGCGAGGATCCGGTGACGGAAGCGGGCGTCCCCAGGCGGCCCTATTGGTTGATCGGCTGGGACGGACGCGTTGCCGGGCCGCTCCGCCGCGATCATTCGGCGGCGGCGTGGGCGCTCGATCTGGCCGTGAGCAGCCGGACCAATATCCGCAGCGACTTGGACGACCTTTTCTCCTTCCCTCGCGCCAGCGACTCCTTGTGGCAATCCGGAGAGGGAAACGGGTTGGACCGCGAGCGTTTCTGCTTCTATCGCTCCGGCGAGTTCCTGGCCGTCACGCCCCTGTTGGGCGCCGCTCCGGCCGATGCCAAGAGCACAATACCTGCAGCCGCGCTGGATGCGATCCGGGCCAAGCTCGGCACGCCCGGCTGGACCGCCGGTTCGCAGGCCGACAGAATCCGCTCGTTCCAAGAAGTTCTCGTCGCCGGACAGGCGTTGGCCGAGCGCTACCCTGACGATCCTAACCTCCCGGTCGTGCGCAGTTGGATGCTCATCGCGGCCAGGTGGCTGGCTATCACGACCGGCGAAAAGGCGCTGGGCGGCGAGGCGGTGGCCATCGCCAAAGGGTTGTTGGCCTCCCGCGCCACCCCCGCGGCGCGCCTCCTGGCCGACTACGTCGCGACGTCGGCCCGCTTGGCCGAAAGAAAGCCGCGAACCAGGGGGGGCCGCCGCCAGATCCAGGACTATGTGGCGCGGCATGCCGGCAGCGACGCCGCCTGCGCCGCCCGGGTCTTAGCCGTCATGCTCGCCTTGGAAGATGCCCAGAACGGCCTTCGCGAGGAGTTGGTCGAGCAACTTCGCGTCGGCTACGAGCATCGCCCCGGCCCCGTTGCGTACGCGTTCCTGCGCGACTGTTGCGCGGAGAAACCGCCCGCCGGCCCCCGGGCGCAGCCCCCCCTCGCGGAGAAGGGCGCTTCCGCGCCCGGCGGCGCGGTCAAGGACACGGCCGACGACCTGTGCGGCCGGACCGATCTGGCCCGGCGACTGCCGGCCTCCTTCTACCGCTCCGCGGAGTTCCTCATTCTCACGGAACTGTTGCCGCACGGCCCCGGCGACCCGAAAGCCCCGCGTCGCGGGCGCAGGCCGCCCGCCTCCACGAAAGACGCGATTTCCAAGGCGGAGTTTGATGTGCTGCGGGCAAAGCTCATCGCTGCCGGCCGGGCGGACGTCTCGCCGGCCGAAAAGGTCCAGTCCTACAAGGACCTGCTCGCCGCCGGTCAAGCGTTGGAACAACGCCATCCGGCTGCCGCCGGGCTTGCGTTGGTCCGCAGTTGGATGATGATCGCCGCCCGCTGGCTGGCCATCACCACGGCAGACAAAGCTTTCCATGAGCAGGCGACCGCCACGGCCAACCGCGTGCTGGCCGGCGATCCGGCAGGCCCCGTCCCCGTCCGCATACTGGCGGACTACATTGTCACGTCCGCTCAATTGGCCGGGAACGAGCCGCGCAGCCAGGCCGGGCTCCGCCTGATCCAGGACTACGCTGCGCGTTATGCCGCCGCCGACGACCGCTGGCTCGTCCAAATGCTGGCCATCATGCTCACCTTCGACGCCGCCGAGGACGGTCTGCGCGAGCAGTTGACGGCGCAATTCCGCTCCATGTACGGCAATCGCCCCGGGTCCTGGGTCTATGGGTTCCTTCGCGACTGCGGCGACAAGAAATGCGAAGCGCCATGCTTCCATGCCCGCTTGACGCGGATGGACGGCCGCCCCTTGGTGCTGCCCGACGACTTGCTGGGCAAGGTAGTCATTATTCAGTTCTGGTCGGCGGCGCACCCGCCCACGCCGTGCCTCGGCAAGATCGACGATGACCGCATGATGCCCTACACCGGCACGGCTTCGGTGCCGTCCGAGGGCGTCGTGGTGGTCGGCGTCAACCTCGATCGCAGCAGGGCCGACGCCGAGGCATTTCTCAAGAAGAGCAGGTATCCCGACTGGATCCACACCTTCAGCAGTCTGGGCTGGGATGATCCCACGGCCCGGACGTGCGATATCTTCACGTTGCCCCACACGGTGGTGCTGAATCGCTACGGCAAGATCGCGATCGTGAGCCAATGGACCCCCGCAACGGCCCGATGGGAGTTCATGAACGGCGTGGCACGACTGGTGGCCGAACCGGCCATGCGCCCCGCCAGCCCATAAATGACTCGCTGTTTTGTGAGCGTTCACGGGGTAGCTGGGCACACTTTGACGAGCGCGTGACTCTGCCGCCGGGCAGTAGTTAAACCTGGGAGAAATAGCATTACCCCGGATGCGGCTGAGCGGGGGCGGCCCCGGCTGTGGGAACGGCCACGCGGCCACGACCGATCCCTGCCGCGCGAACAGCTCCGGCCGGGCCGCCAACAGGGCCAGGGCGGGATGCGGGTGTTGGTCAGCGCTTTTGCGATTTGCCGGGTGGCCCCGGGCGGTTACCCGCCCGGGGCTCCCACAGATCCGTACATGCTCGCATTAGAGCATACGGCTCCTCGGGTCATGGGTTCGCTACTTGACGTATGAGTGGACGATTCGTGGCGGGGGAAGCCCGTAGCGCTTCAGAAGCCGCTTGAACCGATCCCAAGTCATGTCCCGCTGGCGATTGCGGCGATCGAGCCACTTGCGCCAGCAGCGGGAGACGGCTCGCTGGAACCAGCCCAACGCCCGCGCGTTGCCCGTGATTCCATAATACGCGTAATGTCCGCGTATTTTCTGACTCAATTTCGCATGCTGCTCGGAGACCGGGAGGTGCCGGTGGACCCGACACCATTGTGCAATGCTCCGCACCGCACGGCTCAAACGCTTCGAGGCGGTCTGCCGCCTCACCGCCCATCCGCCCCGCCGGGTTCGGCCCCAATAGTGGGTGAAGCCCAGCAGATCGAAGGTTCCCGGTCGCTGGTCGTGGTTGCCTTGCACGCCGTTCGCCTTGTGGGGCGGACGCCGGAAGGGGACCAGCCGGGTCTTATCGGGGTGAAGCAGCAGGCCATATTTACCGAAGCGTTTCGGCAGCACCTCCATCACCCGTCGCGCGTCTGCTTCGCGCGTAAACAAGATCACGAAGTCATCCGCGTAGCGGATCAGGTGGGCGCGGCCTTGGAGTCGCGGTTGCACCTCTTGCCGAAACCACGTGTCCAGCACGTAGTGCAGAAACACGTTGGCCAGCAGGGGCGAGATCACGCCTCCTTGCGGGCTGCCGGCCTCGGGGTAGCTCACGCTCCCCTCTTCCAGCACGCCCGCCTTGAGCCATTTGCCGATCAGACGTTTCAGCACGCCGTCACGTACCCTGAGTTGAAGAAACGACCGCAGGTGGGCATGATCCAGTGTGTCAAAGAACTTCCGGATATCCACCTCCACAATCCAGCCGCCACTGCTGTCCATCGTCCGCTTCCACAGGTCTTCCAGGGCATCGTGTGCCGACCGCCCCGGCCGGAAGCCATACGAGCCGGCATCGAAGTCCTGCTCGTAGATCGGCTCCAGCAGCATGACGACCGCCTGCTGAAGGACCTTGTCCTCCAGCGTGGGAATTCCGATGGGGCGAGTCTCGGTAGTCGAGCCCGCCTTGGGAATGTGCACGCGCCGCACCGGCGGTGCCCGGTACGTCCCGGACTTCGCCCGGTCCAAGAGCGACTGGAGATTCGCCTCCAGGTTCTTCGCATACCCGGCCCAGGTTTGCCCGTCCACGCCCGGGGCCCCGTCTTTGCGGGTCCGGTGGAAGGCCGCTTCCAGCCAGTCGATGTCCATCAGATAGGCCAGCGAAGTGAATCCCATCTGCGGCGACCGTCTCGCCATCTCGGCTATCCGTTGCTGTTTCGTGAATACGCTCATCGAATCTCCAAGTATCCGGCGTATGTCCCAACGACGATTCCATGATCCCGATGCCTCGCTTCCCTCCGCGGGGTCCGCGCGGGCGCTTGTTCCCCCGTTTCATCGGTACTATCAAGGCACTGCGACTTCCTGCCGGCCCTCCCGCCGCACTTCGTTTCCTTCGCTTGGCGGTACCACGGGAACGCGCCCGTTTCGCTCCCGCCGCCGTGGCGCGTGGCCGGCGTCGGGCCTGGGGTTGGTCACCCGGTATCCCCGTCCGGGTTGTCTTCCGTGGGGACGACAGGATCTCCCAAGTTCCTGGGGAACCCCCATTCCCGTTTGCGCATGGTCTCAGACCCCGGCCGGCCGGTCACCCTTGACCGCTTTCGAGGTGACCGCTTGGCCCCCGCTATTGGAACAACGAAGGCGCCGACAACACCAAGCTTTCGAGGCTCGATAACATGGCTTTCGGGCTCACTACCTACGTATCACGATGACGGTTGCCCGGCACCGCGCAAGGCTCGCTTCCAGGTGCTGGTCAGGCTCTCCTGGACGGGCTTGATACCCGCAGGGTTCCTACAAAAGGTTTTCAACTCACTTCATGTGCGTTGTCCTCCTCTTCCAAGCTTCTTGGCACAATCCA
>Ga0326728_10015022_pt1 | contig 16224 bp, 15 predicted proteins | sample MB3enrmetagenome_FD_207602 | JGI IMG/M metagenome (GOLD analysis project Ga0326728, IMG submission 207602) | Lab enriched peat soil microbial communities from McLean, Ithaca, NY, United States - MB31MN | ecosystem: Environmental > Terrestrial > Soil > Wetlands > Peat | place: USA: New York...
CCAATGCCACCTACGCCAACAATGTCGGCGAACTGGTCTCCGTGATCCGGCAGCAGGTCAAGGAGGGCGCGGACTTCATCAAAATTTATCAAACCGGCGCCGACCGGCTCGCCGATGGCAAATTCACTACGCCCTACCAGTACACCGAGGCCGAGCTCGCGGCCGCCGTCGAGGAAACGGCGCGCGTGGGCAGGCGCGTCGGAGTGCATTGCACCGGCGAGCCCGGAGCTCTCTATGCGGTCCAGGCCGGAGTCGCCTCCATCGATCACGCCTACCAGCTCAGCCCCGAAACCATGCGCATCATGCGCGAGAAGCAGATTTACGCCGTACCCACCTTTGCCATCTCCGAGTACTTCGCTGCCCATGCCGACTCGCCCGCCGCTGCCGAGAGTGAGCGCGCCCTGCTGTCCTTCCATGCCGCCGAGTTCCGCAAGCAACTGGCGGCAGGCGTCCCCATGGCGGTAGGCTCCGATGTCGGGCCATTTCCGCACGGTACGCAGGCGCGCGAGTTTGAGTTGATGGTGAAGTACGGAATGCCCGCCGCCGACGTGCTCCGCGCCAGCCTGTTGAACGGCGCGCGTCTCCTCGGACGGCAGGACGTAATCGGCCAGCTCAAGCCCGGCTTCTACGCCGATGTGATCGCAGTCCCCGGCGATCCGCTGCAGGACATCTCCGTGCTCACGCGTGTCAGCTTTGTCATGAAGAATGGCGTCGTATACAGAAAATAGTGCGGCAAAGGCTGGACGCCCCGAAGCCGCCCTTTTCACCTGAGTCAATCATCAGGCCCTACGTCCTATCGTTCCAAGGAGTTTCATGAACAGGCTCACGCGCAAACTCTCACTCGCCTCCCTTGCTCTTGCCTTCACTTTTTCTTGCTCTTGCGCAGCCCTAGCCCAGAATGCTCCCGCGCCCGCCTCCGCACCGCACAAGTGGGCTCTCGTGCTTCACGGCGGTGCGGGAGTCATCGAGCGCTCCTCCATGACGCCCGAAGCCGAGGCCAACTACCGCGCTGGCATCAAGGAGGCGCTCGACGCCGCTGCCAACGTGCTCGAAAAGGGGGGCTCTTCGCTCGACGCTGTCGAAACCGCGATCAAGCTCCTCGAAGATAATCCGTCGTTCAACGCCGGTCGTGGCGCTGTGTTCGCCGCGGATGGCACCAACCAGCTCGATGCCGCGATCATGGATGGCGAGACGATGCGGGCCGGCGCGGTTGCCGACGTGCAGCGCACGCGACATCCCATCTCGCTCGCTCGCGCGGTCATGGAGCAGTCGCCGCACGTCATGCTGATCGGCTTCGGCGCCGATGACTTTGCCGCGCACGTGCATCTCGAGCAGGTGCCTCCAAGTTTCTTCTTCACCGAGCACCGCTGGCAGCAGCTTGTCGAGCAGCTCAAAAAAGACGGCTCGCCGATTCCTCCTCGCCCCGAGGGCGCGCCCGCGCCTCCGGCCAAGCCCATCGCCAGATTTGAAAGAGGTGACACGCACGAGTACGGCACGGTCGGCGTGGTTGCTCTCGACCGCCGTGGCAACATTGCGGCCGGTACCTCGACCGGCGGCACCGCCGCCAAGCGCTGGAACCGGGTCGGCGATTCCCCCATCATCGGCGCGGGGACCTACGCCTCGAATCAGTCGTGTGCCGTCTCGGCAACGGGCGTAGGCGAGTATTTCATCCGGCTCACTGTGGCGCGCACCATCTGTGCCCTGGTGCAGTACAAGGGTATGAGCTTGCAAGAGGCCGCCGATCAAGTCGTGCAAAAGGACCTCTCCGTAATCCACGGCGACGGAGGCGTCATCGCGCTCACGCCCGACGGTCAGCTAGTTTGGAGCTTCAACACCCCCGGGATGTTCCGCGCAAAGCTAAAGGAAGGCGGTACGCCGCAAATCAGCGTCTATCGCGACGAACCGTAAAATTCCCGCATTTCATCCACACGGGGGCGTACAGTTTCCGCAAGACCGGAAAATTACTGCCAACTGCCGCCAGGAGAGATGAGTAAAACGGCTTTCAATGCCTTGGTCGGCGGCCGGACGCACAAAAGACTAAAGTGAACACACTGCAACTGAGTTTCTGGGATGAGGAGGGGCATACACATGCAAGAAAGTGACGAGGCCAGTTTCCCACAAGCAGATGAAGTGGAGTATCAGGGATGGAAAAGGGCCTTTAGGATTTATAACGATACCGTGCAACTAATTATTTTGACGGAAGTCGGTCCTCGGGTCCTGTTTTTTGGTTTTCGCGGGGAGCACAATGAATTCCACGAAGTACCCGATCATGCCGGGAAGGGCGGAGATAGTGTTTTTCGCGTTTATGGCGGACACCGGCTCTGGGTGTCGCCAGAAGTAGAGCGCACCTACTATCCCGACAATGCTCCAGTTTCCGTTCGCAGGCACAAGGATGCCTTCATTTTCACAGCGCCTCCAGAATCTGTATCTCCGGGGACCAACTTACAAAAAGAGATTGAAATCAAGCTCGCCGGAACAGGGACTCATGTTTCCGTTATTCATCGCATTAGCAATCTTGGAAAGGAAGCTACGGAAATGGCCCCGTGGGCACTCTCGGTCATGGCAGGCGGCGGAAAGGCCATTCTGCCTCTCCCGCCACGAGCGCCCGTCGCCGCGGACAGGTTGTTGCCCGAAGGTATCTTAGCTTTATGGTGCTACACCGATTTGGCAGATCCGCGTTGGAAGATCGGCACAAAGTACGTTCAACTCCACCAGCAGCAAAATCCCGCGTTCAAATTCAAGGAGCAAATGACGGGAATTTACAATTCATTTGGTTGGGGCGCATATTTCCGTCAAGGCCATCTGTTCGTGAAAAGAGCAGCAGTACACCAAAGGGCGAAGTACCCTGACTTCGGTTGCAACTTCGAAACATATACAGATCCACACTCGCTCGAGTTGGAGACCCTTGGGCCACTTCAAAACCTGGAGCCAGGACAAACTGCAGAACACACCGAAGATTGGTGGCTCTTCAAGGATATCCCTGCTGGCGAAGATGAAGCATGGGTGGACAGCGTCATTCTTCCAGTGGTTGAAACTGCCCGGTGAGGGCATTTGATCGCCGGCAAGGTGTGGGATGTGCCAGGATGCGGCGCACGATGGCTTCGCTACAAAGGCTTCGCTACAAAGAACAAGAAGTCTTGAATCCGGACGAGTTGTTGGCGACGCAATCTCGTGAATGGATGCACCACGGAGTTGAAGCCCGTAACCTCCCGGCCCGAGCGAGACATCAAGAAATGTCACTTTTCCGATGGGAAGACATCGACCACCGCCATGACCCGGAGAGAGCAGCAACTGGTAGGCTTGATTCGCCTCGGGCTCTCAAACAAGGAGATCGGAAGCCGCCTAAATCTATCTGAGCAAACCGTCAAGAACCATATCCATCGCATTCTGCGGAAGGTTGGTGCAAACGATCGTTTAGAGATTGTCGAGCTGTGCCAGTCAGAAAACGGAGAACTGGTAACCGCGTTGCGGTCCGCCTGACGTGAGCCTGGGCTTTTTATACCAGGTTGAATGAGAGAGAATCCACTTAAAGGAAAAGCTGGTCGTACCAGTGTAGAGGTACGAGGCAAGGTGGCATCGGTGTGTTGCCGGCACGGCCCCGCAAACCCCGCGACAAAGCCAAAGTCGAAGTCGGCGTGCAGATTGCCCAGCGTTGGATCGTGGCCGCGCTGCGCCATCGCAAGTTCTTCTCGGTCCAGGAACTGAACCGGGCGATTGGCGAACTGCTGGAAAAGCTGAACCAGCGGCCCTTCCAGAAACGCGAAGGCTCGCGCCGGAGTTTGTTTGTGGAAGTCGATCAACCCGCGCTGCGCCCTCTGCCTGACGAGCGCTTCGATCTCTCGGTGTGGTCGCAGGCCACGGTCAACATCGACTATCACATCCAGTTCGAGCGCAGCTTCTACAGCGTGCCCTATCAACTGACACGGCAAACGGTGGAAGTGCGCGCCACCCCCACCACCCTCGAGATTTTTCATCAGGGCCAGCGCGTCGCCTCGCACGTGCGCGTGCGCAAACCGTATACCGCCGTGACCAACTCCGAGCATCGGCCCGCTTCTCATCGGGCGCACTTGGACTGGCCGCCTTCGCGCATGATCGGGTGGGCGCGTACCGTGGGTCCGCATGCCGCGGAAATGGTCGAGAAGATCTTGGCCTCGTTTCCTCATCCCGAGATGGGCTATCGTTCCTGTCTCGGCATCATCCGCCTAGGCCAACGGTATCCAGCGGCGCGCGTGGAAGCGGCTGCCGAACGTGCTCTGCTCGGCGGCACGATCCCTGATCGGATTCCTTAGGAACGCTGATCGACTTCCTTCAGGAACACTGATCGATTTCCCAAGAATCCGCATGCGGTCGAGAAAGGCAGGGGGAGACCGCCGGTTCACCGTGAACGATGAGAAGATCAGGTGGCGCAAAGAGTCCGTGATTGCATTCCAACTATGGAGTGGAAATCCCCGAGAGAGAGGTTAAGAAAATCCCGAAGGACATAATCCGCACCAGCGGCGGTCAGCTTGTCTTCCGATTGAGAACTGGCAATTCCGACACACTTGAGTCCGGCTCCCTTCGCTGCCCGGATTCCGGAGGCGGCATCCTCAAAAGCCACGGTCCCCTCGGGAGGACAGTCGATGCTCTGGCAGACCAGGCGATAAATGCCAGGGTCGGGTTTCCCTTCGCGAACCTGGTCGCCCGTGACAACAGCAGTGAAGTGTGTCAGTAAGCCAAGGCGTTTCAAGATGGATTGTGTGCGATCGGTACTCGCCGAAGTAGCTACCGCCATCGGGATTCCCGCTCGACGAATGCAATCGATGAACTCGAAAGCTCCGGGAATAGGCGCGATGCCGGGCTGTGCTTGCCAAAAAAATTCGTCTTTGAGATTCCCGTACTCTTGCAGTTGCTCGTCCGTTAGCGGACCGAGGAAGTGAAATAAAATATCTTTGCGTTTTCGACCGTCCATGATGAAGTCTAGTTCCTTTTCGGTAACCTCCTTTTTAAGGGTGCGTAAAAACTCCCTCCAGGCAAAGCGGTGGGCGGGATGGCTGTTCACAATGACCCCATCCATATCGAACACGACTGCCTGCAATCGCAACTTGGTATTCAACGGGTGAGCTAAAGAGACCAATGTCGATTTCTCCTCACGCAGCCAGTCCTGGCCAGCCGGTTTGAGCCGCTTGATAATTCTCTAAGGTCCCTATGTCGAGCAGATAGTCGGAAATGGTATAGGCGAGCATTTGGTCGATCAGTCGAGGGAAAACGTCAAACCCAAAATCGACCGGATAGCGCGGTGGAATCTGGTTTATAAGCTTCGGTGTGCCAATCGTGACTCCGGAGAATGCCCACCGGCTTGTCGGATGGGCAGGTTTTTCCACGAACTCCCGGATGATCATCTGCTCATCGAACGACACGACTCCGCAACGGGATGGGTCCGGTACCTGATACAAACCAAGAGTCGCAGTTGGTTGCCGCGCCAGATGAAACTCGAGCATGCGACTGAGATTGGCACTCGTGAGAACGTCTGCATACAGGATCCAGAAACAAGAGTCGGAGGCAACCCAATCGCGGTTGGTGCGCACTGTGCCTGCCGATCCGAGAAGCGTGGACTCCTCTGCCACTTGTACCCGAACGCCGCTGCTATTGTGCTGCAGCCAACTTCGCACAATCTCAGCGTGGGTGTGAAGATTTATCATTACTTCATCAATTCCGGCATTCCGGCAAATTTCCATCCAGATCTGTAACATGGGTACACCGCGTATCGGGACCAGACATTTGGGGACACTGTCTGTAATCGGACGGAGCCGCGTGCCGTGTCCCGCTGCCAATAGAAAAGCCTTCATCGATTTTCCCACTCTACATCGGAAGTGATTCGATCGGGTTGCGACGAGACGCTAATCTGCCGAACACACCTTGGTGAACGTCCAACGTGACCCGGCACGCTGATCACCGTCGATGAATGGATCGTTCACGATCACTTGGGTCCCATTGTTGTCGAAGGCAAAGGCCATTTCCTCGATGCCCTCGCCATGAAGTGCCGACCGCACTGCCGGTTGTTGCGCAGTCTCGCAATAAAGAAGCAGGAAGCCGCCACCACCAGCGCCGGTGATCTTCCCTCCCTGGGCACCGTTGCGGCGCGCCAACTCGTAAAGATGGTCAATCTTGGGATTGGAAATCTTCCCGGAAATGCGCTTTTTTGCCTGCCATCCTTCGTCCAGCAGATCGCCGAAACGACTGAGATCTCCCGCTTGCAGTGAAGCCAGCATGCGGTCGGCTAGCGCGCGAACCTGGTGAAGGGCGTCAAGCGCAGGCCCGGTGGGGCTCCGCGTCGATTTCTCCTGTTCCTGCAGTATGGTCCAAGAATGATGGGCGGAGCCGGTGAAGAAAAGCATCAATTTCGATTGCAGTTCGCAAAGTAACTCAGGATCAAGGTCCAAAGGTTGCACTTCAGTAAAGCCATCGGTGCGAAAAGCAATGAAATTCAAACCACCGAAAGCAGCCGCGAATTCGTCCTGTCGGCCGACATGGTGTCCCAGAATGTTGCGGGCGATATGGAACGAATATTCCGCGAGATCATATTTCGCCAGCGGCCGATTCAGATAGGTAGTCAGGGTCTTCACAATATTCACGCATACGCTGGCAGAAGAACCTAACCCGGTACCGGGGGGAATCTCGGAGGAAAGGAAAATATCCACTGAAATATCGCATGCCAGATCCTTCAGCACGGCCAAAGGAATCTCCAGGCCACTTTGAAGAATGTCCATGTTGGCAATGTCGCGCCAAGTTTCGAAAACACGCAGGTCGGCGGAGATGACCTGGATACGTCCGTCGGTGCGCCTCCCCAGAACCGTGTAGAAATACTTGTTAATGGCAGTGCTGAGTACGGCACCACCGAACCGCTCATAATAGGCGGGGAGATCGGTTCCCCCGCCAGCGAAACTAATGCGCATCGGACTACGGACGATAAGCATTCTCTAAGATCTCCCGGCAGACAAGCGGTTCAATTGGATCGCTGGCCTTTCCCATCAGTTCCATATCGGCTGGGGACCTTCGCCAGATTAGGGAACGCATCGCCAGAGTCCAAATTGTCTGCACCAGAAGGGATAGATCAGTCCAAAGTGACAGATTGAGCAGATACTGCAGATCGAAACGCGCTTTGTCTTCCGATGAATGCTGTTCGCGCAACCCTTGCACCTGTGCCAGACCGGTCATCCCAGGCTTCACTTTCAAGCGTTGCTGTTGCCAATCCGAATAGCGACACACGCGTTCGGGAGACTCAGGCCGGGGCCCCACCAGGCTCATGTCGCCCTGCAACACGTTCCACAATTGCGGCAACTCCGTCAGGCTGGCCGCACGGAGAAACCGTTCAAACCAAGACAAGTTGGTGGCGGTGCGATCTATGTTTAGGCGCAGCATTCGGAACGGTTTTCCCTGGAATCCACAGCGGTTCTCCCAACGAAAAGCTTTTCCTTTGGTCTTGTGAAGTACCGCCGCCACTGGCAGGAGCAATGGAATTCCGATCACCGCAAGCAGCGTCCCCAGAAAAAGATCTACCACCCGCTTCGAAACGAGTGCCGCTACCGTAAGTCCGGGTCTAGCGAGCTGGAGGACTGGAAGGCCGCCAAGATCCACCAGATTGGACCGAGACAGATAGAGTTCATCGAGTTGGGGCACAAGACTGACCCTGATGCCGCGGTCGCGACAGAGTCCGGCAAGGCTGACGAGATCGCGCGAAGCTCCCTCCTGCAAAGCGAGGATTAACTGATCGACCCGCTCTTCACAGAGCAATTCCACAACCCCGAGAGCCCCCGTGGTGACCGCTTTGACCGCAGACTCTGAGGAAGATCCCGAATCGAAAGTGCCGTCGTCCGGGGCCAAGATCCCCACTACCTTGCAAAGCAGCTCGGGATGCCGCTGAATCTTACGTTGCAGCTCCCGGACAACCCGGCCGCGCCCCACAAGGACTACGCGGCTTGCGCCGCCATGGCCCGAGCGAACTCGTAGAAACCCATAGACGGCGACACGACTGAGGACAAATCCAGCGAAAAGCAACCACCCGAAATGGACCAAAGTCGGCCCTGAAACATAGGTGCGAAAGAGATATCCGCAGAACAGGAGAATCGACATCAGACCCCCTACGGATAACATCAACTGTGAGACCATCGCTGAGAATCGCCAGCCTTCGCGAAATCCATCGAGAAATAGCAGGCGAAAAAGAAAAGACCAGCAGATCCAAGTGGCCACAAGGAACGGTAACAATGCTAAAGCGGAGCCCACATCGATGTGGCCTGGTTTCGTCCCATAGCGCAGTGTAAGTGCCCCAGCCATAGCCAGGGTCGACCACAAGAGATCGCCAATCAGAATTCCGGAAGACAACTTACGCTGATTCATAAATCTGTCTTGGCGCCTCAGTAAGAACTTGCCGCGCCGACAGCTAGTGAATTTTGCCGGTTGATCGCCGCGCGAACGGCCGTAAAGACTGCGTGCGTGACGCTGAGATGAAGGTCTTCGATAATCTGCATATTGTCGGAGGGAACGATGAGGCACAGGTCACAGAGATTCTTCATGGCTCCCCCCTCGAACCCCGTCAGCCCGATGGTGAAGGCACCCGTTTCTCGGGCAACGTTCAGGGCCCGGAGTACGTTCGGAGACTTTCCGCTGCCACTGATCGCAAAAACGATATCGTTAGGACGGACGAAATTTATCAGCTGTTCTGCAAAGATATCCTCATAACGCGCATCATTAGCCCAGGCCGTAATCAACGGTACGTTATCGGTGAATGCCAGTACTTGAAACCGCTTGTTCAAGCCGTTCGCCGTTCCTTTTCCAAGATCGCAGGCAAAGTGCGACGCCAGCGCGGCGCTGCCGCCGTTGCCGAACAAGTAGATCATGCGCCTCGATTCATAGGCCTGCACCAGCGCGCTAACGATCAGATCGATGGTCGCTAATGGCAGGTTTTCAATGGTATCGACGACGTTGGCAAAATAGCCATTTACATCATTAGTCGGCACGGCTGTTCTTCTCCTAAGTTTTGTCGTGTTAAATAAGTCCAACTGAATCGGGCGCTAGGAACTCGCCAATACCACGCCAGTATCTCGCATATCGGAGTAAGCATCGCGCACTTGAGGGGGTATACCTCCGGTACACTCGATCCATTCATAGAAATCGTCCAGAATAACGGACAGGGGGCGGCGGGGCCGCCATCCTAGCCGGCCTAGTTTCTCGATGCTAGATACGCTGTGGCGATTGTCTCCGCGCCGGTACTCGCCCAATATCTGTAGATTCACGGAGCACGCCAGCTTCTCTAGAACCGCATGTGCGTAAGCGGTAACCGTCATTCGAGCGCCGCTGCCCACATTGAATGCCTGAAAATTCGCGGCATCCTGCTCCAAAACGAGCATGTTGGCATCCACTACGTCCTCGACGTGTACGAAGTCCCGAGTCTGCCGGCCATCCTCATAAACAATCAGGGGCAAGCCGTCCAAGGCGCGGCTGAAGAAAATCCGGCATACTCCAGAGTATTGGTTATAGAGAGACTGCCGCGCGCCCTGCGTGATGGAGTAACGAAGAGCAACCGTAGGAATACCGTGTAACCAGCCGAGCCCGAGCGCCGTCTTTTCTTCGGTCAGCTTTGATACCGCATATTGGTTGTAAGGATTATTGTGCGTTTCCTCCAGCAAACTGGGTTGTGCGACCTCGCCGCAGGTCGGACACCGCACCTCCCAATCGCCGTGCGCGAGTTGTTGCTGAGAGCGCGGTTTGGGGAGAAAGAAACCATGCCCGGGACAATCGTATTGCCCCTCCCCGTAAACCGCTTGGGAAGACGCCACGATCACCTTCTTGACTGGTAACCGATGCTGCACGATCAATTCGTAGATCAGAGCAGTGCCCACGCCGTTTACGTGAAGAAAGCGGGAGAAGTCGGGCATGTAATCCTGGTAGGCCGCCTGATGGGATACGACGTCCACGCTTTTAAGAGCCTGAAGCAGCACTTCCTTATCCGTAATGCTACCCTGAATGAACTCGATGTTGGATGCTAAGTAACCGGGGCGTCCATAGGGATGAACTCTAGCGTCCAAACTGTCGAGGACTCTAACTCGGAAACCATCGCTCAAAAAGCGATCCACTAAGTGAGAACCAATAAACCCGGCGCCGCCGGTGACTAGTACTTGCATGGGATGTGCTCCTGATCGTGTAGCAGATCAACTGCATGCTTCAGAGGAAGCAGCCTTTTATTCATTGGGAAAGCTGTTCCAGAACTGGAAATACCGACGAGCAAAAGCGAAAAACCGGAAGAAATGGGTCGCTTCCGACGATATTTGAAGTGGAAAGTACAACCGTTGCCTCGGCCCCTTCAAACTGATCCCTGCCAATCGCGCCGCGTTGTGTTTCCGTCGTGTCGGTTGACTAGGTTGTTAGTTAATCAGTTACTTTTCTGGAATCCGACGGCATTTCCAATGAAGAAGTGATCCTAACAACGGCAGAAACCAATCTTGCTGGCCAATGCCTATCCATGCAGGGGCGCTCCATCAGAAGATAGTAAGCAGTGCCGAATATTAGGATGGCCACTATTGAAATGGGAATGAAGAGTATCACGGCCTGATATGGGTCGAACCGACTAACGGCTGCGATCACGGTAAAGTGAAGCAGATAGATCGTGTAACACATCCCGCCAACGATGGTGAGCGCAGGCGATCGAAATGCACGACTCGTAATCTTGCCTCGAAAGGCGGCAAGGTAAAGGGCAATTATCACAAACGGCATCAAAACGCGAAAGCAATTTGTCCAAGCGAGAAAGACTAGCGGCCAACCCACAACCGAAACACAATCCCAGCCCCAGTGAACGCTCTGCGCTTCCGTTAGATAGATGTCCGCCAACACGAAACCAGCAATGAAGAACTGCAGGTAATAGGCGATGCTGAGCCGGCCCCTTCCAACGTCAGAGGCCAGCCATTGAAGTTGAGCGAAACCGATGGCGATCATGATTACAACCATCAGTAAGCGCCGCATGTTCTTTGACCGGACAGCAAAAATGAGCGCCAAGAGCGGAACAAGACAGTAAAATTGCACTTCTACCTCAAGCGACCAAGCTACCGGGTTTACCGTACTAGGGTTGGCGTAGACAAGGTTGTGGATATATACAACACTTGTGAGCAGGTGCGGAAAGAGTGACCGGAAATTGCCATGATTGACTGCGATTAGGAGGAAAAAGCATATCAGCAAATTCAGTATGTAAGGGGGTTCCAGACGCGTGAGGCGCCGGAGGAAGTACTTCTTTAACTTAACCGCAGGCGCACCGGTTAACCGGCTCGAAGCGAACGGCAGCCCCAAGATGAATCCGCTGATCACGAAAAACAGGCTGACTCCACGATCTCCGTGGCGCAGCGCAAGACCGGCCAAGCCGCCCAGATGAAGGTCATCGTAGCGTTCCAGCTGCGCATAAAGATGAAAGGCAACGACGGACGCAATCGCTACAAAGCGCAACCCGTCGATTTGCGGTATGAATGTGGCGCCGCTGGTAATTCGCCGGAATCTGGTTTCAATGGACATTGCCGATTCAGACGCTGGCCGCATCGATGCCAGGCAGGATGGGTTTGGCATGGTGGGACTGAGCATCGTTTGCGTCCGGCTTCCACATCACTAGAGCCGTACCGTTCACCCAGGCAAACTGGCCAGGCCACTCTCTGGATAGTTCTTCGATGCAGCGCCACACGCCCGGATACGTCGGATAGTCGTGCCACATGATGATTCCGTGGGGAGCCAGCAGACGCCGCGCAGTAAGGGAGTCAGCCATGGCGTATGCAAAGGAGTGGGCGCCATCCACATAGACGAAATCCATGTTCCCTTCGTAAGCGGAGTAGTCAAAGGCTGCCGAATCTCCGAAGAGCTGCGTGATGGTTGGCTGACACTCGGCATTCTTGAACCATTCGCCGCTCGACGGCTTCTGAATAAATTGCAGGTCCGTCAATTCGAGCTTTGCCTCCGACACCCCCAAGGCCGGCAGATCCAGGGTGAACACCTGCGCGCCCTCCGGAGAGTTCAGGGCCAGGTGAAAAGTGGTATAGCCACGAAATGTTCCGATCTCAAACATGCGCGCGCACCCGAGAAATTTCACGACCTGCGCCAAAGTGATGACATCGGAGAGTGAGCCGCCCCCATAATCAGGGCTATATCTCACCCGTACCTCCACTTTGTCGACGCCGGGCAGGATTGACGACTCCTCCAAATAGGTGGCGTGCCACCCGGCGACGCGCCCATCGACTAACTTGACGCTCTTTCATAATTTGCCTCAGTGTGCGATGCCTTATCAGTACTGGCATTCGATTTCCTGACGAAATCCACTGCCTGCGTTGTTCCTTTACCTGACGATGTTTGTGAGCGATGACGCCCTCGGCTCATTCCACACCATTGCGGGGGCTTACTTACCGTTCCCGAAGAGAACGACCGCGATGGTTCGAAACAATATCTTTAGATCGAGGCCAAGACACCAGTGTTGAACGTACTCAAGATCCAACCTGACCCAGTCGTCAAAATCGCTCACCTCGTTCCGTCCGCCGACCTGCCACAAGCACGTTAGTCCAGGCTTGACCTGCAATTTCAGTTTCTGGTAGTCGGTGAAGCGGACGTATTCGGTTTGCAGAGGCGGCCGGGGCCCCACCAGACTCATATCTCCGACCAAAACGCTCCATAGTTGGGGCAATTCATCGAGAGAATATTTCCGCAGCACCCGGCCCACGGAAGTGATGCGGGGATCGTTTGCCATCTTGAAGACCGGACCCCGCATCTCATTTCGGCTTTCGAGACCAGGCTTCAGTTCGTCGGCGTTCATAACCATCGAACGGAATTTGTATCCCACGAAGTGCTGCCCGTACTGTCCGGCCACTTTCCAGCGGTAGAAAACCGGCCCCTTGGAACCAAGTTTGACGGCGACGGAGATAGCCAGGAAAAGAGGCAGCAGCACCACTAGCGCGACCAGCGATACCACCACGTCCACCAGGCGCTTCCCCGTCGTTTGCGCCGTACTCTGCCAGCTAAGGGAATAGGCTACGGCGGTCTGTTCTCCAATTGCCGGCATTACGTTCTTCTCCTTGTGAGCGCAGGCATCTGCAGTGCGATTTGCCGCAGAGTCGTGCTGACGTCGAGGTCCGGCGGCCAATCTCGGGTGCGGCATGGAACGATCGCAGGCCGCGGAGTATTTCCGCCGCTATTCTTCAAGGCCAGCGGTTTTGCAGCGTTCCACTGGCTCAGCAGTCTTCGCGGACAGACTACCTGGCATGGGATCGTCGCATATTCGATCGAAGAGAAGGTCGTACTGCCGAAGCACGGCAAGTTTCGTGAAATGAGTCTCGGCATAGGCACGACCGTTCGCGCCGAGTTGGCTGCGCAATTCCGGGTCGCGGGACAAGCGCAACACGGTATCGGCGAGAGCTTGAGGATTCTCCGATGGGATCACAACTCCACAACCGGCAAGCGCCATGTGCCGCGCCGCTTCACTGCGTTCGCTCACGGCAGCGACAATCGGACAGCCTGCCGCCATGTAAGTCAGCAGTTTCGACGGGATCACCGCATCCTCAACCGTGGATTTCTGGTTGAGCAGCAGCAGATCGGCCTCAGCGTACATGTGCGGGAGAACCTCGGCAGACTGGAGCGGAAGCAAGCGGACCGTGTGTGACGCCCGTGCCGCAGATTCTCGCTCGAGCAGCGCGCGCTCTTCGCCGTCGCCTACCAGAATCCAGTTGATTGCCTGGCGATCTCCGAGCAGTTCTGCGGCTTTCACTGCGTTCATTAAGTCCTGTTTCTTACCCATGTTGCCAGTGTGCAAAACGAGAAACTGCCCGAGCGGGATATCGTGGTCTTCGCGGAAGCGGGAACTGTTCTGGAGCGGACGAATCCTTTCCGTGTCGCCCCAATCGGGAATCAAAGCCAGCTTTTCGCGCGGGACTTGGCGCTGCGACAAACGTTCAATGAAGGCCTGGCAGAGGCACACGACCGATTTCGCCCGGTCGTAGACAAACGCTTCAAGTCTCCGGGCCAGACGAATGGCGATGCCGTCGCGCATAATTCCGGTAGCCAGCGCGGCATCGGAGGCGAGATCCGCCAGTTTCACAATGAACCGGCTTCGCTTTATCTTGCTTAGAAGATACGCCGCCAAACCAAGCGTGGGCGGAGGACAGCAACAATACACGACGTCGCACTTTCCGCTGAACAACCCGACCAGGAACGCGCCGACGGTGAAAGACAGGTCATGGGCGAGCCTTTGCCACAAGCTGCTCGGCCGCCAAGGGACGAAGTGCCATACCCTGTGCACGACAACACCATTCAGCATCTCGAGCCGATAGCACGACCCGCGATATCCCTCAAACACCTTCCAACTGGGATAGTACGGAAATGCCGTGACTACTTTGACGTCGTGACCTTGCTCGGCCAGGTGCTCGCATAGACCGGTCGTGAAGGGCGCAATCCCGGTCCTTTCGGGAACATAGTTGATTCCTAACACTAAAATTCGCATGTGCGCAGAGCCTCACTCTGTGTGTTTCCGACGCGCCGGCGAGCCGCTCATCTGCATATCCGGTTGGGACTGTAAGGCGTGCTGGCGCATCCACTCGACGGTGATGGCAACGCCCTCGGCCAACCTATAGGGCTGCTCGCCGCTGATTTCCCGAATTGGACTTAGATCGAATACAGCATTGGTGAGCAGGTTGTTCAGCCGAGAGGAAAAAATCGGTGGGGCCGTGACGCCCGCCAGTTTCAGCACATCCCCGATCTTCGCGCCTAGTTTTAACAGCGCCAGCGGCGCTTCGCGGACCTTATGCGATTCAAAGCGATGAGCAATGAGTTGTGCCCATTGCAATGGATCGACGGGGTCGTAGTCCGCGAGGTAGAACATCTTGCGATGCACTTTGGCCGACTCTCCGCACTCCATTAACTGCCTGAGTTGCCAAACCGTGTTGAAGACAAACCCGTATGAACGCCGGATGCTGTACCCCTTCGGATGAAAATACAGGCCCTTTCTGACCGCGTGGAAAAAAGAGATGTATGGAATCGCGAACCATGGTCCCCAGATCGACGTAGGCCGCACCAATGCCCAGCAGAATTTGTCGCCGGCCTCTTGCCTGACGATCTCCTCACCTAACCTCTTGCTTTGCCCGTAGGCAGTGTGGGGACAGTAATCGTCATCGCGGCGAGGCACGTATCCCAATCGGCACACGTACATGGACGAGGCGAACACCATCCGCTGCAGTGACGGCGCTGACAGTGCGGCGCCGACAGCGTTGCTCACGCCTTCGATATTGGCGGCGTAATCGGCGTCGGTCTTCCCCTCTAAGTCGGTTCGCGCAGCCAGATGAAAGATGTACTGCGGGTCGAAGCTCCTTACTGCGCCGACAAACGCCTCCCTGTTTAAAATGTCCAAGGGGATGAACTGCCCTGGGGCGGCTGGATTTCTAGGCTGCCTGATATCGAGATTGAGTACCTCATGACCAGCTGAGACGAGGTGTTTCACAAGATTGCTGCCGATGAATCCAGAACCTCCGGTAACGATAACCTTGCTCATCCAAACACCTCGCTCACGCTGCCCCGCCACTCTGGAGAGTTAGACGAGGTACCTGGGTCGTCACGGAAAAAGACTGCGTCGACCTGAAGCTGCCGGCCCGTATGTTCATCCACGGTGCCAGGCGACAAGAGCCACAACGAAAATCCAGCAGAGCCAAGCGCTTCCGTTACAAGACCGAAATCGACTTGGCCCCGATAACAGGGGACCAGCGCCAGTTCAAGATGCAGTCCGACGATTTTCGGGAGAAGGCCTCGCGCCCCCTCCAGCACCTGCGTTTCGCAACCTTGCGTGTCCGCTTTCACAAACAATATGTCCCCATCCTGCAGGTACTCCCGGGCAACAGTATCGAGCTTCCGCATCATGATGCGCTCACGGCCGATATATGCCGAATCGGGGGCAGCCTCGACATGAACGTCGAGCATATCTAGGACGGAACTCGAGACACTGTCGCCCGCGATATTAATATCCACCAAGCCATCGGAGTTTCCAATCGCCATTTGGGGAGCGACCATCCAATTGGGATCGTCCTTGGTCGTATTCGTCAAACGAGCATGTGCGCTCGACAATGGTTCGAAGGACACAATTCGGCCCCTGTAGCCAGCCAGCCGTAACTCCTTTCCAAACTGCCCCACATTTGCTCCGACGTCGAAGACGACAGTAACTCCACGGCATGCAAGCATTCTGGCAAG
>Ga0326728_10015025_pt1 | contig 16222 bp, 15 predicted proteins | sample MB3enrmetagenome_FD_207602 | JGI IMG/M metagenome (GOLD analysis project Ga0326728, IMG submission 207602) | Lab enriched peat soil microbial communities from McLean, Ithaca, NY, United States - MB31MN | ecosystem: Environmental > Terrestrial > Soil > Wetlands > Peat | place: USA: New York...
ATGTGGGGGCTCATCTACTTTGCGGCCATGGCATGGGTGGTTTTTCTACCCTTCAAAGAGTGGGCATGGCCAGTGTGCGTTGCATTTGGCATAGTTGTCAGCGTTGTCAAAGGACGTGCGCAACGCGCAAATGGCAGAAGCGAGAGCCATCGTTCGCGCAGCATTGAAGCGGTATGGCAGATATTCGGCGTTGCAATCACGCTGTATATAATCGGCGCGATTACGAGCCACCATGTAAATCTGCCTGCATATAATGCCACAATCCTCTTCTTTGTCGGCATGGCGCACGGGACAAGCGCGCGGATTCTGCGTTGGGGCGCGCAGGGGCTAGCAGCGGCCATCTGGTGGGCGTGCGGAATCGCGACGTTCTTCTTCACCAGGCAGAATGAGATGATTGCCATCTTCCTGATCGCATCGTTCTTCGGGATGATCCTTTTTGGCGTGTACGCGATGTGGCTAGAGCGGCGACGCGCCGCGGGAATGGTGCAGGCCCATGCCTGAGCTGCCGGAACTCGATCCCGTGGTACACGGAAAGCTGCGTCTGGCGGTACTGTCGCTGCTGGTGGGCGTGGAGGAGGCGGACTTCACGTGGCTGCGCGACAAGACCGGATCGACCGACGGGAACCTGGGCGCGCAGATGCTGAAGCTGGAGGAGGCGGGGTATGTGGCGATGCAGAAGCGCTTCGCGGGACGCAAGCCGCAGACGCTGTATCGCATGACTCCGGCGGGACGCAAAGCTTTGGCGAAGTATGTGGCGGCGCTGAAGCGATTGCTGGGCGCGGCGCTTTAAAGAGGCAAAAGAATCTCTGGCTTGAAACGAGCGATCTTAGCCAGAGGTCCATTGATGAATAGATCGGACATTCAGCCCTCGGTTTTTTGCGAAACAAGCTTCAGGCCTACGGCCTGGGCTGATATAGGCCGGGCCACTGGCCCTTGGTTTGATGCAGCAAATTAATGACACCGAACACAGGGAGGGAAGATGCGAGGTTGGATTGTAGGGGTGGTGGTTGCCGGGGCGATGATGGCGGTGGGTGCGGCGTATGGACAGACGACTGGCGCGACGCAGACGGTACAGGTCGCGACTGGCAAGCTGACGTTCGATGTGGCGTCGGTGCGGCCGGCGCCTCCGCCGGATATGCAGACGATGATCGCGGGACTGCAGGCGGGCAGGAAGCCAAACTGGGTGCGCGTGGATGGGACGCGCGCGACATTTAATTACGAATCGCTGACTGACCTGATTGCGTATGCCTACAAGATGCAGCGATATGAGATCAGCGGGCCGGAGTGGATGGTGACGGACAGGTTCGACATTGAAGCGCGACTGCCGGATGGCGCTACGAAAGACGATGTGCCGGAGATGCTGCAAGCGTTGCTGAAAGAGAGATTCAATCTGGCGACACACACCGAGATGCAGGAGCAGCCGGTGTTGGGGCTGGTGGTTGGCAAGAATGGGCCGAGGCTGCAACCCGCGGCGGCGAATACAGAGGTACTGGACGAGTCCGCACCGCTGAAGTCCGGCGAATCGATGATGGACACGGCGGACGGGCGGGTGATGCTGCGCCGGACGGCAGATGGATCGACTACTTATGTGGGGCCGTGGGGAAACTTCACGTTGAAGTTCGACGGCGAGCGCTCGTCGATGCACATGAAGGCCGATTCCATCGATATGAGGGGCTTTGCCATGATGATGAACACGCTAGGCGCAGGACAGGGGCGCCAGATTGTAGACATGACGGGGCTGAGCGGCAACTATCAGGCGGCGGCGGATTATTCGATGATGGACTTGATGTCGAGCCTGCACGACCAAGGCATCAATATACCGACCGGGCCGAGAGGCGGTGGGGGGAGTGGGGAGGCAGACGATCCGGAGGGCGGGGCGACCGTCTCCGCAGCGCTGGAGAAGCTTGGCCTGAAGCTGGAGAAGAACAGAGCGAAGGTGGCTCGGCTGGTGATCGACCATGTGGAGAAGATGCCCACGGAGAACTGAGGGGACGGTTGCACGGAGGGTTAGGCTGTATCGACCTATAGTTCAACAAGACGTATCAATCGAATGAAGGTTATAGCGCGGGCCTTCAGCCCGCAAAGGCTTGGTTGGGGCGCGCACCTGGGGCTTCCTACCCCAGCGAGCAAGCTCGCCGGGGACCCCGTTCGCCCCAGGCTAAATATAGGACGGGCCGTTGGCCCTTGCCAGACAACGGCAAGAACAACAGCAAAACAACAACGACAGATACGATCGATATGTCGATACGGCCTAGGCTGAAGGCCCTTTGGGGAGGAGAGCGCGCTGCACGCGGCTGTGCTTGCGGCCATAGAAGAAGTAGACGAAGAGGCCGAGAATGAGCCAAACGATGAGTCGCGTCCAGTTCATCCAACCCAGCTTGACCATCATGTATCCGTTGAAGAGGACGCCGAGGATGGGGACCAGGGGGACCCACGGGGTGCGGAAGGGGCGCGCCTTGGCAGGATCGGTGCGGCGCAGGACGAGGATGGAGATGCAGACGATGACGAAGGCGAGGAGAGTGCCGATGTTGACCATCTTGCCGATGTCGTCGATGGGGGTAAGCGCGCCGACGACTCCGGCGAGTGTCCCGACCAGGAAGGTATTTTTGAAGGGCGTGCGGAAGCGGGGATGGACTTCGGCGAAGGGTTTACGGGGAAGCAGGCCGTCGTTGGCCATGGCGTAGAGGACGCGGGTCTGGCCGAGGAGCATGACGAGCATGACGCTGGTAAGGCCTGCGAGCGCGCCCAGGGTGATGACGTCGCTGGCCCAGGGAAGTCCGCGATCGAGGAAGGCGCGCGCGATGGGCGCCTCGATGTTGACCTGCTGCCAGGGGACCATTCCGGTGAGTACGGCTGCCACTCCGATATACAACACGGTGCAGATGACCAGGGAGAGGATGATGCCGATGGGCAGATCGCGCTGTGGATTGCGGGCCTCCTGCGCGGTGGTGGATACGGCGTCGAATCCTATGTAGGCGAAGAAGATGTAGGCTGCGCCCGCGCCGATGCCGGAGAATCCGTAGGGCGCGAAGGCGTGCCACGAGCTTCCCCAGTTTGCGGGATGCACATAGTGCGATCCCAGGCCAATGACAAGAAGCACGACCGCGACCTTGACGGCGACGATGCCGGTGTTGAACTTTGCCGACTCCTGAATGCCGATGGCCAGCACGGTGGTGACGGCGAGCGCGATGAGGAATGCGGGCAGGTTAATGCCGATCTCGTGGCCGAAGAGGACGGGCGCGGCAAGCACGGAGTGGGCCTGCGCCATCATGGCGGCGGAGGGTGCGGCCTTGAGCAGGCCAAGTTGCGCGATGTAGGCCTGCGTGCCTGGGATGAGGGAGGGATAATTTGCGGCCATACCCTGACGGCTGACGGTCTCGACGGCTTTGCCCAGCGCGGTCCAATGATCGTAGGCGAGCCAGAGGGGGAATTTGATATGGAAGATGTCGAGCAGCTCGACGAAGTAGTTGGACCAGCCGGAGCTGACCGTGCTGGCGCCCATGGCGTACTCCAGCGTAAGGTCCCAGCCGATGATCCATGCGATGAGCTCTCCCAGCGTGGAGTAGGCGTAGGTGTAGGCGGAGCCGGCGAGCGGGATCATGGCGGCGAACTCGGCGTAGCAGAGGCCGGCGAAGGCGCAGCCCAGGCCACTGAGCACGAAGGAGAGCATCAGGCCGGGACCGGCGTAGTGGGCTCCCAGGCCCGCCATGACGAAGATGCCCGCGCCAATGACCGCGCCGATGCCCAGCGCCGTGAGCTGGAAGGGGCCGAGAGTGCGCTTGAGCGTACCCACGCCGGTGGCGCTGGCCTCGGCCATCAGCACGTCCATGGACTTCTTGGCAAACAGATTGGCCATGCGGACAACAATCTCCTTAACTATCTTCCGATATCGCTACGTGGCCCAGGCGCTTCCACAGCAGATACACCGGTATCCCAATCAGCACAAGGACAAGACCGGGCCATGTGTACTGGGGTTTGTAACGCAGGAGTACAACACAGATCCATGCTGCCATCAGGATATAGAGCGCGGGAAGAACTGGGTAGCCGAAGGCGCGGTAGGGGCGCGGCGCGCCGGGCTGGGTGCGGCGCAGGACGAAGAGGCCGGCAATAGTGAGGATGTAGAAGACAAGCACCGCGAAGACGACGTAGTCCAAAAGCTGGCCGTAGCTGCCGGAGAGACAGAGCAGGCAGGTCCACGCCCACTGCACCCAAAGGGAGTTGACCGGGACGCCGCCCTCGGAGTGGCTGGACGGTTTGCTCAGTTTGCCGATGGACTGGAAGAAGAGGCCGTCGCGGGCCATGGCGTAGTAGACGCGCGCTCCGGCGAGAAGCATTCCGTTGACGCAGCCGAAGGTGGAGATGAGGATGGCGGCGGCCATCAGCCTGGCGCCGATGGCGCCGAATGCAGACTCCATGACGGCGGTGGCTACGCGGTCCTGGGTGGCGAACTGAATGCCGCGACCGGCGATTGTCGTTGCGATTGGCGAGCCGGCCATGGGCAGAACGCTGAGATAGACGAAGTTGCAGAAAATGTAGAGAAGAAGGACGACGCCGGTGCCGAGCGCGAGGCTGAGGGGGAGATTGCGGCGCGGGTTTTCAATCTCGCCGGCGGTGAAGGTCACGTTGTTCCATGCATCGGCGCTGAAGAGCGAGCCGACTTGAACGATGGCGATAAGAATCGCTATTGGCACTGGTGCCATGATCCAGAGGGGCATCGGGCCAGGAACGCAGGAATCATGATTTAGCCAACAGGGCTGCGCGCTCCTGACCGCGAACCAATTTGCGTAGTTTGCATTACCAAGATTCCAGAAGTTATGTCCAAAGTTCGCGGCGATGGCTACTGAGTTTTTGGCGACGAACCCGACCAGAACGACGGCGGCGAGAGCAAGGACCTTGGCGGAGGTGAAGACATTCTGCACCGATGCGCCGAACTTGACGCCGAAGGTGTTGAGCAGGGTGAGCAGGGTGATGATGACGATGGCGGCGAGGTTCGCGGTGTTCAGGCCGATGTCCATATTGCCGAGGACCATGGGGCCGATGGGAATTGCGGGGACATGCGCGATGTGCCAGAGCCAGTTGTTGGCGCTGACGGAGGGGAAGAAGACGCCGAGAAATTTGCCGAAGGCGACGCCGACCGCGGCGATGGTCCCGGTTTGGATGACGAGGAAGAGGGTCCAGCCATAGAGGAATCCACAGAGCGGGCCGAGGGCCTGTCGGAGATAGACGTACTGACCGCCGGCCTTAGGCATCATGGCGGCCAGTTCGCCGTAGCTGAGTGCGCCGATGAGGGTCATGAGGGCAGTAACGAGCCAGGCGGCGATGAGCAGCGCGGGCGAGCCCACGGTGCGACTCATATCTGCGGAGACGATAAAGATGCCGGAGCCGATCATGGAGCCCATGACGATGGCAGTGGCGGAGAAGAGGCCCATGCCGCGCACAAAATGCGGCGCTGGGAGCGGATCAACCTGATGGATGCGGGATGAAGTCACGTACCCTTAGTTCTATCGCAGACGGGCGAGAAAGTCGCGTGCGACGTGATCGACTGTCTGGCCGTCGGCGAAGAGGGCGGAGATGACTGCGACAGCACTGGCTCCGGCATCGGTGACGCTGCGCGCGTTGGCGCGGGTGAGGCCGCCAATGGCGACCAGTGGCTTGTGGGTGATGGCGCGAGCGCGGCGCACGCCTTCCAAGCCGATGACGGGGTCGGGATTGCGTTTGGTGCGGGTGACGAAGACGGGACCGATGGCGATGTAGTCGGCGCAGCTTTGGCCGGCGATGCGCACCTGCTCGTAGTTGTGGGTGGAGACGCCGACGATGCGATTGGGGCCGACGATGCGGCGAGCGTCTTCGGGCGAGAGATCGTCCTGGCCCACGTGGACGCCATCGAAGCTGGCGAGAACGGCGAGGTCTGCGCGGTCGTTGAGAATGAGACGGCAGGGGCTAGAGAAGAATGCCTTGCGGAGGACCGCGCAGGCGCGAAGAATCTCCTGCGGCGAGCCATGTTTATCGCGGTACTGCAGCAGGGTGATGCCGGCGGCGCGGAGTTCGCTGGCAACGGCAGCGAGCGAGAGGCTGCGCGCGGCGAGGAGTTCGGCGTCGAGGATGGGGTAGAGATGGGGAAGGTTCAATTGATTATTCATGGGATGCAAATCAGTGGCACCGGTGTCAGGCCGGTGTCTCAGACTTTTGCGGCTGGCGGGCGAAGAAGCGTTCCATGAACTTTGTGTCGAATTGGCCGGCGCGGAATTCGGGGTCGTCGAAGATGCGCTGGTGGAGGGGGATGGAGGTATAGATTCCCTGAATGACAAACTGCGATAGTGCGCGCTGCATCTTGTTCATGGTCTCTTCGCGATTCGCGCCCTGGCAGACGAGCTTGGCGATGAGCGAGTCGTAGTAGGGCGGGACGACGCCCTCGGCGTACTGGGCCGTGTCGACGCGGACGCCGTTGCCGCCGGGAAGGTTGAAGGCGGTAATGGTGCCGGCGCTGGGGGTGAACTTTTCCGGATGCTCGGCGTTGATGCGGCACTCGATGGCGTGGCCGGAGATGGTGACTGGGCTGATGACGATTTCGGAGAGGCGCTCACCTGCGGCGATGCGGATCTGGGCCTTGACCAGGTCGATGCCGGTGACCATCTCGGTGACGCAGTGCTCCACCTGGATGCGGGTGTTCATCTCGATGAAGTAGAGCTTGCCGTCCTCGTCCATGAGGAACTCGATGGTTCCGGCGTTCCAGTAACCGACGTCCTTCATGCAGCGTTCGATGGTGCGGCCCAGTTCGGCGCGGAGCTTGGGAGAGACCATGAGGCTGGGCGCCTCTTCGATGAGCTTCTGGTGGCGGCGCTGGATGGAGCACTCGCGCTCGCCCAGGCAGAGGACGTTGCCGTGTTCGTCGGCCAAGACCTGGAACTCGATGTGACGGGGGCGCTCGAGGAACTTCTCCATGTAGAGGTCGCCATTGCCGAAGGCCCCGGCGGCTTCGCTGGATGCCTGCTGGAAGAGCGCGGGCAATTCCGTCGCGGAGCGCACGATGCGCATGCCGCGCCCACCGCCGCCGGCCGCGGCCTTCAGCATGACGGGATAGCCGACGGAGCGGGCACACTCCAGGGCCTCGCTCTCGGTGGAGAGTACTTCGTCGGAGCCGGGCAGGATGGGAACCTTGGCCTTCTTCATGGTCTGGCGCGCAGTAGATTTTTCGCCCATGAGGCGGGTGACTTCGGGTGGCGGGCCGATAAATTTGATGTTGGAGGCGCGGCAGACCTCGGCGAAGTTGGCGTTCTCGCTGAGCAGGCCGTAGCCGGGATGGATGGCATCGACGTCGGCGATCTCGGCGGCAGAGATGACGGCGGGGACGTTGAGGTAGCTTTCGGCGGAGCGCGGCGGGCCAATGCAGATGGCCTCGTCGGCGAAGCGAACGTGGAGGCTGTTGCGGTCGGCCTCGCTGTAGACGGCGACGGTGCGGATGCCCATCTCACGGCAGGCGGAGATAACGCGCAGCGCGATCTCACCACGGTTTGCGATCAATACTTTACGAAACATTTTCCGCCTTTGAGTGATCTGCAATCCCTTCGTCCGGACTAGTGATTTGCAACCGGACAAAATACGGAGATTCTGGCCTTCGACTTCGCTCAGTCCAGAATGACGGCCCAAGAGAACCAGTTCTAGAAGCTGCTTCCATCCCGGTCCTAACGCGGGCGGATGGCGAAGAGGGGCTGGCCGAATTCGACCGGCTGTCCGGTTACGGCGATGCGCTTGACGACCTCTCCGGCTATATCGCACTCGATCTCGTTCATCAACTTCATGGCCTCGACGATGCAGAGGACCTGGCCCACTTCGACCTGGTCGCCGACCTGGACGAAGGATGGCGCGCCGGGCGAGGGCGAGTCGTAGAAAGTGCCCACGATGGGCGATTTGACTTCGTGCAGCTTCTCCTCGGCTGCGGCGGAGGTTGTGGCGGCTGGCGCGGGCGCAGCGAAGGGGCTGGGAATCCCACCACCGCCTCCGCCGCTTGCCAACATCTCGGCCAGTCGCGCGGGATCGATTCCCGCCGCGGTCGATCCGGCGGCGCCGGCAAACTTGATGCGCACCTTGAGGTCGGTGCGCTCCATGTCGAACTCGGCTATGCCGTTTTCCTTCAGGAAATCGACCAGCTCGCGCAGCTCCTTCAGCTTATTGCTGTCCTTGCTGTCCATCGTTCCTCTTCCTTGCGACCCAACCGGGCCCAGTGGATCTAATGTTCGCTTGTAGCTCAGGTATCGTACCCGTACTTACAACTCGATCCAGGCCTTGGGGCTTGGAGTGAGAATCTCGCAGCCGGAGCGCGTCACCAGCACCGTATCCTCGATGCGCAGGCCGAACTTGCCGGGCATATATATGCCGGGTTCAATTGTAACGATCATTCCGGCTTTGAGCTTCTCCGTTCTTTTTGCGGCGAGGCGGGGCTCCTCGTGGATCTCCAGCCCGAGGCTGTGGCCGGTTGAATGCGTGAACCACTGATCGAGCTTAGCGCGGCGGAGGACGGCGCGGGTAGCCTCATCGACATCGCCGGTGATAACGCCGGCGCGGACGGCGGCGACACCCGCCTGTTGTGCCTCTAAAACGGCATCGTAGGCAGCGCGTTCGGCTGCGCGGGCGGGGCCAATGTGGATGGTTCGGGTCATGTCGGAGCAGTAGCCGTCGAGGAGCACGCCGAAGTCCAGGGTGACGAATCCGCGCCGTGGCAGCCTGGCCAGAGTGGCGTGGCCATGGGGCCGGGAGGATCGCTCGCCGCTGGCAATGATGGTCTCGAAGGACATTCCCTCTGCACCGGCGAGGCGGGCCGCGTGCTCCAGCTCGGCGGCGACCCGCATCTCCGTCATGCCGGGTTGGATGAAGGTGAGGATGCGGTCGAAGAGCTTGCAGCCTAGGGCGGCGGCGGCGCGCAGCTTGGCGATCTCATCGGCGTCCTTGATCTGGCGCAGTCGGGCGACCAGCGGGTCCAGAGCGACGAAGAGGGAGTGGCGCTTCTTCGCCGGGACGGATTTGCGCATGTTGGCGAGGGCGGCGACGGTGGTCTGGGTCTCATCGAAGCCGCAGCGCCTGATGCGGGCGGCGGCGATCCACTCGCAGGCCTCGGTGAGCGGGGGTTTGGTGGCAATGACGACCTGGGTTCCCACCGCCTCGGCATGGGCCTGGGCGATGTATCGGCCATCGGTAAAGAGCACGGCGCGCGTGGCCTTGCGCGACAATCCGGGCGATGGGCAGGGAAGCACCAGGGCCGCGCTGGAGCCGGTAAAGCCGCACAGCCAGCGCACATCGGGAAGATTGGTAACCAACAGGGCGTCCACGCCTGCCGCACGCGCCGCATCGGCTGCTCTCTTCTTGCGTGATTTCAAGCTCATCCGATCCATTCTAGCAACAGGCGGCACAGAGCAATAGGCAAACGTTGGGCGATCTGTAAAACCATAGGGAAACGGGTATCATGCAGTATGAGCGGATTTGTGGCCGATGCTATGCAGGCAGAGCAGAAGACAATGCTAACCCGACGCAAATTCGTGCTTGGTTCGGCAGCCGCAGTGGGCGGGCTGTCGCTCTATTCGGGCGAGATTGCGCGGCACGAGATTAGCATCGAGACGCACACGCTAGCTATAGCGAAGCTGCCCGAGGCATTTCGCGGCTATCGCCTCGTCCAGATCAGCGACATCCACTACGACGAGTACACCGAGCCCTGGTTTGTGCGCCGCGTGGTGGAACAGGTGAACCTGCTGGCGCCCGACCTGGTGCTGCTGACCGGCGATTACATCAGCAATACTCCGATGGGGCAGCGGTATGCGGCGGGCGCCATGGTGCGCTGCGCCGATGAGTTGCGTGAGCTGACCTGTCCGGTGCGCTACGCGGTGATGGGCAACCACGACTCCATCCTGGGACCACCGCTGATTCGCGCGGGGCTGGCGTCGGCGTCGATCCCAATGCTGTTCAACCAGCACGTGGCGATTGAGCGCAACGGGCAGAGGCTGTGGCTGGCAGGCTTGGCCGACCCCTTATCCAACGTGCCCAACCTGCAACAGACCATTCCGGTGAATGCCGACGGGCCGGTGATCCTGCTGTGCCATGCGCCGGACTACGCCGACAACGTGCTGGCGCACGGGTACGAGGCAGTGGTGGACTTGATGCTGGCGGGACACTCCCACGGCGGGCAGGTGCGGCTGCCGATTGTGGGAGCGGTGCATCGCGTGTACGGGGCCGAACATTACTTGCAGGGCCTCTACCAGCTTGGCAGAATGCAGCTATACGTGAACCGGGGGATCGGCACGGTGGGCGTGCCGTTCCGGCTGAACTGCCCGCCGGAGATCACATTATTTACTCTGCGATAGGCTGAATTTCAGCGACTGTTGCATCTTGAATTCGGCAATCTCATTAAAGTGATATTGAAAATATATCGTACCGAAGAATACAGTCATCCACGGACTCAGGGTTAGCCCGGTCTCATCTACTTCATTGAAATAGCGCAACATATCCCGTCGAAAAACGAAGTTGCCAGCGATCACAACACTCAATTCTATGAGTGCAGAGATTATCAGGATGTGAAGTGGTCGATGTAATATCTGCACGTGCATCATCAGTAGATCCATAAGCCCCACAGCCACACGCCAATAAAGGGCTTGACTGCGGCGATCAACCTTTAGCAGCCAGACCGCTTGTGCAAGGCTCCAGAGAAAACCAACATTGAGGATCGCAGGCGGCGTCTTATGAAATGTAGATAGTAATACTGACTGTATGGAGGCTGCGACTACAAACCACCACCAGGAGAGAGTTAGAAACCAGGGAATTGCCGCCGGATTGCCTGAATTATCTTTCATGGATTACCGCGCGCGGCCGACGGGTTTCTTTTCGCGTGGCATGATGGCGACATTGGAGGCGGCATTGGGGCCGCTCATGCGCACCATCCAGGCGTCGAGCAAGCTGCGCTTGAAGCGCCATCGGTTGCCCAGCTTGAAGGCTGGAATGAACCCCTCGGAGGCGTAGCGATAGAGGGTGTCGCCACTAATGCCCAGATAATCCGCTGCCTGGCGGATATCCATCACCTCGCGCATCATCTGCTGGACCGCACCCGCCATGGAAAGACGCTCCTGAATGCCTAGGATAACCGGGCAAAGGCCTGACAAACCCGGCAATCCCTTTTGTATCCCCAAACGAAGGACGAGGCAATAGGATTCTAACTCTTCATGCGGGAGTCTATGTGTTAGCTACTAACTGATTGATAAACAAGGAAAGGATGCACCCAGCCCGGCTAAAGCCGGGCCCTTCCGTCAAAGCTGGACAAGTGAGGCCCGGGGCTAAAGCCCTTTGTTCGAGAGGATGGTTTCAGGGGCCTGAAGACCCCTGCTCCCTCCGGGGCGCGCTTGCGCGCGATACCTACTCAACGCGCAAAGGACGCGCGATGAATGGGGCATCCGGTGATACGAAGGCTGAAGCTGAAGCTACTTTGCGGGCTGGAGGCCACGGATGACGGCGAAGATGTCCTCTCCGACGGTGCGCGTTTGTGCGATTGCGTCGGCGATTGCGATGTCGCAGATTTTGGTTCCCTTGAGCACGGCCATGCGTCCGAACTTGCCTTCATGCACCATGTCGATGGCAGCCATGCCGTAGCGGGTTGCCAGCATGCGGTCGTAGGCCGTGGGAGTTCCTCCGCGCTGGGTATGGCCGAGGTTGACGGAGCGGGTCTCGTAGCCTGTGCGCTTCTCGATCTCCTCGGCGAGTACCTGTCCAATGCCACTGAGGCGAGCGTGGCCGAAGGAGTCCAGCTTGTCGCCCATGGTCACCTGACCTTCGACCTGGGGCAGCTTGGCGCCCTCGGCGACGACGACGATGCCGAAGCGCTTGCCGCACTCCCAGCGCGCGCGGAGCAGACGCAGCACATCGTCCATGTCGATGGGTTTCTCCGGAGTGAGGATGACGTCGGCACCGCCCGCGATGCCTGCTGTGACGGCGATCCATCCTGCGTCGCGACCCATGACCTCGACCACCTGCACGCGGCTATGCGCCTCGGTGGTGGAGTGCAGGCGGTCGACCGCCTCGGTGGCAATCATCACGGCGGTGTCGAAACCGAAGCAGACATCAGTGCCGCTGAGGTCGTTGTCGATGGTCTTGGGCACGCCCACGACCTTGACTCCGCGCTCGGCCAGTTCGACGGAGATGGACTGGGTATCGTCTCCGCCCATGGCGATCAGAGCGTCGAGTCTTTCATCCTGAAAGACCTGCAGGCAGCGCTCGAAGCCGCCGGGAATCTTCTTCACGTTGGTGCGCGAAGAACGCAGAATGGTGCCGCCGCGATGCAGCATGCCGCTCATGGAATTCATGCTGAGAGGCATGGTGCGGTCTTCCAGCACGCCTCGCCAGCCCTCCATGAAGCCGACGAACTCATCGCCGTAGTGCAGCACTCCCTTATGCACCACAGCGCGAATCACAGCGTTCAGGCCAGGACAGTCTCCGCCCCCCGTCAACATCCCAATGCGCATGGAAGAACCTCAAAATTGAAAATTATTTGAGTCAAACCAATGATACTGCAAGCGGGCGGCTTTCCGTTGAGCGATGTCACGGAGCATGATGGAGCGTCAGAAGCGGCGAGCGAACCGGCGAAGAACGGAGAGATGAATCGCACCGTCTTCCGGAAACGTATCAGGTTGAGAAGCGCAGCACGGGGAACGTATGATGAAGACCGCTCCGCTGGTTGCGGAGTGCCGGACAGGAAGGGAGACAGGGCCAGATGCCGAGAGCGAAGGAGTTTACGGTAACCATTGAAGACAAGCCGGGCGCGCTGGGGAGGTGCTTTCTGGCGCTGGCGGAGCGTGGGGTCAACATCCTGGCCTTTCAATCGTATGTGGAGGAGGGCGAGAGCCTGACACGCTTCCTGGTGGACGATGCAGAGAGCGCGCGTGCCGTGCTGGGCGGGCAGGGCATGATCTTCGAGGAGACGGAGGTGGCCGTGGCGCGGGTGGCGCACCGTCCGGGCGAACTGGGACGCGCAGCGGCGCGGCTGGGCGAGCACAAGATTAACATCGACTACTCGTACTGTGGGCTGGAGCAGGGATCGACGCAGGAGGTGGTGGTGTTCGGAGTGGACAACCTGCCGACGGCGGTAACGTTGCTGGACGAGCTGGCATGCGAGGGCAAGAAATAAGCAGGATACAGAGCAAAGGGCGGTCGAGGCTTCCTCTGCGAATCCGTGATGCGGATCACATCCCGCTGTTGAGGATGTGAGTTAAATGGATGCGGGTAGCATGAGGGGGCTCGAATATGAATGCCAAGACGTCTCGCCGTGATTTTCTGTCTACTGGATTGATGCTTCCGGTGGTGGGTGCTGGATCCAGCCTGGGTATTTTAAATCTGTCCGCGCAGACGCCTGCAGGGAATACGGGGTCACCGCTGAAACTGAGCTACAAGACGCTGGGCAAGACAGGGCTGAAGGTGACCTCAGTGGGGATGGGATGCATGATCACCTCGGACCCCAGCGTGGTCACGAGGGCTGCCGATCTTGGGATCACCTACTTCGACACGGCGCGCGGCTATCAGCACGGCAACAACGAGCGCATGGTGGGCGCGGCGCTGGGCAGCAAGCGCAAGCAGGTGGTGCTGTCGACCAAGACCGAGGCGAGGGACAAGGCAGGCATGGCGAAAGAGCTGGACACCAGCCTGAGTGAGCTCAAGACGGATTTCGTGGACGTGTGGTATCTGCACGGCAAGAGCAACCCAAGCGAGGTCCATGACGACATGATTGAAGCGCTGCAGCTTGCCAAACAACAGGGCAAAGCTCGTTTTGTGGGCATCAGCACACACAGCAACCAGCAGACACTGATTCCCTGGATGGTGCAGAAAGGTGTGTTCGACGTGGTGCTGTCGGCGTTCAACTTCAGCATGGACCCTGCGGTGGAACAGGCGATCGATGCAGCGGCCAAAACGGGCATGGGCGTGGTGGCAATGAAGGTGATGGCAGGAGGAGCCCGCAACCAGAAGCCCGGGCAGACCCTGCTGAGTGCGCTGAAGTGGGTGACCAACCATCCCAGCGTGGCGACCACCATTCCAAGCATGACGGACATGGCGCAACTGGATGAAAATGTGCAGGCCATGGGGAGCACATTGACGGCGGAGGACCACAGGGTGCTGGCTACGCACCTGAAGATGATTGAGGCGGAGTACTGCCGCATGTGCGGGAAGTGCGAAGGGAGCTGCGCGCAGGGCCTGCCAGTGGCCGATGTGCTGCGCTACGTGACCTACGCCGACGGATACGGCGAGTTCGCGCTGGGACGGGAACGATTTTTGCAGATGGCGAGCGAGCATGTGTCGGCGCACTGCGAGAACTGCCCAGAGTGCACGGTGCAGTGCCCGTTCGGCGTGCAGGTGCAGAAGCGAATGAAGCGAGCCCAGGAGCTGTTCGCATGAGGGTTGTGCATCTGGCGCTTGTGCCGTTTCTGCTGATGGGGGGGATGGCGCGCGCACAGGATTTTCTCAGTTGCCAACTTGCGCCCGGATGGACGCAGTCCGAGGCAGTGCATCCATACACGGCGGACAATCTGTACGACTATAAGGACGGCGGAGCGGAAGGCTACCTGATCTACGGCTTCGCTGGGATGAAGTCGCTGAACTGCAAATCGGGCGAGAACACGCTGACCATTGACGTGTCGGAGATGAACGATGCCGACTCGGCGTATGGGCTGTTCGCGACCAACCGCGATCCGCGAGTGCCTATCGCCAAGATCGGAATGGGCGGGCAGGTGCAGGCGCAGAGCGCCAGCTATGCCAAGGGCAAGTACTACGTGGAGATTGTGCTGAACGCCGCCGATCCAAACAGCGATCACGCGGCGGAACTGACGGCCCTGGTCAACAAGATGGCGCAACGCATGGAAGGGCGCGTGACTCCGCCGGAGGCTTTGGCGTGGTTTCCAACAGAGGACTTGAGTTCGACGGGGGTGGTCCCGCAGAGCGTGCTGGGGCTGAAAGAACTGAAGCGCGGCTATGTGGCGAAGTACAAGCAGGGGCAGGCATTCATCGTGGCGGAGGAGACTCCGGCGTCGGCGGCAGCGGTGATGAAGGTGCTGCGGCAGAAGTACGACGGAGCCAGCGACGCAAAGGTAGGCGACGAGGCGTTCCAGGCGAAGGCGCCGTATCTGGACGGGATATGCATCTTTCGCAAGGGAAGGACGCTTGGGGGGTACGCCAACCTGCCGACCGCGCCCGAGGCGGCTGCGCAGGCGGTAAAACTGGCGGCGCGTATTCCGTAGGCGAACAAGAGTTATCTCCAGCGGAAGATGCGCACGGATACAGCGAAGGGCACAACCAGCCAGGCGAGCAGGACTGCGATGGGGGCGAGCATGTGTTGCAGGCCAATGCCCTGCAGCATGTTTCCGCGCAGGGCGTCGATGGCCGCGGTGAGCGGCAGCGCGCGCACGATGGGCTGAAGGACAGCAGGAAAGCGCGAGGCCGAGAAGAAGACTCCAGACAAGATCCACATGGGAAGCATGACCAGATTCATGAGGCCGGATGCGGCCTCCATGGTACGGGCGCGCGAGGAGACCAGCAGGCCAAGCGCGGAGAAGGAGAGCGAGGCGAGCACGCAGAGCAGGGCCAGTTGCCAGAGCGATCCGTAAAATGGCACGGCAAAGATGAGGCGTGCGAAGCCGAGAAAGGCGACGACTTCCAGCACCAGCATGGTGAGGCGCGAGATCAGGTAGGCGGCAAGAAACTGCCAGCGTCGCATGGGCGAAGCGACGAGTCGCTTGAGCAGTTTTTTCTGGCGTGCCTCGACGATGGAGAATCCGATGCCCCAGATTGCCGAACCCATCAAATTCATTCCCAGCAGGCCGGGCACAACGAAATCGATGTAGCGCGATCCCGGTTCATGGATGAGACGGTCTACAGAGGTCAGGGGGTTGCGCCGGCCGGCTGCCGACTGGAGGGCGCGATCGGCGAGAAGGCGCGCGGTGCGCGCGTCGGGATTGGTGTCGTCGAACTGATAGGCCACGCCGTCGGGCTGCTGGATGGCGAGGAGAAGAATGCTTCCGTTGGCAAGGGCGCGCGATCCGGCGGGTTCATTCATGGTGGAGGCGGCGAGGCCTCTGTCGGCTGCAAGGGCGCGCGTGAGTTGCGCAGTAGTGGCGGCCACCTGGAGCACGTCCGCAGGGCGATTGCGGAAGGCAATTCCAAGCCCAACGGCAAGCAGGATGGGAAAGATAAAGACCCAGAAGATGGC
>Ga0326728_10015026_pt1 | contig 16222 bp, 13 predicted proteins | sample MB3enrmetagenome_FD_207602 | JGI IMG/M metagenome (GOLD analysis project Ga0326728, IMG submission 207602) | Lab enriched peat soil microbial communities from McLean, Ithaca, NY, United States - MB31MN | ecosystem: Environmental > Terrestrial > Soil > Wetlands > Peat | place: USA: New York...
CGACGGGCCGCGATCTCGCGAGGGGAAGGGGGCTGGGGGCACAAAGTGGGGGAACAATCTCCGCGCATGCCGGTCCTCCAGCGCCGCTTCTGCCTCTCGGGTCGCATACACTTCCACCGTGGTCTTTCCTACGCGGCGGTCGACCGAATGATAGGGGCCCAGATTGAAGCCGGCAATGCGAAACACGCCGTCCGAGCGCCACCGGCTGTGAGTCCGGGCGTTCGCGGTTGTCTTCTCAATCCTTGCTCCCGTGGCGACCAGCGTGAGGTTCTCGGGATAATCAAACTTAAGGTCGAATGAAGCTGGCGAACCAAGCCCCAGGTTCGGATACCAGCCCCCTCTTTCGCCCACGTACAACACGTTGTTGCCCACATCGGTAATCACGTTCCCTTGGTAACTGAAGCGGAGGCGGAATTTTTCCCCCACCGGGTGCGGGGCTGGCAAAACCACCTGGATCCAGCCCTTGCTTCGGTCGCCCGCATCAATTTCTTCCTGAAGAGGATATGAGTACACGGCCAGACTTTCTCCCCGCTCGTCCAGAACTTCCGAGACCTTGAGTAAGCGGGAGAAATCAAATGTCAGCACCCGGTCCGAGCCGGAGAGTGATTCCAACAGAAGCTGCGCGCGCACCTTCATGCTGTTGTCAGGCTCGAGGTGAGTGTCGATATCATAGGCAAGGGCTTTCGCCGTCCCCGGCGCCTGATGTGCGAACCGGGCCTCCGAGGTCTTACTAGGGAAGGTGCACCAACAGTCGGCGAAGAGTGCATCAGCGTTTCGGCGAGCCGTCACCACACCCACGGCCTCCGGGGACCGTTCGTCGTCGATCACCTCGAACCCTTTAAGGCCCGCCCCCTCCAAACGCGCGTGAAAATACGGCATGGTCGAGTCGCCTAGCAAATCCTCAAAGATTCGGGGCGAGTCCTCGAGAGCTAAGACGCGGGGCGAGGAGTTCCACTTTTGAGGAAAGCCCAGCGGGCGTTCCGGGTCATCGGGCTCCGGCCTTTCCCCCACCGCGATCAATTCCTTGGCGGTTTGGTCGGTAAAGCGCAGAATGGCCATACTGAACTGTTCTTCGAGGATGGGAGAATGAATGAAGCGGGCAAGACTCTCTTTCTCCACCTGCGTGGGGGGGATCAAAAGGATTTCCCCTTCCCCGACGTAAACCGCACCGGTTATTTCCCCCGCAGCTTTGGTGAAAAAGCCAATGTAGCCACGGTTGAAGAATATCTTCGCACGGTCGCGGATCAGTTGCGCGCGGCGTAGCACGTAGATCTGGCCCGGGTCCACCTTAACGTCGCGGAGTTGGCGGAGAACTTCTTGCGGATCAAGCCCGCTCCCGGCACAGGCTCCACTTGAAAACAAGACGAATGTGAGCAGAAGCCCACACCAGGTTCGGAAAAGAAAGCGTGCTGACTTGCCAGATACACCCGGCATCTTTCATCCCTTTCGATCATACTTTAGCGCGGAGAACCGCGCAGCACAACTCGACCCCGTCACGGCGGGTGTTGTATCATTCCTGGAGCATGCTTGGGCCTCGAGCTACATTGCGGCGGCACCCGGTCATCCTTCTACTGCTTGCCACGCTTATTCCTTCCCCGGCGCTGGCTGACATTATCTATTTGAAGAATGGCCGGAAGATCGTGGCACAGGTGACGCAGGAGGACTCGAAGCAGGTCGTCTATTCGATCCAGGGCGGAGAACTCTCCATCCCAAGGTCGATTGTCGATCACATCGAGAAATCAGCCGAGCCTGCTGAGGAACCGCCGCCTCGAAGTGAAACCCCACCGCAGAGAGCCCGGGAGGTTCCCCTGCCTTCGTCCCCCTCCGGGGAGTCACTCCCCAGGACAGATTCACTGGTTATCAAGTTCGGGGCTGTCGATGAGGTCTATCTCCTTCACCTGGGAAACGAATTGGCTCACAACCCCTCCCCGGAAAATGCCCGTCTGCTGAAGCAAGGCTATCAGCAAGCGGCGCTCTTCGAGGCGCGCAAAGGCGACCCCGAAGGCGCCATCCAGAAATACCAACAGGCGCTGAAGCTGCTTCCCAACGATCTGCCCTTGACGCTGGCTCTCGGCTACCTTCAGGTAACCCAGAGTCATTTTTTGGAAGCCGTGGACCTGCTCCTGCCCGCCTCGGACCGCTACCCCAAGTCTGCGGACATCGACATGCTGCTGGGGTCAGCCTATTACGGCATGGAAAATATGGACGAGGCTATCGCCCAGTGGAACAGGGCGCTGGCTCTACAGGACAACCCGCGCCTCCATGATGCCATTGCCAAGGCGGAACGCGAGCGTGAAATCACGGGCTCCTACCGCGAGCTCCGCAGTGAGCACTTTCTGCTCCGCTATGAAGGCGAGCAGGGCGAGAAGCTGAGCGGCGAGGTTCTCAGTAGCCTGGAGGGCTCCTTTCTCAACCTCGTCCTCGACCTTGATTACAGCCCCCCAGAAGTCATTGTCGCTCTCCTCTACCCCAGCCAAGCCTTCCAGGATATCACCCGCTCACCCAATTGGGTGGGCGCACTCAACGACGGAAAAATCCGTGTACCTGTTTCCGGCTTGACCCAGGTGAACGCCGAACTCGCCCGCGTGCTCAAGCACGAGTTGACTCACTCCTTCGTGCGGCAGATCACCGTGGGCCGTTGTCCCACTTGGTTTAACGAAGGCTTGGCGCAACTCGAGGAGGGAGCCACCACGGCTACTATGGGATCGCAGCTTGCCCGGGCGGTGGCCACGGGCAACTTACCCTCTTTTCAGGCTCTCGAAGGGCCCTTCCTCAATATGCCCCAAGACCAAGTGGCCCTTGTTTACGCCAAATCGCTGGCAGCCCTTGAGTACCTCCGAACCACCTTCGATGTGGGCGAGATCCGCAACCTCCTTAAAGCCATGCCCTCTCAGCCTGACTTCGGCGTGCTTCTTCAGGATGAGCTTCACCTCACCTACCCCGCCTTCGAACAAGAAGTCGCTAACTACCTTGTGAAGAAGTACGGGACGTAGGGCTACAGCGTAGCCAACAAGCCCGCGAGCAAGGCGGCCCGCCGGGGCAGTTCGCGGATGAGAATGTGCTCGTGGCGCGCGTGGGCGCCGTCGCCGACCGCGCCCAGACCGTCCAGCGTCGGGATGCCCAGCGCGGCCGTGAAATTGCCGTCTGAGCCGCCCCCGGTTGAGGCTTCGGCAAGATCCATGCCCATGGCCCGCCCGAGCGCGCGCGCTCTGCGAAAAAGCGCGGCAGCCATGTTCCTTTCCATGGGCGGACGGTTGATGCCGCCCTCAATTTCTAGCCGGGTTCCCGGATCATAAGGTTTCCTGCCGCGAATCTTTTTCTCGATAAACGCGCGGTCATGCAATCGCGGGATGCGCACGTCGATCCGCGCCGTGGCGCGCTCTGGAACAACGTTGGAGCGGGTGCCACCTTCGATTGTGCCTACGTTGATGGTCAGGCCCTTCCGCGAGAGTGCCATGGCTTGTACTGTGAATAGCTGCCGAATCAGTTCCATGATGGCGTTCGCCCCGGCGGCGGGATTCACACCCGCATGAGCGGAGCGGCCGTGAACAGTAATTTTGAACTCGCCCACCCCTTTTCGGGCGGTCTTGAGAGCGCCCCCACCTGCGGCCGGCTCCAGCACTAGCACGGCGCGCGCGCCCTGCGCCTCCGCCAGAATCTCTTTGCGAAAGGCCACACTGGATACTTCCTCGTCAGAGTTCAGGAAGAAGTGGATGGGACTTGTAGGCGAAATCCTAAGGGCTTGCAGGGCTCGAATCGCCCACAACCCGATAACGATCCCGGACTTCATATCGAGGATTCCAGGCCCGAATGCCCGCCCGCCGCGCACGCGGAAGGGCATCTTCGCCAGAGTCCCGATCTCCCACACCGTGTCCATGTGACCGAGCAGCAGAATCGGCTTTTGTTTGCTTGCCCAAAACCTCGCCGAAACAACGGAACCCGCCACCGGATGTTTTAGCAGGCGAACCTTCCCTCCGCATTGCCTGAACTCCTTCGCGAGGAAGCTTGCCAGTCGGTCTACCCCGGGTTTTGAGTTGCTTGGCGATTCAATCTCGACCGTTTGCCGGAGGCACTCGAGCATGGGCTGTAGTTCTGCTTGAAAATAGCCGAGCAAAGACTTCGCATCCATCATTCCACCCCCGGCCAAAAATGTCGTCAGCCCTCAGCTCCCAGGCCTTCGTCCCGTGAAAGCTGATTGCTGTTGTACGTTTCTTACTGACAATCTCCCAAGCTTCATCTTATTCTAAATAGTCAGGGAACCACAGTAGACACGTGGGTAGTGTCCTGATTTGACTCGTATCGCTGGTCCCGCAGGCTCGAGACCAGCACTTGCCAACCCCACAGCGCGGGGTCGGCGCTACGCCAGCCGAGAATGACGGTTTACACAGGAAGGAATCCTAACCTTGAACAAAGTTTCGTTCGCTCTGGTAATTCATTCCCACCAGCCGGTGGGAAACTTCGACTACGTCATCGAAGAAGCTTACCAGAGGGCTTACGCCCCCTTTGTGCAAACCCTTCTCCAGCATCCTCGCGTCCGGCTAAGCCTGCATTACTCCGGGGTATTGCTCGAATGGCTGGAAGAACACCGCCCGGAGTATTTCGATCAGCTTCGCGAGTTGATCGGGCGCGGACAAGTGGAGCTTCTGGGGGGAGGCTACTACGAGCCGATACTGCCCTCCATTCCTGACGCCGATAAGGTCTCGCAAGTGCGCAAGCTGGCGGACTACCTTCATCAGCATTGGGGAACAGCACCCCGAGGGGCGTGGGTTGCGGAGCGGGTCTGGGAGCCGAGCCTGGCGCGTCCGCTGGCCCAAGCCGGGGTCGAGTACGTGGTGCTAGATGACACGCATTTTCTGGCCGCAGGACTGGAGCCGGCGCGCTTGCACGGGATCTACCTCACCGAAGAACAGGGTGCGCCGCTCCGCTTGGTGCCCAGCTTGAAGTCCCTCCGCTACACAATCCCCTTCCGGGAACCGGAAGAGACTCTGCGCATCCTCCGTCAGGGCAGGAACCACACAGGCCAGCTATTCGCCATGGGAGACGATTGCGAAAAATTCGGCGTGTGGCCGGGAACTTACGACCATGTGTACCAGAACGGGTGGCTGGAGAGATTTCTCCAAGCCCTGGAAGGAGCCGACGAATGGCTTGAAACGACCACCGTCTCGGATTACATTGCTTCGCATGCTCCGCTAGGGCGAGTCTATCTTCCCACCGCCTCTTACGCGGAGATGATGGAGTGGGCTTTACCCACCGCAACCTGCGCGGAATTGAAGGCTTGCCTGGAGGAAACCGAGAAGATGCCGGACGGCGAACGTTTCCGGCGCTTCCTCCAAGGTGGATTTTGGCGCAACTTTCTCAGCAAGTATCCGGAGTCGAACCAGATCCAAAAACTCATGTCGGCAGTGAGCCGGCGCTGGCAAGAATTGAGCGGGGCTCGGCCTCAAGACGAAGCGGTGGCGCGACTCCTGACCGAGGCGCAGGGCCACGTGCTGGCTTCGCAATGCAACGATGCCTATTGGCACGGCGTTTTCGGCGGCCTTTACGCCCCCCACCTCCGCAGCGCTTTGTTTCGCAACCTGATTCGGGCCGAGGTTTTGTTAGACAGAGTCGACGGCCTTAAGGGCAATTCTTCTCTTCGTATCAAGCAGGAAGACTTTGACGTGGATGGGCAAGAAGAGATCCTGCTCGAGCATCCAACCCTGGGGATGATAATTCGTCCCGCGGACGGCGGGACGGTTTCCAGCTTGCGTTTCAAGCCAGCGCACGCCGAGCTCGTAAATTCTTTGATGCGGCGCCCGGAAGCCTATCATGCCCTGGTGCGGAAGCACGTCGGATCGAAGGAGTCCCCCAAAGAAGGGCCTGCTTCCATTCACGACATGGTCTTGAGCAAAGAGGCCAACCTCGAGTCCTTGTTGCGCTACGATCGCTACGCGCGGCACATGTTCCGCACCTACGTCTTCCCTGCTGCGAAAGGGTGGCGTGATTTCAGTTTGCTGCGCTTGGACGAGAACGAAGCTCTGGCCTGTGGGCCCTGGAAACAGTCTGCCGGCCGCGTTCTTCCCGGCGTTGTCCGGCTTGAGAGCTCGACGCCGATCCAGCTCGGCGATTGCATGACGCAAATTGAGGCGCGGAAAACTCTGACCACCAAAATGCAGGGCGACACGTGCTGGATTGAATGCAAATCCTCACTATCCGCGGACCCGGCCTGCCCCGCCAAAACGGCGCTGGGCACGGAACTGGTGGTCAACCTTCTGGCGGCGGCTGCTCCCGACCGTTACTTCATCGCCAACCGAGTGCGGCGGCCACTCGATTTTCGCGGCGAAATTGATGCTTCCAGCCTAACGCTCGTGGATGAGTGGCAAGGCGTGCAAATCTCCTTGGACGCTCAGCCCAGACCCCGCTGGTGGATTGTCCCGATTGAAACCATTTCCCAATCCGAGCTGGGTTTCGAACGGGTTTATCAAGGCTCCGCCATTCTGGCCGTATGGAAGATCGACCCTGCTACGTGGCGAGACGTTACGGGCGTGCTGCGGGCGGAGGTCACTCCTTGGGTGGGACCTACTGGGAATGGCGAGTGAGGTAGAGGCGGCGGAACGTGTCCCGATCTGATCGGGACGCCGCCATTTTGCTTTTTGCCGCCTTTTGTTCCGTCGGCTGACGGATAAACTCGCCGCTACGACACCAACTATGGAGCATGAAAGCTTGAAATTCCTGCGCGAGCCTGATAAATTGCATGGCATTGGAGGTTGACCATGGCCATCGCGAAAGAGCTGCTGGACATCCTCGTCTGCCCGTTGTGCAAGTCGCCGGTCGAACTCACCCCTGACGGTGAAGGGCTCAAGTGCGGCCAATGCCGGCGCGTCTACCCCATTAAGGAAGACATCCCGGTAATGCTTATCGATGAAGCCAAGATCGAAGGAGAGTGAAGCCAGCGAATCGCCCTCCGGGGTTCAAAAGTTATGACGCCGGCTTCCCTTCTCGCCGACCTTCCCCAACGTTCCCGAATTCTGCTCATCCGGCTGCGCTCGATTGGCGACATCGTTCTTCTTACACCTGCCCTACATCTGCTCAAAACCTGGCGGCCCGACTTGGTGGCCTCCGTGCTTGTCGAGCCGCACTTTCGGGAACTTCTGGAAGGAAATCCGGACGTGGACGAGATCCTCACCCCTGGCGAAGGTCCCATCAAAGCTGTCTCGCGCCTGGGCGCGGTACTGGCGCTGCGCCGCAAGGAGTTTGCGGTTTGCATTAATCTCCACGGCGGCCCTACCAGCAGGTTCCTGACGAGGACGTGCGGAGCCCGCATTAAGGTCGGCTTTGAGCACTTCCGGTCACCACAGCACTATCAAGTCTTGGTTCCCGACGCCCGCCTCATCCTGAACCAGCCCACTCTCCACACCGCCGAACATCAAGCTTGCGCATTCTTTTACCTCGGCTTGCCCCGCCAGGAAATCCCGCGCGCCCGCGTCTTCGTGAGCGCCGAGCATAGGGCATGGTGGAAGCAGAGGCGCATCGTCCTCGGTCTCGAACCTGGCGAGGACTACGTCATGGTGCACCCCACAGCGCTTTATGCGACGAAGCAGTGGGGGGCGGAGAAGTTCGCGCAGCTCGCCGCCGACTTGGAGCGAGAGTTGGGCCTCAAGCCGGTCTTTTCGTGCGGCCCTGGTGAAGGCACCGTCCTCGACGCTATCCAGAATGCTACGGGGCTTGCCATCCGGCGGCTGGAAAGCAGACGCCTGGGTCAGCTCGCCGCAGCCTTGACGGAAGCGCGCCTGTTTGTGGGGAACGACAGCGGACCCGCGCATATGGCTGCGGCTCTTTCGCGGCCACTGGTGGTCGTCTTCGGATCCTCGAGTTCGACGATCTGGGGACCGTGGCCGCGGCAAGCTTCGAACCCTCCGGCGCAGGTGGTTCAGAACCTTTACGAGTGTAACCCTTGCCCCGGCGACCGCTGCTACCGCTTTGAACGCCCGGAGTGTATCCTTTCAGTAAGTCTCGGACAGGTCAGGTCAGCCGTGGAAACCGTGCTTACACAGTCGGCAGAAAAGTCGTGAATTGTCGTCAGCAATAGTAAATAGTGAATAGTAAAATGGGCGCTTCGGCGCCGGCTTGGAACATCAAGCGACGGCGCTGCGCTCATTTTCGAATTTGCCATTCACAATTCACTATTTACTATTCACAATTCAGATAAGGAGCACCATGAACAAACAGCAAAACCGCTTCTTGCGTATCGTCCGAAGATTCCAGGGACGAAGGGTCGCCGTCCTGGGCGACTATATGCTGGATGAATTCTTGCGCGGAGAGGTCAACCGCATCTCTCCTGAAGCGCCAGTGCCGGTGGTTCTCATTCAGGATGCCGACCCCGGCACAGCCTATCCGGGGGGTGCAGGGAATGTTGCAGCGAATATCGCCTCGTTAGGCGGCAGGCCGATACCCTATGGGGTCGTCGGCAACGATCGAAGCGGCAAGCGACTGCGGGCGTTGCTGGAGAGTTGCCACATTCCCGTCGGCACGCTCGTTTCCGAACGCCGGCGGATGACGCCTCACAAAGTCCGCATCGCTGCCCATGCGCATCAACTCCTCCGCCTGGACTTCGAGCGGCCGGAGGCCATGGCAAAGAGGACGGCCGAAAAGCTCGTCCGGAATTTCGCGCTGCAAGCGCGGCGGATGGAGGCGCTGATTATTTCCGATTATCGTAAAGGAACTGTCACCACCGAACTTTCGAGCCACATGAAAGCCCTGGCCCGCCAACGCCGCATACCGGTGTTTGTGGACCCCAAGCCCGAGCACCCGGAGACGTGTCGTCATGCCACGGTGGTCGCTCCTAACCTGCACGAGGCGGAATTGATGGCTCAAGCGCCGATGCGCACTCGGCATGACCTCGAAACCGGCGGGCAAAGGTTACGCGCCGAACTTGACTGCTCCTGTCTCCTCATTACCCGAGGCAGCGAGGGGATGATGCTTTTTGAGCCCAATAGGGCGGGGCAGGAAATCAAGAGCTTGCCTCGGCCGGTTTACGATGTGACGGGCGCGGGCGACACCGTTCTCGCCACTCTGGCGCTCGCCTTTATTTCCGGAGCGTCCGCGCGAGAAGCCGCAGAACTCGCCAACCTTGCCGCCAGCCGCGTCGTGCTCAAATTCGGCACGGCTCAGATCACCCAAGAAGAACTGCTCGCGGCGGTGGCGACAGAATTATGAATAGTGAATGGTGAATGGTGAATAGTGATTTGTAGATTCTGAATTGAGGAAGCGTAGCGGCCCGAGGCGCTGGGGACGGCGCCCAAAGCAAACTCCAGATCCGCAATTCACCATTCACTATTTACTATTCACCATTAGCTATTCACTATTCAGAACACTGAATAAGACAGGCCTTTGGTCTTGCGGTCCACCACTAGGTCGAGGGGCGGGTCAACATTGTTAACCTTTACGGTGACGACAACCAGGGACGAACCCTGGGATTTGGCGCCCAGGATCCGAAATTCGCGAATCTTACCGTAGTCTCCCTGTATCCCCCAGCCATGAAGAAAATCCTGGTAAGAATAGGATGGGCTCGGCTGCCAAAGCTGATAGGCCTCCTGAAACCTTCCTTGCTCGAGAGTTGTCAGGAAGCGTGCCACCGCCCGCTCCTCGGGATAATTGCGGAACAGGAAGTAAGCGCCTTCGGCCACCAGAAGAATCAAGATGCCAAGGATGATGTACCTCCAGATATGCAGGGGCGGTTTGGGGGGTGTTGTGTCGAGCAACGTCATGGGCTTTACTCCCTTCGCTTTTATTGTACCCGAATTCCAGCAGTCAAAGCGTGCGTTGGAAAAGCCAGGTGGCCAGGAACATGGAAACAACGGCGAATATGGCGAGATAGGTCAGGTCACCGGCGATCGCGAGCAGCGGAGTATTCTTCAGCAACAGGGCCTTGAACGCGTGCACGGCATAGGTAAAGGGATCGACTTGGGCAATGACTTTCATCCACCGGGGGAAGCCATTGATCGGGTAGACAGCGCCGCTGGGGAAGAAGAGTAGGGTGTTGAGCACTCCGAAGATCGCCCGAGGGACCAACGGGTCGCTGACCCTTACCATGAAGAGGAACATCATGCTGATCAGGGCGACAGAGGTAACGACGATGAGGAAAATAAGCTTCAACATGCGGACAGGCTCCAGGGGGTGGGGGATACCGGCGATAATCGAACCCAGCGTCGTAAGGATGAATCCCGACAGGGAGGCCTTGATGGCCCCTGACATATTGAAGCCCAAAATCAACTCAAATTTGCTGATCGGCGTAAGAAGATAGCCCTCGTGAAGCCCTCGCGCCTTATCGTCAATATAGATGATGCCACCGCCGATCATCACCGAAATATAAATTGCAATTACAATCGAACCGGAAAGCAGGTATTGGATGTAGGGGACGTAAGGATAAAGCTCCACCACGGAGAGGGTGATTCCACTGGGGACGCGGGGGGTGAGGCCGTGCTGATTGAAGGCCCCGATGAGATCGGAAAAGGTCCCTTCCAGGGCCCCTACCGCGAAGTTGTCCGTGTTGTCTTCAATGAGCGCCACCTGTGGCGCGTCCTGGGCCAGAAAACGCCGGGAGAACTGAGGCGGAATATTGAGGACCGCGCTGATTTTCCCTTCCCGCAAGTCCGAGTTGGCCTGGGTGAGGTCTGTGTAATCAACCGTGGTGAAGGTTCGTGCATTGGCAGCGATGGCCCCAAACATCTCCCGCAACTTCACCGTGGGAACGCCGCGATCCTGATCGACGATTCCCACTTTCAATTCTTTGATCTTCCCCCCGAAGGCGTAACCGAGCACCACCAACTGCACCAACGGAAAGAACATGGAAACGACAATCAGCGTAGGGCTCCGCATGAACCTGCGCAGGTCGCGCTCGATGATGGCCAGAATACGGTTCATAAGATTGCGTCCTTAGCGCGTGAAGCCCGTGGCACGCATGAGGCCGGGAGCGAGGCCGGTCGCCTCCTGCAAGGCGTCGCGTAATTGCCTACCGGTGTAGTGCATGAAGACGTCATCCAAGGTCGTGCTCTGCACCGAAAGCGACGTAATCTCCACATTCGCCAGGCGTGTTGCTTCCATCAATGCCTCGGTAGTTCTGGGCCCGTTGTTCGACCCGATGCGGTAAACGTGGTCTTCCGCCTTAACGCTCTGCACGTCCGGAAGGTTCTTCAGGGTCTCAGGCCATCCCTCGGGAACTGTTGAAAAGCTGATTTCCAAAACATTGTTTCCCGGAATCGATGCCTTGAGCTTCAGCGGGGAGTCGAGCGCTACGAGCTTCCCGTGATCCACAATCGCGATGCGGTCGCAAAGCTTGTCGGCTTCATCCATGTAGTGCGTGGTCAGCAGGATGGTGAGGTCGCGGCCTTCCTTGAGTTCTTTCAGCATTTCCCAAACGCCGATACGCGAAGCGGGGTCAAGGCCGGTGGTCGGCTCGTCGAGAAAGAAAATGTTGGGCTCGTGCACAAGCCCCCGTGCAATTTCAAGCCGCCGCCGCATGCCGCCGGAAAAGTTCTTGACCTGTTTATCGGCCCATTGTCCTAAGTCCACGGCTTCGAGCAGTTCTTTCACCACGCGCCGGCGGCGCTCGCGCGGAACTCCATAAAGCTTGGCAAAGATGCTCATGTTCTCGTTCGCCGACAGATCCAGGTCGGAAGTCATGGCCTGGGGGATCACTCCAATGGACCGGCGCACAGCGTCAGCCGCGTGCACGACGTCAAAACCATTGATCCGCGCGGTACCGGAGGTGGGAGGAATCAGCGTGGTAAGCATGCGAATCAGGGTCGACTTCCCCGCGCCGTTGGGACCGAGCAGGCCAAAGATTTCGCCCCGCTCCACGCTAAAGCTCAAGCAGTCCACCGCGCAAAAGGAGCCAAAACACTTCTTGATTTCCAGAACTTCAATCGCGGGCACTAGCCTGTTCTCCCTTGTTGGGTGTCAGTCTTCAGTAGTCAGATGCCAGTCGTCAGTACTCATTGTGGTCACTCATCCGCTGGCACGAGATTATCTAATTTGAAGTTTCAAATTTGAAATTGTTTACTCACCTGGCCTCCGGCAGCGGGACATTCACATAGGCTGTCAGCCCCGGCCAGAGACTGCGGTCGCTGTTATCTACCCGCAGGCGGAATTCAAACGTTTTAATGTCGCGCTTGCTGCGGTTCACGTCGCGCTGTGTCGCATAGTCAGCGTCGACCCCGCGATAGAAAACCGTCCCTTCCCGCTCGGCCCCGGAAGGCAGGCGCACCCTCATCTTCTCTCCCAAATGAACACGGTCAATATACGTCTCCTCCACATCAACTCGCACCCAAAGATCGTCAGGATTGATAACCTCAAGAATCGGTTGCGCGATATTCACCACCTCGCCCTGGCGCGCCGGCAGGCTGGCGACAAAGCCCGGGATGGGCGAGCGGATTTCAGTGTAATTGAGGCGGACCTGGGCTTTCGACATCTGAGCCCCAGCGGCCGCCAACTGCCGCCGCATCGAGAGCAATTCATTCCGCCGCACGGTGATCTGGTCCTCGTTCGCGCGCGCCAAGGCAACGGCGGCGCGCTGCGCTTCCACCTGCTTGCGGAGAGATTCCACATGGGCCTTCTGCGCCTCATCGGTCGCTCGCGCCTGATCGAGGGATTGGGCTGAGACAATGCTCTGCTTGAATAGTCCCTCGGCTCGTTCCAGGTTCACCCGGTCCAGCTCGAGGTCAGCCTCTGCCTCAGCTTGCTGTGCCTGTGCTGAAGCCAGCGCCGCCTCGGCCTGCCGAATCTGATCCCGAGTCTGCTTCTCCTGATATTGCAGCGCGGCCTCGGCCTGCTGAACCTGCGCTGCCGTGCCTTGCTCCGTGTGGGCATAAAAAGCCCTGTCGGCCCGCAACTCCTCAGGTTCGATCACCGCCACGAGCTGCCCCGCCTGTACCGTGTCGCCCTCCTTAACCAGAAGTTGCGCCAATTGACCCTGAATCTGCGCGCTAACGATGACGTCGTTGGTGGTGACGATGCCCGTAATGACCATGCTGTGCGGCTTGGTCGTGGCCCTGTAGTAGGCCACGCTGCCGGCAACCACCAGCAGAATGAGAGCCGGAATGAGTATTTTGCGCTTCATTGCACCTCGCTCTCCGGATTCTTGAATAACGCGTAACGCACGAATTCAAGGACTTCTTTCTTTCGCCGTTCCACATTGGCCTTCGTGTAAGCGTCTATGCCGCTGACCGCGCGCAGCACGGGTGCGGAACTGAAATAGAACACAATCAGAGAGAGCAGCGAAATGGCAGCGTGAGTGCTGTCCATACGCCGGAACTCCCCACTCCGCATTCCCCGCTCGATGACCTTGAGAAGTGCTTTTGACCGCGGCAGGAAGTACTCCCGCGCCATCCGCGCGAGGGATTTCTGATCCATCATCAGCATGCGCTGAAACAAGGGGCCGTGGTGGCGGTGGGCGCCAATGAAATCAAAATGGAGATTGATATAGCGCAGCAACAGCGAGCTGGCCGAACCCTCGGAAGATAGCACTTCCAAGGCTCGCCGGTTGAAGTCTGCTAAGTAGCCTTCCAGAACTGCTCGGTATAGCCCGTTCTTGCTTCGAAAGTAATAGTAGAGCAACGCCTTGTTGACGCCTGCGGCGGCGGCGATGGCGTCCGTGCGGGCGCCTTCCAGCCCTTCGTCCGCGAAGATGTGCTCGGCGGCTTCTAAGATAGTTTCCCGGGTCGCCGCGCTGTTGTGATGGCGCGGGTAGCGCGCGGCCACCTTGTGAAATGGTGCCTTTTCCATTTAACTAACCAGATAGTTAAAATAGAATATTGCCGTGGAATTGTCAAGAAGGGCCGCTCGATTCTTTCCCGTCCTCTGTGCCCGCCCCTACAGTTGGGGCGGCCCAGTTTCTTGCGGCTTAGCCGTTCTGGCTACGCAGAGTACTGAAAAAGGAATCGTTTTGTGTTAATTGCTGTAAGATGATCACGGGAAGCAGGTAATAGCGAGAGTCGCGGCAGTTACTTAAGATCCGTCTGTTTGGTTGCGGTGGCCAGCCCCGTCGCTACTCCCAGCGCTCCGTAGCAGAAACGCCAGTCCAGGTGCCGCTCGACAACCTCTTCCATGCCCAGCTTGCGAAGCCGTTTGGCATAGGCCTTAGTCCACATCAGATCGGCGATTAACAGTCGTCCGCCCGGCCTTAGAACTCGTACAGCTTCATCGATGGCTCGGCTTCTGCCTTCAAGACCCCTGATGTTGTGAATGGCAAGGCTGCTGACGACGAGATCGAATGAGGAATCAGCCAGGGGCACCGCCCTCATATCGGCGGTCACAAGTTCACAGCGATTGCGCACGCATTCCGCGTCGAGGTTTCGCCAAGTCGCATCCGGGCAGTTGCCGGACTGGTCCTCAGATCTCCACAGGTCCACTCCGACGGCTCGGCCACGCGGGAGCATCTTGGCAAGCGTGCTTAAGATGGCCCCTCGACCGCAGCCCATATCGAGAGCGCGTTCGTCGCCCCGCAGTCCAAGGCCGTCCAGCAACTCAGCCCAGACCTTGAACTTCCCTCGACGAGTCGAGTACAGATAGCTCGGGATCGTCTGAAGCAGTAGTAGTCCGCTGAGCAGCTCGAAGATCGCCAATACGATGTGGCCTGAACGAGCGTGGATGACGGCGAGGCACGCAAGAGCAAGGCCGGCGGCGCCCATGGCCACGAGTCCCACACCTGCTGTACGGCCACCGTCGATACCGTAGTCGCCGCGGTGCTCTGCAAGTCCAGGTCGAATTCTCGGACTCATTTTCTAGTCCCCTTTTTCCGGCGGACCACGGACGCCCAACGCACTACCGTTGCGGCGTGTAGTCGTAACGCGTGCGTATCTTGTCGCGATGACGTTCGAGAGCCAGCTCGACGAGGCGGTCAAGCAGTTTCGCGTAGGGGATGCCACTGGCTTCCCAGAGCTTCGGGTACATACTAATGGGCGTGAATCCAGGGATGGTGTTGATTTCCAATACGAAGATTTTTCCGCTCTTCCGGTCGAGGAGGAAGTCCACGCGGCCCATGCCTGCGCAATCGATGGCACGGAAGGCCCGCACCGCCAGTTCCCGCACGCGCTTGCTCTGGCGGGGGCTGAGGCGGGCGGGAATCAGTAGCTCTGAGCCTTCTTTGATATACTTCGCCTCGTAGTCGTAGAACTCGTTGACTGGGATAATCTCCCCGGGCACCGAGGCTTCTGGGTTATCGTTTCCTAGCACCGCGCACTCGATCTCCCGCGCCTCGATGGCCTTCTCCACAAGGATTTTACGGTCGTATTGGACGGCCAAGTCCATGGCAGCTTGAAGCTCTTCGGGTTTGTGCACTTTGGTGATCCCCACAGAGGAGCCCAAGTTGGCAGGCTTTACGAAAATCGGGTAGCGCAGCCGTTTCTCAATTCTCTTCCGAACGCTTACGGGGTCCTGCTCCCAATCACTCCGTAGAACCAATTCCCAGGGAACCACGGGCAATCCGGCATCACGGAACAGCCGCTTCATGACGTCCTTATCCATGCCCGCAGAGGAAGCCAGGACGCCCGCACCCACGTAGGGAATGTCGGCAAGCTCAAGCAATCCCTGGATGGTTCCGTCCTCCCCAAAGGTGCCGTGAAGTACGGGGAATATGACGTCCACTTCCGGGCGATTTGGCACGAGTGGTGACTTCGCCAGGGGAAGAAGTTTCGGGGAAGTCGGATCTACCGACGGCGTGACGGCCCTGCCTTCCTCGAGCACCGTCTGCAAGGGCTTGATTCGCTGCGCCGCGTCCTCCCCCGCCTCCTTCGTCAAGAGACCAAACGCTTTGGCCCCCACCCGCCATCGGCCTTGGCGCGTAATGCCGACCGGCACCACTTCATACTTCGCCGGATCGAGCGCCCTCATTACCGCCGCTGCGGAAATCAGTGAGACTTCGTGCTCACCGGAACGTCCACCGAAAAGAACTCCCAAGCGGATTTTCTTTGTCACAGAATCTTCTTCCCCAGCGCGGAGCTGGCCAAGCCGACGCCCAGTATCGCCGTCTTGTTCATGACATCGATGATGGGATTAATCTCCACCAATTCGAAGGCCAGCATTTTCCTGCTATCGGCGACCATTTCCATCGCCAGATGAGCCTCGCGATAAGTGACGCCGCCCGGGACGGGCGTGCCGACGCCGGGCGCCTCAGCCGGGTCAACCACATCCACGTCGAAAGAGACGACGAAACCCGCCGTCCCATTGCAAGCGAGCACAATACTCT
>Ga0326728_10015027_pt1 | contig 16218 bp, 17 predicted proteins | sample MB3enrmetagenome_FD_207602 | JGI IMG/M metagenome (GOLD analysis project Ga0326728, IMG submission 207602) | Lab enriched peat soil microbial communities from McLean, Ithaca, NY, United States - MB31MN | ecosystem: Environmental > Terrestrial > Soil > Wetlands > Peat | place: USA: New York...
CGGGTGGACCGGTAAAGCTCTGCGGTGTCCACTCCACCCACGCTACTCAGAATGCGTACTTCAACACCCGGGCCCCGGCCAGCGACCCAACCAGACTCTCTGCGAATTCTGTCTGTTTTGTCATCGCTCGCCCCTTGCTCAGTTCGAATTGGAGAACACCGGACTCACGTTTGATCCGTGAATGCCGGCGTGACAGACGGTGCAGGATTGATTCTGCGTCGCCTGGTTATGCGCCGGCCCAAGCGGCTGGCCGGTTGTGTAGTTTGGCGACGGCGAGTGACACTGCAGGCAGATGGTGTTCACGCTCGCGCGATTCAGCATGTGCGGATTCGGTCCGCCGTGCGGGAAGTGGCATGCCGTGCAGCCTTCTGCCTTCACCACGTCGTGCTCGTAAACAAACGGCCCCGCGGTCTCGCCATGGCACTTGATGCAGACGGCATCCATCTGCGACGACGAACGGAGATTCTTCTTGTTGAATGTACCGTGCGGATCATGGCAGTCGGAGCACTTCATTAGCCCCTCTTCCACCTTGTGATGGAATGACATGTTGAACTGCGACTCCGTGTCACTGTGGCACTGGAAGCAGAGTTTCGGCTCCGCGGCCTTGAGCAGTTGCTCTTTCTCTTCGCTGTGATGAACACTGTGGCAGCTCACGCAGCTCACATTGTTTTCGCCGTGTGCCGTGCGCTCGAACCTGGCGTGCTCGCCCAGGTGGCAGCTCATGCACTTGGCATCGACTTCCTTTGCCGTGGCTTTGGCAGGATTGGATATCTTCGTGACATCGCCGCCATCAACGTGCGCCTTACCCGGCCCGTGGCAACCTTCGCAGGTCATGCCGGTCTTGCCGTGCATCTCGGCCAGCTTAGTGTGAGGATTCGAACTGAACCCCTTTACGACTTCGTCATGGCACGCCGCACAGATTTCCTGGCCAACAGAATCGCTCGCTGCAGGTGCAGATTGAGCGATATTCGCGCCGGCTGGCTTCGCTTCCGGAGCAGCCAAAGCCCCGGTTGAGAACAGCGCCAGCACGAGCAACAGCAACGATGAGATCAGCACGCCCGGCTTCAATTCCGGTTTCTCGATCTCGAGCGTTCGCTGTCTCGGCCTTTCTTTATGCATGAAGATTTACCCTGTGATGAGTTCCGTAGCGGGCTTCGTGTTGTCGTGGGCAATTATCGCCGACTGCCTTCCATTCCCGACGAATATCAGTCAAGATCGAGCGCGTGGTCTCTCCGGAACGAAGATGTATCCTGTGTTGAGCGTCACCTTATAGCCGCAATCGTACCGTGCCTAAAAAGGAGGACACGGTGATTCTCGTCACATCGAGTCGGTCCTGCAGGAAGCTCCGGGATAGAACAGAATCACACCCAGAACCTTTCGCCGGAAATAGTAACTCATCCTGCGTCAAATCATCCGTAAATTAATCAATTTGAGAAGGATACCGATGCGGATTCGCAACATTCTCTCTCGATGGACGTTGATTTTTGCGGGGATTTCTCTGAGGCGATTCATGAACGAAAAAGCCCGGCCGGTCGCCGTTCGTCACACGCAGCGTTTTCTCCCGAAAGACAAAAATCAGCGGTGGGATTTCCCCCATTGGAACACACCGCGTCTGCGCCGACCTCATGCAGTGAAACTGAGGCCATTCCGCTGAGAAATCTCGACTGATTGCCGCAGGTCACGTGAGCCCCATCACATCCACATGGCAGCGCTGATCGTCAGACTAATAGCGGGCGAAAAAATGGCCGAGTACGAAATCACGGCGGGCCCGCAAAGGCGGCAGAAGAGCCTTTCTCGTCAGTCTCCCATTGGCTGTGCGGCGTGCTCCAATCGCCGCCCGGGCTGGTTTTGCTCGCTGGGCAGCGCTGTATTAGCCGATCTGGAACTGGTGACGAGCACCATCAGCCTTCCAGCGCAAGCGGCGCTCTTCACGCAGGGAGAAGATGCCCGTTGTCTCTACCTGATCTGCGGCGGCTATCTGAAGCTCACTGCCGGCCGCGCCCAGGATCGGCAGATGATCGTGCGCGTCGCCGGTCCGGGTTCCGTGCTGGGGCTGTACGCTGCCCTTTCCCATGGAGTCTATGAAGTATCCGCCGAGTCTCTGACGGCAGCCCAGCTGCGTCCCGTGGAGCGCGAAAGGTTCCTTACTTTTCTCCGGAGTCACAGGGAAGCCCAGATGCGGGCCGTGCAGTGCATCTGCCAGGAATACCGCTTCGCGCTGCAGGATGCCTGCCGCATCGCACTAGCCGAGACCGTAGCCGGCCGCCTCGGCCGCCTGCTGCTGGAACTTGCGCACCAGATCGGCGAGCATGTGAATGGCGGCTTTCGTTTCCCGCTGCTCCTCACGCACGAGGAGATGGCCTCCATGGCCTGCACCACGCGCGAAACCGTTACACGCACCCTGGGTCAGTTTCGCAAGGATGGATCGATCTCGATTGAGGACTCGGTCGTCACGCTCCATCAGCCGGAACGGTTGCAGAGCCTGATCTAAGTCATACCTCGACCCGTCGTGGCTAACCACGATTTGCGGCTTCCGTCTGACCTCCCTACGGAGTCCAAGAGCTATCATCGTATCTGGGAGTATTGGCACGCGTATGACCTGGTTTGCAGCTCTTTTTTCTGTTGTTCTTTCCTCCTGCGTTGCGCTTGCGCAGGCTCCGAATTCTTCCTCGGAACCTGCCCAGCCTCCTGTCACCACCACAGCATCCCCCGAGATCCAACAGTTCCAGAAGATCGAAGATTCCTGGGACGACTCCGTAAACCTACGCAATCAATACGGTTTGGAACTCGTGCTTTCCCCGCTGTTTCTCGATGTGGCTGCTTCGGGCGACATCACCACCCGCAATCAGCAGATCGCGTACCTCCTCACCAACCAGGACAAGACGATGCACCTTGAGCAGAGGGTCATAACGGTCCGGATGCTGGGCGATATCGCAGTGGCAAACGGAACGTACGTTCTGCACCATCGCGGATCATCCGGGCAGGTGGATGAGAAGGGCGTGTTTACGCATGTGTTCGAGCGAGCTCACAATGGCTGGCTCTGCATCAACTCGCAGCGCACGGTCCTGCGCGAAGATGGCGGGAAGAAACAAAAGCAGTCGAACGCCGAGCTGCCGTTCCACATTCCGCTCTTCGGAAAGGGCGACAAATAGGACGCACAGTAGATTCCCGTTACGATCGGCGACTGCAGCGTTGCGCTAGCTGACTTTCGTTCTTGGCTGCTCGCTCGCAGGTGACCGGCCTGCAGCCTGCACGCGAATCGATACATGTACGAGCGAAAGCGCGGCCGGCGTGACTCCCGGAATTCGACTCGCTTGGCCGATTGTCCCCGGGCGCACGCGCTCAAGCTTCTCGCGCATCTCCCTGGAGAGACCGCTGATGATGCCGTAGTCGATCCATCCCGGAATCGCCACGGCCTCGGCTGCTTTCATCTTTTCGATCGCCTTTTTCTGCTGATCGAGGTATCCGGCAAACTTGATCTCCGTCTCGACCGCGCGCGCCTCGTTGTGCAACTGGGCCCGGCGCACCGCAAGATCCTCCTCCACATGCGCCAGCTCCGCCAGCAGCGGATCGGCAGCAAGCGTATCGCGCAGTGCTATCAGCACCGTCCCGATCGACACCTCCGGGCGCTTCAGAAGCTGCGCCCATGTCTGGCCGTTAATCGATCCCAGATCGCCGAGCCCCGCCGCCGCAAGCTTTTCAGCATCCACCTTGCGCGTAATGAGCAGTCTCTCAAGCGCCTCCATGCGCGCTTGCTTCTGCTCGTATTCCGCCCAGGCCTCGTCATTGATGAGGCCAAGACGCCGGCCATGCGGCGTCAGCCTGCGGTCAGCGTTGTCGATGCGAAGATGCAGGCGGAATTCCGCGCGCGACGTGAACATGCGGTACGGCTCGTTGGTGCCCTTCGAGATCAGATCGTCGATGAGAATGCCGGTGTAGCCCTCGGTCCGGTCCATCGTGAACGGCGGCTCGCCCTTGAGCCATAGCGCGGCATTGATGCCCGCCATGATTCCCTGGCACGCGGCTTCTTCATACCCACTTGTTCCGTTGATCTGCCCGGCGAGGTAGAGGCCCTCCATGCACTTCACGCGCAGGCTGCGATCCAATTCCGTCGCATCCACCGAGTCGTACTCGATCGCGTACCCCGGGCGCAGCATCTCCGCCTCATCCAGGCCCGGGATCGACCGCACAATCTGCCACTGGACTTCCATCGGCAGCGAAGTCGACATGCCGTTGACGTAGACCTCGTGCGTATTCAGCCCCTCGGGTTCAAGAAAGAACTGGTGCTGCGTCTTATCTGGAAACTTGACGATTTTGTCCTCGATTGACGGACAGTAACGCGGCCCGATGCCCTCGATCTGCCCCGAGTACATCGCCGAGCGGTGTACGTTTTCGCGAATCAGCCGCAGCGTCTCCGGCGTGGTGAAGGCGATGTGGCAACTGACCTGCGGCTGCACAATCCTCTTCGTGCGGAAGCTGAAAGGCGTCGGCTCCGCGTCGCCTGGCTGCTCTTCGAAGGCATCCCAGCGGATGGTGCGCCCATCCAGCCGCGGCGGTGTCCCCGTCTTCAACCGGCACGTCCGCAGCCCCAGCCGGCGCAGCGCCTCGCCCAGCAGCACCGAAGCCGGTTCCCCGCTGCGTCCCGCCGGATAGCGCTCCTCGCCGCAGTGAATCAGCCCATTCAGAAACGTCCCGGTCGTGATGATCGTCGCGCCTGCCATCAACCGCCGCCCATCGCGGAGTTTCAATCCCAGCACGCGCCGATGGGGTCTCGTCGGCCGCGGCAATTCACCCGGCTCACCCTGATCGCTGATCTCTGATCGCTGATCCCTTTCTTCGAGCACCAGATCGACGACCTCGGCCTGGCGAATATGCAGCCCCGGCTGAGCCTCCAGCACCTCCCGCATCTTCACTCGGTAGAGCTGCTTATCGCACTGTGCGCGCGGACTCCACACCGCCGGGCCGCGCGACGTATTCAGCAGACGGAACTGGATGCCCACCGCGTCGGCGACCTCACCCATAATGCCGCCCAACGCGTCGACCTCGCGCACCAGGTGCCCCTTGGCCACGCCGCCGACCGCCGGATTGCAGCTCATCTGCGCGATGAGGTCGAGATTCATCGTAATGAGCGCAGTCTTCAGGCCCATGCGTGCAGCAGCCATGGCCGCCTCGCAACCGGCGTGTCCAGCGCCCACTACGACCACATCGTATTGTTCCGTAAAAGCCATCCGATTCTATTCTACGGGCTCGCGTCTATCGCAATCTGCAAAAGGGATCCTGGCGGCGCCCGAACGGAGAATCACCGCCGGAAGCCCGGGTTTTCTATAATGGCGGCATTCACTGGAGCGGGATCGGAAGGGGGCTCTTTGGCCTTCTCAGGCACATGCGTATGCGGACGTCCGACGGACAGCTTCGGCGGATTGTGCGACCGCTGCGTCGCGCTGCAAGTGCTGGGACTCGAAATGCATGCGTCGGCGGCCCGGATTGAGAACAGCTATCAGATGCTGGTGAAGGTGTGGCATCCGGATAGGTTTCAAACCGACCCGAAAATGAGGCTGGCGGCCGAAGAGAAGCTCAAGGAAATCAACGTGGCGCACGAATTTCTGATTTCCCCTGCGTCCGCGCAGGACCGTTCGCCCGCCACGTCCAGGCCCAAACCACCCGAAGCCCCGGAGGAACGGTTCAAAGCTCCAGCCGACACTGCCTCGGTGGTTCCTGACGTTGAAGAGCCGGAACCGGACGAGGTACGGAGGATACTGAAGCGCCAACGCAAAAAAAGGTCGCTGCCAAGGTTCCTCCTGAATGCCGGCTTTGCTGTTGGCGCGATCGCTACGGTTGCACTCCTCTGGCTCGTAATTGATTCCATATTGTCGTCCAATCCGCGCACGGCAGGTGCCTGGGATCAGCACAAGGCCGAGGTTTCGCGCGCCTTCCAATCGAACATGGCCCGCCTGTGGGCGAATGCGGCGGATAACCTGCACAACCAAAAGGACCAGAACTCCACCCCGGTCGGTGAATTACCTGCCCCACCGTCGACTTCTGCCCCCGCTCCGGAGAGTTCTGCCTCGGCCGCACCGCGACCTGTCGGTGGGCCACCGCACATCAAGGTTTCCGGCCCCGGACAGGGCGCACTACCCTACGTCACTTCCGGACTGACGCCAACGGAGGTCCTGGCGATTCTTGGCAACCCGACTTCGTCCTCGGGAGAAAAGATGTTCTACGAAGCCTCGGAGATCGATTTCAGGAACGGTCGCGTGGCGGGTTGGAGAATCGACCCCAAGACCGCGCCGATTCGAGTGAAGCTCTGGCCCGACACGGCTCCGACCCCCGGACTCAGTTATTTCACGATCGGCTCGTCGAAGAGCGACGTGATTGAATTACAAGGCACGCCAACCCTCTTCTCTGACAACAAGTTCGGCTACGGCAACTCCGTTGTCTTGTTCCAGAACGATCGCGTCTCCGGCTGGAATGAAGATCCAGGTTCGGTGCGCCTGCGAGTGGCTCACTAGAGTCCCCGTTACCGCCGAGGGCAAGCGTCGCATGAATCTGCTGGTACCATGCACTGAAAGCACGACAATTTCATCCAATAAGCAGGAGGGATTGGTGCATGGGTTTATCTCGGAATCCCTGGGAGGGGCCGAACGACACCGTCCCGACTTCCCCGTCCGAAACCGCGAGTGACATGCAGCAGCCGATTCCGCCACACATTCAGTCACCCGAGGAGTTGCAGGAAGAGAGTCGCAAAATCCGCCGCCTCCAGATCGTGGTGAACATGGTGATGCAGGTGATTGCGCAGGATCTTAGCCTGACCGTGGAAGAAGCCTCGGAAATGGTGGCCGATACGCGCAAGGCTGCGCTGCTGATGTTCCCCGAAAAGGAACTCGCCTTTAATCTCATCTACTGGCCGCGCCTCCAGCGCCTGATGCGCGAGCGCTACCGAATGCAGTGAAGCAGTCAACAGTTTTCAGTCACTTGTTGTCGTTCCCCACCAGGCGGAAGGTGATCGTTCCCCAGAAGAGACGTGCGCGCATCTGCACCGGCAGGTGGCGATCGTCGTCTGTGTACCAGATCCAGATATTGCCCCGGTTCTTCACCACGCCGGCATCCGCGGTGGGCTGCACGCGGACGGTTTTGAACGTACCCAGGGGGGTCTTGACGACCTCGTGCGCTTCGACCTTCATGGTGACGGGCACGTTGTGCATGGCGTCGACCACTGGAAGGACGAAGTTGTGGCCGATCTCCATGGGCTGCGATGACGCGTAGAACACCCCGGTGAGCAAGTCGGTCATGCATCCGGGAATCGGCGACTCGACGTGCTTGGTTTGGCCGGTGACCAGGTTCTTTTCGTCGAGGATCGACTTGGACTGCTCATAGTCGAGCCTAAGCGTGGAGTTGATCTGGCGGCGGCCTTCGACCGTCTGCTTGTCAAAGTTGTAAGTACAGCCCTTGGTCCGATCGAAAGTTGACTGAAAGTGGTCGCTGGCATGGAACAGCAGATTGATAGCACCGCTCGTATCGGCATTCGCCGTCAGCTTCTCAAGGTCACCCGCCTCTTCAAAATGGAGCACCGCGGTTCCGGCAGGAAAGACCCGCCAGTCGACCGAGTAGGTGAGGGTCTGCTTCTGCGGGAAGCTGAAACCCGGGCGAGGCGGAACGAGCGGCGGAAACTGGGGCGCAACGGACGGAGTCTCAAGTGCCTGCGCGAGCGTGACCAAGGCAAGGGCGCAAAAAATTGTCCTGGAAATGATGCGCCTTCTCACCGTTCGGTCTTGCTCCTTTTGAGATTTGACCGGTTTGGCTTCCAAACCGACAGCCGAACGGCCTCTGCCGCTCTGCTTAATGTGACACCCGCATAAACAAACCCAGAACCGGCTTGAGGAAGAACAGGCTGAGATAGAGGAGGGTTGCCCCTATAGAAGCATTGTACTCGCGGTGCCTTAAGTAGAGGTCAAGAGAGAACTTGCCCGACGAAACTTCGGTTTTGCCGGTGGCTTCCGTCGCCGGCCTGAGACGCGGGATCAGCCGGGGAACCCGCTGGCAATAGGCCGCGAAATCCGGAAAAGTAGCCCTTAAAAACCGCTCCTCGGAGGCGATCACCGGCACATAGACGATCAGAAACATGGCAGCCAGCATCCCTGCTACCGGCCAGCTAAGCAGAGCAACGGCAAAACCTGCTGCGATCAGGATCGATCCGAGGTAAAGAGGATTTCTCGTGTAGGCGTACGGACCGGTCTGGGTGAGCTCGCGATTCTTTTTGACGTATCCGGCGGCGTATCCGCGAAGCCAGAGACCAGGCAGGACCATGATCAGGCTCAAGGCGACGGCCGCTGGCCGCGGAGCGCGACGCCACAGTTCGAACAGGTAAAGCGCAGCCGTAAGGAAGCCGAGCGGCACACGGATTCGTCGGGCGATCTTTTGCCAGGTTTCCATTACGCCGGCTTTTGGAGCTTCGGGCTTTGACTGATCCTGCTGCATCATTGGGCTGCCTCAGAATAAAGCAGCTCTTCGGCGGCCTGGAGCACTTCTTCCGGCGTAATGGTCAGCAGGCCGGCTTCAGGAGCTTCGAGCCTCGCATGATCGCGGCGGCTTGATGGGCTCCGCAGCACCTTGAACCGGGTGCCATAGGGTCCGTTGCGGCTGGGATCGGTCGGGCCGTAGATCCCGACTACAGGACGACCCAGCGCGCATGCCAGGTGCAGCGGGCCGGTATCGCCGGCAATGGCCAGGCTAATCCTGCGCGTAAAGGAAATAAGCTGCTCCAGTGAGCACACCAGCGGAGTGGCACCGCCTCCGGTCCGCTGCACCACGGTGTCGGCGAGCATCAACTCTCCGGGCCCGGCATTCACGAATACGCGGAAACCACGGTTGAGCAGGGCGCGGGCAACCTCGCCATAGCGCTCCACCGGCCAGCGCTTCGCGCCCCATCCCGCTCCGGGATTGATGAGGATTCCCTTTTCGCCTGAAGCGAGCAGTCCGTCGGACCAGGCCTCGGCGGCAGGGTCGAAGGGCAGCATTGGTTGCACTGGCGCCAGCGCGTCACCGGCGACGGCCTGAGCCAGCTCCAGATCCTGCTCGATTACGTGTGCGCCCCGCGTAGCGACGCGCTCGGTGAATAGCCAGCTCGCGACCCGTTCGCGCGGCCTCTCCTCACCGATGAAACGCCGGCTGCAGGCCATCTTCCCGATTACAGCCGACCGCAGCGCACCCTGTAAATCAATCACCGCATCGAAGCGCTCGTTCTTCAGCGTCCGACGAAGCGCCACGATTTCGCCGCGCGTCTCGCGCGAAAGAGGTTGATGGCGCCATTTCCGCGTGGAAGCAAAATGAACTTTGTCGACGAGAGGCTGCGCAAAATTTGGCTTCTCGTGATCGCCGCAGGCGCCGGAACGCGCGGTCAGCAGCGCACTCCATATCGGCTCGACAACCCAGTCAATGATCCACTCCGGATGCGCCATTCGCAGCGCTGTAACCGCCGGCAAGGCATGGAGGATATCGCCCATGGCGCCTAGGCGAACCACCAACAGGCGATACTTTGACTGTGTCTGCAAACTCTGATTTTCTCACACCTAAGCTTCGGCGTTTCGAACGGAGAGCCTACCCACGAGCCATTCGCAGGTCTGCGAATCATCCTCGATGGAGACAGTAAGGCGAGCAGCTCTCAGCGAAAGAGAAGCGGGTAAAGCTGAGACGAGTTTTCCCAACCGGATCTCGTCCTTCTGAGTGGTGATCAGCGTTGCAACACCGGCAACTCTTGCCCTTGCGACAAGACTCTCCACATCCGTTACGGTGAAGCGATGATGATCCGCAAATATCTGTCGGATCACAGGTGCCAGCCCGGCACGCTCAAGTCCCGCAAAAAACTGCTCGGGCCGCGCGATGCCGCAGAAAGCGGCGACCGGACCATCGATTTGCGGGAGCTCCATGCGGCGGCGAATTCGCCAGACAGGGCCGGTCCAGCCCCACTTGCGGAGATCATCCTCAAAACCGGCATCGTCCGCCGGAATCGCGAGAACGCTCGCCCGCTTCGCAGCCTGTAGGCCTTCGCGCAGATTGCCGGCAGGCAACAGGTGATCGTTCCAATCTTCGCGATTGACGAGCAGGATGTCGACATCACGCGCGAGCTGGCGATGTTGAAAACCATCGTCGAGGATATGAACGCGCGGATAGCCATCATTCTGATTTGCGGCGTCTGCTTCGGCGAGTTGACCGGCGTCAAAACGCTCGGCAGCAACGTAGACCGGAACCTTCGCCTCGCGTGCGATCAACAGCGGCTCATCGCCAAACTCCTCGACCGTGCCCTCCGGCCTTACGCGAGCCGCCGCATGGCTCGCTCGTCCGTAGCCCCGTGAGAGCACATCGACGTGGAATCCGCGCGCGGAAAGCAGCTGCGCTAGCGTGATCGTGAGCGGCGTCTTGCCCGAACCGCCGGTGGAGAGATTGCCAACGCTGATCACCGGATACCGTAGCCGCCGAACCGGTTCCCACCCGCGGTGCAACCGCATCTCGCGCAATGCGAGCCCCGCGGCGTAAAGCGACACCAGCGGCAACAGCAGCGGACGCTTCATGACGGCCTCCCGGCTCCGCCCTGATGCGCAACTGTAGCCGGCAAATTCGCTTCCACCTTCAGCAATTCGCGCACCGCCTCCAACGATCGCGCCGTCGCGCCGGCTTGCTGCTCGAAAGCCTGCCGGGCGCTCTGCCCCACGGCCTCTGCATCGACTGGATTGTTCAACAGCGCTGTCAATACCTGTGCCAACCGCTCCTTCGTCGCAATCCGCAGCGCATCATGTGTGCGCAGGTCTTCGCTAATGGCGCGGAAGTTCGCATAGTGCGGACCCATCACGATCGGCACGCCAAATTGCGCCGGCTCCAACGGATTGTGCCCACCCGCCGGGACCAGGCTGCCGCCAACAAATGCAACCGCAGCGAGCGAATACACCGATGCCAGTTCGCCGATCGTGTCGAGCAGAACGATCTGGCCAGGCCGAAGCGCCGGAGTGTCCTGCACCGGCTTCCCCTTCCACGCAGAACGCCGAACCCACAAAACACCGGAACCGTCGAGCATTGCCGCCACCGCGCCGAACCGCTCCGGATGCCGCGGAGCCAGCACCAGCGCGAGGTTCGGATCGGCCGCGAGCAGCTTTGGCCAAGCCTCGACGAGCGCAGCCTCCTCGCCCTCAAGCGTGCTGCCCGCGACCACAAACCGTAACCCTGCCCCGGCAGCCTTCAATTGGCTGGTCGCCTCGGCCCCCTGAGCTGCCCGAACATCGAACTTCAGATTCCCCGAAACGCCGACCCTCTCCGGCCGGCATCCCAGCGCGACCAGCCGCTGCGCATCCGGTTCGCTTTGCGCCAGCAGCCGGCTGAGCCGCCCGAGAATGGGCTGCCAAAAACGCTTCAGCATCTGGTAGCGCGGCCACGAGCGGTCGGAGATCCGCGCGTTCACAACCGCTACCGGAATCTGCCGCCGAAAGCAGCCATTGAGCAGGTTCGGCCAGAACTCGGTCTCAGCCAAAACCAGCAGCCGGGGCCGCAGTGCATTCAGGTAAGCGCTCACCGCCCAAGGCAAGTCCAGTGGGCAGTAGAAGACGCGATTCGCGCCAAATCGTTCGCGCGCCAGCGCCTGCCCGGTTCTCGTCGTCGTCGAAACCAGCAGCCGACAGCCCGGAAAGGCAGCCCCGATCTCCTGAACCAGCCGGCTTACCGCCAGTACCTCGCCCACCGACACGGCATGCAGCCAGATGACAGGCTTTCCTTCCAATCCCGCCACCCGCAGACTCTCCGGGACGCGCCCCAGCCGTGCTCCCAGCCCCTCGCGATACTTCTGCGTGGTCGCCATGCGCCACAGCCACCACGGGGCCCCGGCCGCCAGGGCCGTCAGCAGGGCCAGGTTGTAGAAAAAGAGAACCATGCGAGACGAAATGCACCTTTTTGCTGTCTAACCCTCAAATGATACAGTCGAGCACGATGAAGGTCGTTCGCACGCTGCCACTCCTGGTCATTGCGCTCGCGATAAATGCCGGCGCCAGCAATCACACCGCACCGCCAGTCCAGCCCGCCACCACGTTTCCCGCAGTCGAGGTTCACGATAACGAACATGTAGCCATCGCCGTCGAACCTTACGACACAAAGGAAAAGGAATCCATCTTCCGGGTCGATTACCTCGGCCACGGCGTAATGCCCATCCGCCTTATCGTCACCAACAACAGCGACCGCCCCATTTCGCTGCGCGATGCGCGCATTCTCTTCTACACCGCCGGCGGCGACAAGATCCAGGCAGCCGAGCCGGAGGACGTGGAGCGCCTGATGACGCGCACCGAGCGCGAGGGCAAAAAGATTCCCATGCCCACCCCGTTCCCCCCGATCAAGACGAAGCCAAAGGCAAGCAACAAGGAAGTAGAGCAGGACTTCGATCAGTTTGAGTTTCAGGCGCTGGTCGTGGAGCCGCATACCACGCGCGCCGGTTTTCTCTTCTACGACGTCTCGCAGCTCGATCGACCGCTCGAAGGCGCCAAACTGCACCTGCACAAGATTCGCGACTCCGATGGGATCGAGCTCTTCTACTTCGAAATCCCCTTCGACACCTATTTGAAATCAAAGTCGAAAGAGATGAAGTAGTAGTTCTGGCCACGATGGTCGTGTGAATCCAGAACTCGTTGCATACGGTCTCTGTGCCAGGGCATGACTTCAGTCACGCGGTAATCGTCGCAAATTCGATGGGCGCTTTAGCCCCTGGGGGATTCAGCAACACCTCGAATGCCTCTTATGCAGCGAGCTTTAGATGCCTCGCTCAGACTCTTTGCCTCTCTTCTTCTCTTTGAAGGCAACAAAGGGACCCCACCCGTTCGTCTCCTCCGTATGACCTGACCGGGTCATTGAGCATAGGGCATTACGGTGCCACCATTCCGGCATGCGAGTGAATCTCATCACCCAGACTTCCGGTGAACCAGCGGCCGGAACGATCCCACTCTCGTTGACCATCCGGCCGGCGTGCGGATTGCCGGGTGACTACGAGTACCCAACCGACAGCGCATCCTTGATACGCTTGCTTCGCGCGCAGACCGATCTGCCGGGAACCATTCTCCAACGTTTTGAAGAAGATCTTCGCGCCGGCTTCAGTGCAAGATTGTTGGGCGTGGAATTGAGCGACAAAGTGCTCACAAACATCGGCTATTTCATCGACTAAAGCGGTTCCGCAGTTACGGTGTCCCGAAACAACTGCTTACTGTCCACTGTTCACTCGAAGTACGTAGCCGTCGTCGTATCCGTCTCCCAGATCGTGCAGTCCTTAACGCGCACACGCCCTTTGGTCATCTCCGCGAGCTGCTCGTTGGTCTGGTCGTAGAAGTACTTCGCGATGTTCTCGGCCGAAGGGTTCAGCTCAGTGAATGGTTCGAGATCATTCAGCATCTGGTGGTCGATGCGCTCGATGACCGGCCGCATCACGTGCTTCAGCAGCTTGAAGTCGAGCAGCAGGCCCGCTTCATCCAGTTCCTTGCCATGGAGCGTCACGCGCACCTTGTAGTTGTGCCCGTGCGGGTTTTCGCACTTGCCACTGTAGTTGCGAAGATAGTGTCCGGAGGAAAAGCCGGCCTCCACGGTAACTTCATACATCAGCGATCACGTCCTCGCGGGGAGACGTCCCCGCCTCTTTTGATTCTAAGACGTGCCGCTATGGTGCATTCTTGCGCCGTCCGCAACCCGTTTGGAATCAGCTCTCAGTCCCGCGGCCGGCGAGCATCCCGCCGCTTTTGCCGCGCGCCCTGCCGCTGCTCCTCGCTGCGCCGGTCCACCTGCTCAAACAGGTTGCTCATCACCCCGATCAGCGCACACCCGAGCGCCGCCAGCAGCATCAGCAGCGCAACGGTTCGCCAGAGCGAGCCATTGGCCGGCAGTCCCGGCTGAAAGCTCGACGGAATCAGCGTCATTCCCGCTGAGAGCAGCGCGAAGAAGCCGAGCGCGGCGGCCAGGATGTAGAAGTTGCGCGACATGGTGGCAGGCCTGTTGAAATTGTAAGGCGCGGCATTCAACAGACAAGATCAGCCGTGTTCATCAGCTCAACACCTGCAGCGACGAATTCACGGTCAATCGCCGCGACAGATCCGTTAAGGTCGATCGCGCGGCACGCATCGCGCAGAATCACGGCCGCAAACCCAAGCAGCCGCGCATCCAGAGCCGAGTAGCCGACGCAGTAGTCGTACGCGAGCCCCGCCAGAAAGACGCGGGTAAATCCGCGCTCACGCAGATACCCAGCGAGGCCCGTAGACGTGGTGCGGTCGTTTTCGAAGAAAGCCGAGTACGAATCAATCGTTCGCCGGAACCCCTTGCGCAGGATCAGCTCCGCATTCGTCAGCTTGAGATTCGGGTGGAAATCCGCACCAGAGGTGCCCTGCACACAGTGATCAGGCCATAACGTCTGCGGGCCGTAGCTCAGCTCAATCTGCTCGAACGGCTTCTTCCCCGAATGCGCCGAAGCAAACGAGCAGTGATCCGGCGTGTGCCAATCCTGCGTGAGAATGATGTGCTCGAACCGCCGCGCCGCTCGATGAATCAGCTCGATGACCGCATCCCCTTCTGCAACGGCCAATGCCCCGCCCGGGCAGAAATCATTCTGCACGTCGATAACGATGAGTACGTCGCTGGAAGTGATCTGCATTTGGCTCTTCGATGTCGGCCCACCGCATTCCGCTTCAGATTCTGTCAGTTCTGCCCGTTCTGCTCAAAGAAGCGCTCCACATCCGTAATCGTCGCTGTCATCCGGTACGGCGGAAGGCTCTGAAGAAATGTCTGCCCGTACCGCTGCTTTCGAATCCGCGGATCGAGCAGCACCAGCACGCCGCGATCTTCCAGCGACCGGATCAGCCGTCCAAATCCCTGCTTCAGCGTCAGCACCGCCGACGGTACCTGGTAGTCGAAGAATGGCCTTCCGCCGGCCTCTTCAATGGCCTTCATCCGCGCCTGCACCACCGGGTCGTTGGGCACCGCAAACGGCAGCCGGTCGATGATGACGCAGCTCAGCGCCTCGCCCTGCACGTCCACCCCCTGCCAGAAGCTCGAAGTGCCGAACAGCACCGCATTCGGCGTGGAGCGAAACTCCTCAAGCAGAGCCTTCCGCGGCGCCGTGCCATGCAGCAGGATCGGAAAGTCGAGCACGGGCATCAGCCTTTCATACAGATCGCGCATCTGCGCGTAGCTTGTGAAAAGGCAGAACGCGCGCCCCTTCGACAGCTCCAGCACGCGCCGGATACAGTTCGCCGCAGCCTCGGGAAACTCCGGATCGCGCGGGTCCGGCATCTGCGGCGGCAGATACAGGAGCGCCTGCTCGCCGTAGCGGAAATGCGACGGCACCACCAGCTCGCACGCCTCCGTCATGCCCAGCCGCTTGCGCATGTGCTCGAACCCGCCCTGCACCGTCAGCGTCGCCGACGTAAGTACAACAGTGGGAATGCGCTCGAACACCAACTCGTGCAGCAGTTCGGAGACGTCAATCGGCGTTGCCTGCAAAAAGGTGTGCCGGATCTGCGACCGGAGGCCCGCTCGCACCGGCGTTGCGGGCTTGTCTCCACCGAAGCTGCCGACGTTCCTGCGCTCGATCCAATACACCATGTTGCTCGAATTCGACTCGAGCAGAAACTCAAGTTCGGTCCGCAGGCGGGTCACCCGCCCACGCAACCCGGGCGCCTCGTCGACCTCGGTCAGTAACTCCATCTCCGACTCTAGCAGCCGCAGCGTGTTGCGCAGCGAAAGATACAGATCCCCCGAAGTCTCCAGAAACTCCTCGCGATTGTCGAACGGCTGCCGCCCGTCGCCATTCGTCGGCAGGTTCGCGAAGAACATCCGGGCGCGATCGCGCAGTTGTTGCGTCGCTGCGGGAAACTTATCAGCGCCCGGCTTGCCGCGCAGCAGAACATCGGTGTCGCGCGCCAGTTCCTCAAACCGCACGTTCGACACCGATAGTCCGAAGTAGCTCGACGCGACTTCCTCCAGCTCGTGCGCCTCGTCGAAGACCACCGCCGCGGCCTCCGGCAGAATCCCCGCATCAGGCGCGCCGGCCGCCTCCTGCTTCACAGCGAGATCGGCAAAAAACAGGTGGTGATTCACGATGATGATGTCCGACTCAAGCGCCCGTCGCCGCATCTCCGTGATGAAGCAGCGCCGGTAATCCGGACACGTAGTTCCCAGGCATGCCTCGCTCCGCGCATCCAGCTTGTGCCACAG
>Ga0326728_10015028_pt1 | contig 16218 bp, 14 predicted proteins | sample MB3enrmetagenome_FD_207602 | JGI IMG/M metagenome (GOLD analysis project Ga0326728, IMG submission 207602) | Lab enriched peat soil microbial communities from McLean, Ithaca, NY, United States - MB31MN | ecosystem: Environmental > Terrestrial > Soil > Wetlands > Peat | place: USA: New York...
TGAAGGGATCGGGATTGGCATCCTGGAGCAGATCGAGGAGCACCGGCACCGCCCGCTCGTCACCACAGGCCCCGAGTGCGGCGCCGAGATAGCGCCGAACCAGGGGGTCCGGGTCCTGGCCCATCGCGAGCAAGCATTCCAGCGTTCCCGGCAGACGTTGCTTGGAGCATTGGAGCACCGCTTCCGCCCGCTCCCTGGCGTCCGTCGAAGCCAAACTGGCTTTCACCAATTCGGGCACTTCCTTGGCCTTCATCTCGGCAAGGAAAGATAAAGCCAGCGAGCGGCAGGAGGCCTCACTGCTCCTGGCCGCAACCAGCAGCGCTGGAACGCCCTGTTCCCCATACTCTGCCGCCCAGGAAATGAAACTGGATTGGTATCGTCCCGAGGCCATTGCGCGCTTCTCGATTTCCGGAAAGGCGGTTTCGTCGCGAGCGGTCGCCCAGGCGCTGATCTGCTCGTTCTGACTTCCGTCATAGCCCGCGAGCACTTGCTCAACCTCCCGGGCATGAGCCTTGTCATCCCGAACCAGCTTGATCCTGAACTTGCTCTCGACGGGGAGCTGCGGAGCGATCTCCTCAGGGCCTAATTTGCCCGGCTCAACCAGGTAGAGCGTTCGGTGGCAAACCAAAGTGTAATGTCCGGCATTGGTAAACTTTAGGTACAGGTTGACCAGCACCCGGTCGCTGAATGTCGCGCCCGGCTTCAAAGTCAAAGGACCGCCCGGACCACCCCCTACGCCAGGGTGGTTCAGGAGCGGATCTGGAACCGGTCTTCCCGCCTCATCCGTAGCCGTGAAACTGTATCGGGCGTCCCGACCATTGAAGTAATCGGCGCCGTTGGCAAAGGAGACCGGCTTTGCGTTGGTGCATCGCAGGTTCAGAGTGGCGTAAATCAGTTCACCCACGAAGAAATTGGTCTTGGGAAGCTGGAAAGACGCCTTCAGGCCTGCGCCGGGCGCCGGTTGCCGCACCGTCACTGTCAATTCGCCGGAAGACGCCTTTCCATGCCAAACCGGCTCGCGTTCGATGTTCGTCTGCGCGCTCTCAAACACGTAAGCAACCCGGTACTTGCCGCCGGGCAGAAGCAGATACGTTTGCTCCGAGGTCTTTGTCCCGTAGAGATCCTGGCCGGGAACGAATGTCCCGGCGCTCAGTGGGAGGTTGGATACGACGACCGTCTCCCCCGGCCCCAGCACCCTCCGGGTGGCTCGTGCGTCCTGCATCTCAACCCCGCCCGTGATGAAGTACGTTGTCCGGCCCTCTCCCAGCGGCGTGATCCGGGGCATGAGCGGCCGGCTGCGGAACTCAGGCCAATCCGCGCGAGGCAAACTGATGAAAGCATCCTCGGATGGAATGGCCAGAGGCCTATCCAGCCGGTTTCGCAGATGCACGTCAAAAAGCGGCTGCCGGTCCGAGGTCGTTGCCAGATTGGTGCATGCGAGACCGACCTGAAGCCCCTGAATCGGCTCGCCCCATGCCACCACTGGAGCCGGCCTGGAGGAATTGACCGCGCCGGGAGCGGCGTTTGTTTGCTTCGGCGCGGCTGGCGTGGTTGATTGGGCTTTGGCGTTGCTCGCGGGGTGGTGGAGGAGGGATACAAGAATGACCGCCACCAACGCCGCCACCAATGCGCCGCCCGCGCGCCGCCGGCTTGGAAAACTCCCGCCGGACGGCGCGCCGGAGAGGCGGCGGATGCGTTCGAGCAGGGAACCGCCATCCGCGCCCAGCGCCAGTGGCCGCCCGCCCGCGCGCAGTTGCTCCAGCGCGGCCAAGGCTTGCGCATAGACCAAACGATCCCCGCAAAGTTTCACCGCGATTTCGTCACAGCAAATTTCCCGCTCCGCCCGCACACAACTGGAAACCCACCACACCGCCGGATGATAGAACAGGAGGGTCTCCAGCGCGTTTTGCAGCAGGTTGACCAGATAATCGTGGCGGCGGACATGGGCCAGTTCGTGGGCGAGAATCGCCTCCAACTGCGCCGGCGTCAGCCCCGCCAAACTGGCCGCCGGCAACAAAATGACCGGCCGGAGCCAGCCCACCACCGCCGGCACTTCGACTAAAACCGACTTGACAAGCCGAACAGGGCGGCTGATTTGCAGCGCGGTCCTGAGACGGTCGAGACGATCCAGCCACAGCGCGCCAGGAGGCTCGTGGCCCCGGCGTTTCAAGCGCGCGACGCGAAGCGAGCCGAGCAACAGCCGAAGCGAAAGCGCCGAAACCCCCAGCAACCAGCCCAGCACAAAGCCGGGGATGAATTTCTCGGAATGCCAATGGGGGAATTGCGGATTGCGGATTGCCGATTGCGGACTAGAAGCGGGAGCAATTGGCAGGCTGGTCGGTCCTATTTGTCCTATTTGTCCTATTTGTCCCTTCAGCCCGGGCATGCCGGCCGTTTCGCCAAGCGCAGGCAGCTTGGCCGCGCCCGGCCCTGTTCCGCCTGGCGCAAGCGCCCCTGGAACCGCCCGCTCCGCTCCCAGGGCGATGAATGTGATCACAGGCGCCGCCAGCATCAGCGCCAGCGCCAGGCAACCTGTCCAATAGCGCGCGTTGCTGGAACGCTTGCGCCAGCCGGTTTGCGCGACGGCGAACAGGCCGGCCACCACCGCCCCCTGCCAAAGAAAATGCAACAACGTCCAGCCCAGCCGGTACACGGCCGGATGCCCGCCCCATTGCAGCAGTGCATTCATTTGCCGCCTTTCTCCATGTCATGGGGGAATTTCTTAATCTTAATCTTAATCTCTTTCATCTCCGCCCTCCTTCCATCTCATCGAGCAAGCGGCGGATTTCGGCCAGTTCCGCCGCCGACGCTTTTTGGGTGGACAGGGCTTGCAGCACCAGGCGGTGAGCCGAGCCGTTGAACACCCGGTCCAACAGGTCGCGAAGGAACCACCGTTGCGCCTCGCTCTGCGCCAGCGCGGCCTGATAAACATGGGTTCTTTGCGTTTCGTCCCGCGTCACCAGCCCCTTTTCCGCCATGATTTGCAGCATTTTCAACACCGTGGTGTAGCCCGTCACCCGCGTTTTGTTAAACTCGGAATAGACCTCCCGCACCGTGCGCGGGCCGCGCCGCCAAAGCACGCTGAGGATGGCCAGTTCGCCGTCGGTCGGTTTGGGGAGTTTGCGTTTTTTCATAATGGGTTCAGTTACTTTTTATCGTTTCTGCCGGCACCATGCACGAAATAATTCGTAATGTCAACGAAAATCTTCGTAATCTGGTGGACGCGTCTGTCTTTGGTGGCAGAGGGGGATCTCAGTGCGCGCTGCGGCGGGGGAAGGCGGGGGTAGAAGAATGCGGCGGTCAACAGACCGCCGCTACATGGAAAGGCGTTCGACAAACCGGGGGGAGGGGTGGAAACTGGAGGCGCCGGTTTCTTATGAAGCTGCAAGCTCGAAAACTTGTCGCCGCGGGCGCGGCGTGTCTGGCCTTTCAGGGTGAATTGATGGCGGGGAAAAGGCTTCTGCCGCAATTCGGAGGGGCGGCCTCGGTTTGGTGCTGCACGGTCCTTTTTTTTCAATTGGCCGTCCTGGGCGCTTACTTTGGATGCCGGCGGCTCGGCCAGGCGAAAGCGAGAACCAGAAATGGCATTTTGGCGGCATTGGGCTTGAGCGGTTTCCTCACCCTGCTGCCGCCGCTGCCGGTCATGGCATGGCTCCCGCTGGAATTGCAGCCTCTGATCGCGCTGCTGCCCTACGCCGGTTTGGCGCTGGGGCTTTTTTGCACCACCCCTTTGTTGCACCAACAACAGGCCGATCGCGGGGACTTCACCATTTATGCCTGGTCGAACGCGGGCGCATTGGCGGGACTGCTGGCCTATCCATTTTTGGTGGAACCATTCACCGATCTCACGATGCAAAACTGGGTTTGGGCAGTGGGCGGTTCGGCCATCTGCCTTCTGGCGCTGCGCGACGGCGGGGGGGTAAGCGCGTTGCCTGGGAACCTGGTGGAAACCTCCCCTCCCCAAACCCCCGGTGGCTCCGGGGGAGCGTCGCCATGCCGAGCGGGGGGAACCTCCTCTCCCCGGCCCTCTCCTCCACATGTGTGTGGAGGAGAGGGGGAAGGCACTCCCGCGCCGGACTGCGCCGGGCTGGGGAAGACGCGGTGGCAATGGTGGGTTCTCCCCGCCGTCAGCAGCGCGACACTCCTGGCCACGACCAATCTCCTGGGCTTCGAGGCCAGCGCCGGCCCGCTGACCTGGGCGCTGCCGCTGGCGTTGTTCCTGGCGACTTATGTTTGGGCTTTTTCGGGGAATCGGCGGGCCTCGTGCGGCGTCATCGCCACGCTCGGCCTCATGGCGCTGATCGTATCCCATTTCATCATGGAAGCGCGCAGCGCGGGGCTGCTGGTTTTGGTGTTGATCGCCGGAGGCGCGACCATGCTGGCTTGTCACGTCTGGCTGGCCGAGGCGCGGGACGAGAACACGCACGGCTTCTATACCGCGACGGCGGCGGCCGGAGTGATCGGCAGCGCGCTGATGGCGCTGGTCGTTCCGCAGATCACCGACGGGCCGGTGGAATTTCCTATTTTGACTTTGGGGACGTTGTCCATCGCCGGGTACCGCTGGAGCGGACGGATCAACCGGCCCATTCTTTGCACCGTGGCAGTGGTGGCCATCGGGGCCGCCATCGCGGCGGAATCCGCCGGCCGCGCCACGGAAGTCGCCCGCGCCCGCACCCTTTACGGCTGCTGGCGCGTCACCAAGAAACCGGGCCAGGAGCGATACCGGCTGATCAACAACAGCACCATCCACGCGGAGGAAGACCGGGGGAATCCCCAGGCGAGCACGACGTATTACGGGCCGGAAACCGGCTTTGGGAAATGGCTGGAGGAAATGAAGCGGGCGCGGCCCGCGCTGGACATCGGGGTGGTGGGGTTGGGCGCCGGGACCATCAACCGCTGGCTGCGGCCGCAGGATTCGATCACTTATTATGAACTGGACGCCAAAGCGGAAGAACTGGCGCGCGCCTGGTTCACTTACCTGGGCCGGGAGCGTTGCCGCGTCGTGATCGGCGACGGCCGCAAAAGCCTGCAAAACGAGGCCGGGGCCAGGTTCGACATGATTGTGCTGGACGCCTTCACCGGCGACGCCATTCCCACCCACTTGTTGACGCGGGAAGCGGGCGTCATTTACCGGCGCCATCTGAAGGAAGGCGGCGTGCTGGCCGTTCATATCACCAACGGGCATGTGGAACTGTTGCCGGTGGCCGAAGGATTGGCCCGCGGCATGGGCCTGGGTTGCGAGTATGACAAACAGGGCATGATAGGATGGGCCATCCTGCGGGCCGGCCTGACGCCGCCGTCGGGCCGCGTTCTCGAATGGACCGACGAACGCAACAGCATCGTCCCGGTGCTCAAACACGAGCCGCGCGGGCAGGACAGTCTGCCGGAGATCTGGCGATGAAGCGCGCCAGACCTGTTCCTAAACTAAATCTTAATCTTAATCCTAATCCGATTTTATGAGGGAGATTAAGATTAGGATTAAGAGTAAGATCAGGAAACAACCTTCCGTTCAGCGGGTTTCCAGGTTGGAAACGGCGGGGGGGCTGAGGCAGCCGACGCGGGTGACGGCGGTAAGCGCCACCGCCTGCGGCAAAGCCGGGCGGCCGCCGGCGAGGAAGATGCGGTTGGTTTGAGCGGCGGGGAGTATCTCCGCCTTCCAGTTGCCGGCAACTTTTTCCTGCAAGAACCACTGCCAGACCGGCTCCCCTCCGGCGGGCTTCCAGGCGATGGTGATGGCGCTCCCGGTGTTGCGGACGGTCAGCAGGGGTTGGCCGGCGGGGAGGCCGCCCAGCCAGGGGGAAGCGGGAACCAAAGCCGGAGCGGGAAAGCTCCGGGCCAGGGCGGCAGGGACGCCGGCGTTGCGCAGGAGGAAGGCGGCCCGCCAGAGGACATCGCCGGAGGCGCCCGGCTGGCGGCGTGTCAATTCGATTTCTTTGGCGATTTCCGCGGCCGGGTTTCCGCTGAAGCCAGGCCATTCATCGGTCTGCATGCCGGGCCACAAATGGCGATGGCGCGTGTTTTGGGCGCTCCACCATTGCAAGAGCGCGGAAAAACTGTGTTCTTTCTCATCGGTGGGCCAGTACAGTTGGGGCGACAAATAATCCACCCAGCCATTGGCCAGCCAGGCCTGGGAATCGGCGTAGAGCGCGTCGTACGAATCCAGCCCGGCCGTGATGCCGGGGGGATGGCCGGGCCGCCAGATGCCAAAGGGGCTGATGCCAAATTTGACCCAGCGTTTTTCCTTTTTGATGGATTCATAAACCTCCCGCACAAAGGTGTTGATGTTGTCGCGGCGCCAATCGGCCCGGGAAAGTTTTCCGCCGGTCTTCTGGTATCGCTGCCAGAGCGGGTCGTCCGGGAAGTCGGCCGGCTTGTAGCCCTTGACGGGATAGGGATAGAAGTAGTCATCCAGGTGGACGCCATCAATGTCATAACGGCGGAGCACATCCATAATGACGCCCAGGGAATAGCCCCGCGAGCGGGGATCGGCCGGGTCCAGCATCAGCACATTGCCGGCGGCGCGGATCAGTTCCGGATGGGCGGTGGTGACGTAACTCCTGACGGCGGGGGTCTTGTCGTCGCGGGCACGAACGCGGAACGGATTGAACCAGGCGTGGAGTTCCAGGCCGCGCTTGTGGCATTCGGCGACGGCGAAAGCCAGGGGATCATAGTAAGGCTTGGGCGCGAGGCCCATTTTGCCGCTGAGAACCGCGGACCAGGGCTCGAGTTTGGAATCGTAAAGCGCGTCACAGCAGGGGCGGACTTGGAGGAGAATGGCGTTCAAATGCAGCAGGACGGCGCGGTCGAGGATGGCGAGGAGTTCGGCTTTTTGCTGGCCGGCATCCAAGCCGGGACGGGAGGGCCAATCGAGATTCCTGTAGCTGGCGATCCAGAGGCCGCGAAATTCCCGTTCGGGCGCGGGCGGCGGGCCGGCCAGGGCCGCGGGCGGCGGGCCGGGAAAGGCGGCGCGCGGCGGCGGCGCGGGGGATTCCGGCATAGGGGTGGGGACGCGCGAAGACGAGTTGGCGCAACCCGCGAAGAGCAGGAGAGTCAACCGCACAACCTGGCGCATCCTCGTCGTCATCAATGGCTGAAGACAAACCAATACCGGGGAGGAAGGCGTTTGCAAAGGAAAAGATTTTGGGAATGGAGCTGGATCGTCCCTCCGCCATTCCCGGAGAACGTCGCGCAAGCAAAAGAGGCGGCAAAGAAGAAGGGGTGACGGAAGCGGGCGCGGGCTTGCATTTGCGGGCGGATTTTGCAGATTAAAGGGCGATGGAAAGCGCATCACAGGAAAGTCCGGCCATCCCGCCCGAATGGCTGGAGGAATTTGAGGCGGCGGCGCGCCGTCCGCTGAAAACGCGCCTGCGTTACGCTTTTATTCAGACTTACAAACCGGTCCTGGACGACGCGCCGTTTCGGGCCTTTGCCAGCATGGAAGAGTATCGCCGCTGGTGCGAAACCAATCTGCCGGACTGGCTGGGTTATGGCCGCGTTTGATTATCGCCAGGCCAGGGAAATCCGCGACGTGTTCAGATCCTGCCACGTTCGCTATCTTTTCCTGGGCAAATCCGGGGCCATTCTCCTGGGCTATCCCGACACCACCCAGGATGCGGATTTATTCGTGGAGCGTTCGCCCAAGAATGGGGAAGCGCTCGTGCGGGCCTTGCGCCAATTGGGTTTCGCCCTGACGGAGGCGCAGGCGGGCGAAATCAACCGGGGGAAGGATTTCGTGCAGTTGAAGAATGGCCCTTTTGATTTGGACCTGATATTTGCGCCGGACGGGATCGAGCGGTTTGAGGATGCTTGGAGCCGCCGGGTGGAAGTGGAAGGGTTTCCCGTTTGCCACATTGACGATATTATTGCGAGCAAGGCGGCCACGAACCGGCAAAAGGACCGCGAATCCCTTCCCCGGCTGCGCTCGTTTCGCCAGTACTGGCTGCAGCACCACCGGGGAAGCAAAGAACCATGAATCCGAGGACTGGCCAGAATGTCATGCAACCACCTGTGTTTCCGCCATTTGTCATGCGTTGGACAAAGCGCGTCTATTGGGGTTTGTTGGCATTGTTGGTATTGATGGCGGCATCCCTGGCTTGCTTTTGGGTCGTTTATCCCGTGCATCAGCACTGTATCAAAGTTGCCGGAACCCTTTTTCGTTTTTATGAGGATGATCATCAGGGACGGCTTCCTTTTGACACCAACGGTTTTGGCGATGCCTTGATGTTGTTGATCAAGAGCGGGGAAATGGGCGATGTTCAAGACCGGTGGCGTTATGTCACCGGTGTCGGCGACGATGGCAGTGTGTTTCGGGCCGCTCTGGTGTCCGGCGCGCATATCCCGGAGGAGAAGTGCAGCCGGGTGTATGTCCAGGGCTTGACCGAGGCGAACGATCCCAACATCGCGATTCTTTTTGACCGATATTCAACCCCGGGAGGGGACCATTTCCATGCCCTGTGGCGTCCCTTGGTGCGCGAGGTATGCCTGCTTGACGGCTCGATGCAGATCATTGCGGAACAGAATTGGGCCCAGTTTTCCAGTAACCAGATCGCACTTCTGGTTATAAATGGCATCCCGCGCCCTGTCGCCCAGCACTACTACGCGTTGACGAAACGCTGATCGGGGCGACCCTAAAATTGTGCCGCGTCAGTCATGGGTGGAAGGGCGCGCACTCCGTGCGCGCCGCGGCGGGCAGAGGACTGCCCGCCCTACCTTTCCCCGCCATTACTGGCGCAGCCCCTAAAAATCCATTTTGGGCTTTGAACCGATCCGGGCCGCCGCTATACTCCGGGGCAGATAGGACCAAAATGATGACGCAAAAAACACGCATGTCGGTCAATACGAGCAATGTCCTGTCCGTCATCCTGGGGGGCGGGCAGGGCCGGCGGCTGTTTCCGCTGACGCGGGACCGCAGCAAACCGGCCGTGCCGCTGGCGGGGAAGTACCGCCTGGTGGACATCCCCATTTCCAATTGCATCAATTCGGGTTTGAAACGGATTTATTTGTTGACGATGTTCAATTCCGCCTCGCTCCACCGTCATATTTCGCAATCGTATAAATTCGACCATTTTTCGGGCGGCTTTGTGGAGATTCTGGCGGCGGAACAGACCTTTACCAACACCTCCTGGTACCAGGGCACGGCCGACGCGGTGCGGAAGAACCTGCTCCATTTTCTGACGCATGACTTTGAGCACCTGCTGATTCTGAGCGGCGACCAGCTTTACCGCATGGATTTTCGCGAGTTGATCGCCCAGCACGCCGAGCACGGGGTGGACCTGACGGTGGCCACCATCACGGTGGGGCGCGAGCAGGCGCGGTCGCTGGGCATCATGGAACTGGGAGCGGACCAGCGCATCGTCCGTTTTGTGGAGAAGCCCCAGGAGCAGGCCGTCCTGGATTCGTTGCGGGTGGACCCGGCCCGCTATGCCGCGCTGGGGATTCAAGGCGAGCAGGAGTTTTTCCTGGCCTCGATGGGGATTTACCTGTTCAAGCGCGAGGTGATCCTGAAACTGCTGGACAACACGCTGACGGATTTTGGCAAGCACGTCATCCCGGACGCCATCAACAGCCATTGCGCGCATGGCTATGTCTTCCAGGGCTACTGGGAGGACATCGGGACCATCCGCTCCTTCTTCGAGGCGAATCTCGACTTGACATCCGACCTGCCGCGCTTCAATTTCTTTGACATGAGCGCGCCGATCTTCACCCGCCTGCGCTTTCTGCCCGCCTCCAAGATCAACGGAGCGGAGATGAGCCACGCCAGCGTCTCCGACGGCTGCATCATCAACCGCTGCAAAGTCAGCCAGAGCATCGTGGGCGTCCGCAGCCGGATTGAGGAGGGTTGCGAAATCAACCGCTCCATCCTGATGGGCTGCGATTTTTACGAGTCGGAGACCTCGATCCAGCAGTATGAGGCGCGCGGACTGCCCCGGGTCGGGGTGGGGAGGAACACCCGGATCGAGAATGCGATCATTGATAAAAACGCGCGCATCGGGGAGAACTGCCGGATTTCCCCGGCGGGCAAGCCGGAAAGCGTGGACCATCCCCTCTACTACGTGCGCGACGGCATCGTCATCATCCCCAAAGGCGGCCTCATCCCGCACGGGACCGTGATTTGAGAAGATTTACTTTCCCGCGGCGCGCTGTTACAACGGGCAGGTGCTGAACGATGCGCTCATTTGGAAATCCTTGCAACGGGCCGGGCCGCTGACCTTGATCGCCGGGCCGTGCGTGATCGAAAACGAACGGCTCTGCTTCCAGGTGGCTTCGTCCCTGCGCGCCACTTGCCGGAAACTGAACCTCAATTATATTTTCAAGGCGAGCTACGACAAGGCCAACCGCTCCTCCTCCGCCACCTTCCGGGGTCCGGGGCTGGAGGCCGGCCTGGCCATCCTCGCCAAAATCCGCCGCGAACTGGCGGTGCCGGTGCTGACCGACGTTCATGCCGTGGAGCAGGTCCGGGCCGCCGCCGCCGTGGCGGACATCCTGCAAATCCCCGCCTTCCTCTGCCGCCAGACCGACCTCATCACCGCCGCGGTGGCGACCGGCAAGGTTGTCAATGTGAAAAAGGGCCAGTTCCTCTCCCCGGCGGAAATGGGCCAGGTGGCGCGGAAAGCGGTCGCGGCCGGCGGAAAAAAAATTCTGCTGACCGAGCGCGGCACGACCTTCGGTTACCACAACCTGGTGGTGGACATGCGCTCCATTCCCATCCTGCGCGCCTTTGGTTTCCCCGTCATTTTTGACGCCACCCACTCCGTGCAACTGCCCGGCGCGGAGGGCGACCGCTCGGGCGGCCAGCGCGAGTTTGCCCCCGTGCTGGCGCGGTGCGCCGTGGCGGCCGGGGCGGACGGAGTGTTCATCGAAACCCATCCGGACCCCGACCGCGCCCTGAGCGACGGTCCGAACATGATCCCGCTGGCGCAGATGTCCCGATTTTTGGCCGGCCTGGTGAAAGTCCGGGCGGCGATCTCATGAGGATTGGCAACATGCGGACGGCCCGGAAATTATTATTGGCGCTGGCGATCTGTTTCGCGCCGTGGCCGGCGCGGACTTGGACGCAGACGCGGGCGCCCCAGGCGGCCAGACCCGGCGGCCCGGTCCAGTTTTTCCATTACAAGGAGACCGCCAACAGCAAGTGGGTGGACGCCATCTTCACCGGGAGCAATTCGATCTCTCTCCCTGGCGGCGAGGTGCAGGTGAAGGGATTTAAGATGATCGGCGTGCGGGACGGCCAGGCCAGCCAGGTCACGGTCACTGCCTTGGCGCCGGAATGCCGGATAGATGACAAACGGAAGATGGTCAGCGATCCGGGGCCGATCCAGATTTTCACGCCCGACACCAATCTGTTCGCGCAGGGCACGGGATTCTTTTGCGCGGAATCCAACCAGGTGCTTCTCCTCTCCAACCAAGTCGAGAGCCGCGTGGTCAAGTCCATGCTCCGCTCCTCGCCTCTCCTGGCCTCCACGACCAACGCGTCCCCGGACGCCGGCCAGTTTGTCACCATCCGTTCCGAGCGCGGCCAGTTCGATTTCCGCTCCAACCTGCTGGATTACGCGGAGCAGGTGCGGGTGGTGGACCCCCAGTATCAACTGGACGCGCCCCTCCTTTCCATCCAATTCGCCAGCAACCAAACCGTGGAAACCATGTTCGCCCGGCCCGGCGTGACGCTGACCCTGCCTGGCAAAGGCGTCGCCACCGGCGCCAGCGCGCATTACTTTGCCAGCAATGAAAACGCGCTCTTGGAACTGGCTGGCGATGCGGACGCCGATGCCCATTGGCAAAATGGCGAACAGGAGGCCAGCGCCGTCCAGTTCATTTACGATCCGAACCGGCATTTATTGACCGGCGGCGATCGGACGCGCGTTCGCTGGCCGAACCAGCCCGCCGGCGCATCCGCCCCGCACACGTTCCTCGAACTCTTCGCCGATGATTCCGCCCTGCAAATGAGCGCGGACGGCGCCGCAGTGGAGGGGATGACCGCCGGGGGAAATGTGATCATCGCCAACCAGGCCGATCAAAGTTCCGCCCTGGCCGGGAAAGCCGTCTATGACCGCCCCCATGATTTGTTCACCTTGACAGAAGAACCGGTCTGGTGGAACGATCTCATGGAAGTTCGCGGCGACACCCTTTCCATGTCTTTGAGCAACAAAGTCTATCACGCCCAGGGCAACGCGCGGCTCAAGCTCCGCCTCTCCGGCGCCGGCGGCAGTCCGGCCGGCTCCACCAACCAATGGTTGTATGTTTCCGCCGACGACCTGGTTTCCCAACCCCTCAATTCCCAAACCAATCTCGTCACCTTTCGCGGGGATGTCCATGCCCGGCTGCTGGAGGGCGAACAACTGCAAGAGGCCTTGCGCGCCAAAGTACTGCTGGTCTATCTGTCCTCCGGCAGCCAGGGCTTGAGCAACCAGGTCGTCCTGGTGGTGGCGCGCGAGGACGTCCGCGCGGCCACCGCCCCGGACGCCGCCGGCGTCACCAAAACCATTTCGTGCGGCGTGCTGACCGCGCATCGCTCCGCCACGACCGGCCTTTGGCAGAGCATTGTCGCGGAGGAGGATCCCGTGCTGGAGTCGTTTGGCTCCGGCAGCGCGGCGGTTTCCAATCTGTTGATCGCCGCGACCGTCACGGCGCATTTTTCATCCGTCACCAACCAACTCGAAAATGCCGTGGCTGAGGGCGCGGTGGTTTTTGCCCAAACCGCGCCCGGCAAGAACCTCCATGCCAGAGGCGGCCGGGCCGTCTATACGGTTGCGCCGGAGGAACAAGTCGAACTCACCGGCCAACCCTGGGCGCAGACAGACCGGCTCACCATCCTCGATGCGGACCGCCTCCAGTATGGGATGAAGAGCGGCGCGGTGGATGCTTTCGGCCCGTATCGCATTGTCTTTCCCAAAAACATCGCCACCAACGCAGCGCAATCGGCCCCGCCTTCGCCCTGAGCATGAACCCGCCTGATCCACAGCCCAAGCCGGTCTTGTCTCAAGACCCGCCCGCACCCGCGGTGGCGGCCGGGGCCGCGGTGTGTTTGCTGGCCACCGACCAGTTGGTCAAGGCCTACCGCCAGCGCAAAGTCGTCAACGGCATATCCATTTTTGTCAACTCCGGCGAGGTGGTGGGCCTGCTCGGCCCCAACGGCGCGGGCAAAACCACCACCTTCAATATCATTGTGGGCGTGGTCAAACCGGATGAAGGCGTCGTGCGCTTCGAGGACCGGGACATCACCCGGCTGCCCATGCACCGGCGGGCCCGGCTGGGCATTGGTTACTTGACACAAGAGCCGTCCGTCTTCCGCAAACTCACCGTGGCGCAGAACATCCTCGCCATTTTGGAAACGTGTGTCATGGACCGCCAGGAGCGCGCCCTGCGCCTGAACTATCTCCTGGACGAACTGGATCTGGGCCGCCTGGCCTCCAGCAAAGCCTACACCCTGAGCGGCGGCGAGAAGCGCCGCCTGGAAATCACCCGCGCCCTGGTCACCAGCCCCAAGCTGCTTTTGTTGGACGAGCCGTTCAGCGGCATTGATCCCATCGCCGTCTATGAAGTGCAAAAGATCATCCGCCGCCTCCGCCAGCGCGGTCTGGGCATTCTGGTCACCGACCACAACGTGCGGGAAACCTTGAAACTGGTGGATCGCGCCTATTTGATCCATCATGGCCAGGTCGTCTATTCGGGCATCGGCGCGGAAATGCCCAACGATCCCAAAGCCCGGGAAATTTATCTCGGGCCGGAATTCAACCTCTGAACTGTCATGCAACGCGAAACCATTACGGTGGAGAAGTTTTACCACGAACAAGCCCGCCCGCTGGACTTGCGGCTCCTGGCCGGCGCCGCCGGCCTCAAGCGCATCATCCGCGAGCCGACCGTCAACCGGCCCGGCCTGGCCCTGGCCGGCTTCACCCGCTACTTCGCCAGCAAACGCTTGCAGGTCATCGGCAAGGCCGAGTCCTCCTTCCTGCGCGCCCTCAAGCCCGAGGAGCGCGCACCCCGTTACGCCGACTTGTTCTCCTACAAAATCCCGGCCGTGGTCTTTTCGCGCAATCTCAAGCCGGACAAAGCGTTCCTGCGCACCGCCGAGGAGGCGCAGGTGCCGATCCTGGTCACCCCCTTGATCACCATGAAATTCATCAACCGGGCCACTCTGGCCCTGGAAATGCTCTTCGCCCCGCGCGGCAGCGAAATCGGCAGCATGGTGGACATCCTGGGTGTCGGCGTCATCATCCGCGGCGAAAGCGGCATCGGCAAGAGCGAGAGCGTCCTGGCCCTCATCGAGCGCGGCTACAGCCTGGTTTCCGACGACGTCACCCGCGTCACCTTGATTGACGGGCGCGACGTCATGGGCACCAGCGCCGAGTTGACCCGCGCCCACATGGAAGTCCGCGGCATTGGCATCATCAACGTCGCCTCCATGTTTGGCGTCCGCAGCATTCGCTCCGAAAAAAAAGTGGACCTGGTCATTACCTTGAAAGCCTGGGAGGAAGTGCCGGACATTGACCGCCTGGGCATGGAGCAGGAATACGTCAGGATTCTGGGTGTGGAAATCCCCCACATCATCATTCCCGTGCGGCCCGGACGCGACCTGGCCCGCCTCGTCGAAGTCGCCGCCTTTCAGATCAAGCTCAAGTCCTCCGGCTACAACGCCGCCAAAGAGCTCAACGACCGGCTTGTCACGCAAATGGGCGGCAGGATTTAGCGTTGGCCCGGCAAGTCATTCCTGCTTCCGGGGAGCGTCCGCGCCCGCGCCCGCGGCGGGCCGTGCCTCGCGGCCCACATCAATCAAAGGAAATACTATGCATTAGCCAATGCGATTCTCTAGCTAAGTGAAAGCCGCTGGAATTGTCCCAAAGCCGAATGCTACCTAAAGTCTGTCGCTCTAAAGGCATCACTCTGGTTCAATCAGGCCGATGCTGGACGACAAAAAGTTGCAAAGGGCCTTCGGCCTGGCTGTTCGTCGTTGCCGAGAACGGCTGGATTTGTCCCAAGACATGCTGGCTGAACTGGCTGATCTACACCGCACTTACGTTGGAAGTGTTGAGCGGGGGGAGCGAAATGTCAGCCTCATCAACATCGCTGCTTTAGCCAAAGCCCTGCGGATAACTCCCGCTAAACTGATGGCGGAATCCGACGCGTGCCTCAAGACTCTACAGCGGGGAAGGCCGGAATGAGTAAGCTTTGTGGCAGACAGTATGGCAGTGGGTTGGGTGATGTTCGTCGCATCTGCCGTCGCCCCGAAGGACATTTAGGGCGGTGCTCGGATATGCCGTTCCTAATGCATTTGGAGCAGGTGAAACCCAAAGTCGCGGACAAAATTCAACGCGATTCCTTTAACACGCGCGGTGCCTCTTGGGGCAAAGCGATGGACGGTATTCAGAAGCGGCGAAACCGGCAACCACGGTGGACAGTCCAGGCCGGCGATGCATTTTACCCTGACCATCACCAGACATATCCCAATTGCCTCATCGTCGCGGCCGAACTCACACTTCAGGCATACGAGATGATTGGCGCTCCGGCCACTCCGCCTGAAATTGCAGAGGTTCTTCCGCGAATCCCGGTTGCGAATTCGGCACTATGCCCGATCTGCAAATTGCCGCTGGAGTTCTCAGAGTTTGATTTGGCGGTGCAGAGCAAGGCCGCAATCGACACTGACCATCTGAATCCTGGACTGGAGCGGCGTCACACGAGCGGGAACGTGGCGTTCGTCCACCATGGATGCAACACGACCAAGGGTGATCGTTCGTTGAAGGAATTCGAGGAATGGATGGCTGCGGTGTTGAGACGGCATGGATATCAACTGTCTCGCTTGGTTGAGGTGCAGACGTCCAACGATCAGAGTTCGAATGCCGGACCAGTCATCTCCTGAATTTCGGCGAGAAGTGAATCGCGCTTTTTGAGAATCTCCGCGAACCGGGCGACGCGTTGGGTCCACGGCCCGGTGCCATGGAGCAAGGGCACCTGAAGTTCGAGCAACCGCGTGCCCAAAGTGCCCAAAGTGGATTGGACAAACACCAAATCCCGAATGCGAAGACGGACGGAAGGCAAGTTCAACGCAAAGATTAACTCGTAGGGGTCGAGAGAGGCTCGTTTCGTGACGCTCAAAATGCGGAAGTGGCTTTGCACGACGCAACGGTAATTGTTCTCGGTCAGGATGGCGGTCGTTCCGATCCTGTACCGTCCGTCGACAACCATTAAAATATCGCCGGGGCAGAGATTCTGCTGCGTCCGATA
>Ga0326728_10015030_pt1 | contig 16216 bp, 16 predicted proteins | sample MB3enrmetagenome_FD_207602 | JGI IMG/M metagenome (GOLD analysis project Ga0326728, IMG submission 207602) | Lab enriched peat soil microbial communities from McLean, Ithaca, NY, United States - MB31MN | ecosystem: Environmental > Terrestrial > Soil > Wetlands > Peat | place: USA: New York...
CGCCTGCGTGACGCGATCCGATTCGATTCTTCTATCGACAGTCTTCGTGCTCAAATGTGAACTCTTATTCCCGGGAGCGTCCCCGGCGTCGCTCATCCCGTGAGAGTTACGGTATACAAGAGTTCGGAGTGCTTTGTAAAGGTGCGAGGCCCAGGGCTGAACAGCCTTGTGGAATTGCCAAAGCTACCAGAAGGTCAGGTGTGGGGCCGGCAGATCAACAGTTGTAATGAAGTCTACTACAGGGTAACTTCCCAGTTGCCGGTCACTCGCCCGGAACACCAAAATCAAGAGCGTTTCGCTATAGCGATTATTCACATGAATCAGATGAGACGAATTTGAATAGCCAATTGTTAACTGGGACATACGGGAAGTCATGAGGGGTGCCGTACGGGCATTTCCCTAAACCCCGGTCAGCGTCCGCAAAACGGATTTCATAGGTCAGTTCTGCTGGGGAGCCTCCGGAGATATGAATCGCCGCAAACAACGGCTCCTTCCATTCGCTCGATTTCCTTCCACTCATCCAAATCAGCAATCCCGTGAACATTAGATCGTTTGGCGAAGCTCTTTCTGCCGTGCATGGGCTGATGTCGTCCACCGAGTCGTATTGGTTCCATCCACCTTCACTTTTCAGCAGTTCCATTAGCAATCGCGTAAGCCAGTGGCAAACAGGACGGAGGTTCTCATCTTCTGAAATCCTTTCATTTGGCTCCGCGAGAAGGTAATTGCGCACCGCTGCTGTCAGCGGCGATTCTATTCGCGTGGATAGACCATTTGCCATGGAAGCCATTTTCCCGTGTTGACTCTTGGAGTTGCTCTCTACTCAGTGTTGTTCCTGTGTTTTCGCCAAACCGGAAGTTATATATTCGTCAGACGCTGCCCGGCGCCGCCAACTCCGCTGCCTTTAATAGAACAAGTACTTCCGCCAGCGGTCGTCGCTGCGGCCCAGCATGCGCATGATCTGCCGGCTGGTGTGCAGGCTGAAGGGCTTGGGCTCGCGCAGCAGGATCATGTCGTCGATTTCGTTCAGCATCCGGTTGCCCTTGTGCCGGTTGCAGGCGTGGCAGCACGCCACCAGGTTCTCCCAGGTCGAATTGCCTCCGCGCGAGCGCGGAATCACGTGGTCGAGGGTCAATTCGCTGGGCGGCAGCGTATCGCCGCAGTACTGGCAGGTATTGCGGTCGCGCAGCAGGATGTTTTTGCGCGAGAGGGCACGCGTCTGGTGCGGAATGCGCCGGTACTCCAGCAGCCGGATGACCGACGGCATGGGGATGTGGCTGCGCTGGGAATACAGCATCAAGCCGTGCTCTTCTTCAGTGCGCGCAATGCCCTTCAACACCAGCACCAGCGCGCGGCGCGCCCCGCAGATGTTGATGGGCTCATACGACGCGTTCAGCACCAGCACGGGCATTTGCAGTATGTGGGTTGACTGAGCAATGTACGTGCCGGCGGAGTGGTCGGCGGCCATCGCCGCGGCCTTGGCAATCGCTTTCTGCTTGCGAGCATGAATCATGGCTTTACCCAGCGACATGTTTTCCCCTCGTCAGATAATCGTCAGATGAATCGTTGGCCGTATGAATGAATTTCCATCACTCGTTATGGTTCGCGTTTTGCCTCGTTCTCCCTGCCGGTCCCGCTTGAAAATAGAATCAGAAATTCGAGCCGTCGAAATCCGCGCCAATCGCGCTTTCTCCGTCCCCGTCCATTTGCTCTCCGTTCGGGGCGCCATGTCGCTGCGCGCGGGCCAGCGTCGCCACCCACACTGAGGCTGCTCCCGCGCGGGCCAGCGCCTGCGCCGCCGCGCGCGCCGTGGCGCCCGTGGTCAAAATGTCGTCAACCAGCAAAACATGCTTTGCCGTCACTCGGCCGGCGTCGGCGACCGAGAACGCGCCGCGCACATTCAGCCGCCGCTGGCGCGGAGTCAGCCCTGCCTGGCTGTCAGTGGGGCGCAACCGCAGCAGCGTGCTGGGGGCCAATTTGAGCTGCCACGAAGGATGCGTCTTCCTCAACTCGCGCAGCGCCTCTTCAGCCAACGCCCGCGCCTGGTTGAATCCCCGCTGGGCATATTTGCTGCGATGCAGCGGCACCGGAACCACCAGCATCTCTGCCGGCGCCTCGCCGGCAAGTTTGGCAATGGCCTGAGCAAGCATCGGTCCAAGGATCCGCGCGGCCGGATGCAGGCGGTTGTATTTGAGGGCGTGAATCGCCTCGCGCATGCCGCCCTCGTAAAGCCCGTAGGCTACCGCTCTCACAAACGGAGGCGGAGCCATGCGGCATGCCCGGCACAGGCTCGAGTAGCCGGTGCGGTCGAGCGTGTCGCCGCAACGGCTGCAGGCCTGGCCATCAAGCGCAGGAATCCCGGCCCAGCAAAGATCGCAAATTGGAACAGAAGAAATCCGCGGCAAGGGAGAGCCGCAAAGGGAACAGGAGGCGGGAAGGAGGGCGCAACCGACTGCATCCACCGGACTTCGAAGCACGCGGACCACAGCTCGCCAACGCGTCGTCTCCGATGGCGGAACGTCGAACGTCAGTGAGCCGGAGTCCCTGCGGAAGACGCACCTCGATTCGGGGAGCTTGAAAAAACGCTCTACGCGCCCAGTATAGCGCAACCTGAAATCAGGTTCTATGGCGGCGCTATGAAAAGAACAGGCTCCGAGCGCGCAGTCCGGGAGTGCGAATGCCGGAAGAACAAGAATCCACACCGCTTGAGGTGAACCCAATTTAAAAACACAAAGGGCGCGGAAGCTAGCATTCGCCATTGCCTCTGCGCCCAACGTCAAGGAGCTGAACCGGCCCTAAAACACACCCGCCATGTAGGCCTCGCTGGCCTTCGCCTTCTCGTCTCTGGCCCCGCTCTCAGCCAGCACAACCGGCGAAAGAGTGATGACCGGGCAGGAGGCGTGCGCCAATACCTTGTAGACCACACCGTGGCGCGTGACGGCCGCAAAGGCCGACGCGCCCTGGGCGCCCAGCACAATCAGGTCGGCCTCTTGAGCGCGGCTCTGGTAGAGAAGCTCTTCAGTCGGATCGCCGGGCACAACGATCGTCTGGATCGGAATTTTGCCCTGCAGCCTGTCTGGAATCAACGCCAGCATGTCGTTCTCGACATCGTCAAGCGAGCGGCCGGCCAGGAACTCAGCCCGGTCCTGCGGCCGGATCACGTGCTGCAGAATCAGACGCGCCTGGTGCCGGGCAGCCAGCTCCGCCGCAAAGGCGGCCACCAGGCTGCTCGATTCGTTCAGGCTCGCGGCACACAAAATCGACCGGGTGGCGAAGTTGCGGTAAGCGCCGTCGACCACCTCGGGTCCGATGATAAACACCGGCACCTTCGCGGTCCTGAGCACCGCCTCGGCTACCGAGCCCACCAGCAGCTTACCGATCGGACCAGGTGAGTGCGTTCCCATCACGATGCGGTCAATCTCACGTTCGCGGCAGAAGGCAAGAATCTGGTCGGCGGGCAGCCCCGGCCGGACTACAATGTCGCAGCGCAAGCCTGATTCGCGAACACGTTTGGCCAGGGGCTCAAGCTGTTCTTTTTCGGCGCGCGCGGCCGCCGCGTAGTCGTAATAGCGGATGCCCGAGGTCTCAGTCGCGGCAACCACCAGCGTGTCATAGGCATGGAAGAGGATGAGATTGGCGTCAAACTCGATGGCCTGGGCAAGGGCGAACGAAAAGGCGCTTTGATTGGCGGGAATCTCAGACGCAAAGAGGATGGTGGAGGGTCTGCTCCAACCCGGCTTCAATACAGCGGCCATGGCAACCTCCTGAGAGGCTTTTTGTGACTATCGCAGAATGCTTTTTCTGCGACGGTGTTTTGTCGCACATCGAGGGGTGATTTAGCTCACCCAAAACAATCTTTTTTGCTCTGGCTCTCCAGGTTTGGGGATTGGTTTCCCATCGATTAGGCGCACCGTTGCGCGCCCTCGTATTCCATCGCCTGATTGTGTTCCCATCCTTTGCATTTGTCCAGCAGTCAGTCGCGTCCGTGCCGGCTGCTGACCGCGTCGAGTGATCCCAATCACATCCAAGGCCCTTCAAATCCTGATCTTCTAAATGCGAATCGTGGCCCCAGGAGATCGATCCTCCGGTTGAGGCGCTGCCTTATCTTTCGGCAGCATCTGGGTTTTTCTTCAACCGATCCTCCTCCTTCCCGGCCTGTGAACCTGCTTCCCCGCCTGGCTCGCTGCGATTCTCAAGGAGGCCATATGCAGCCGATGCATAATATTCCTGCCCGCGGCGGGATCGACTATGACGAGTCGCCATTTCTGGCCATCTGGGAGGTCACACAGTCCTGTGACTTGGCCTGCAAGCACTGCCGCGCGGCCGCGCAGCCCATCGCCCACCCCGACCAGCTGACCCACGAAGAGGGCATGAATCTTATCGACCAGATCGCCGACATGCACATCCCCATCTTCGTCTTCACGGGCGGCGACCCGCTCAAGCGTCCCGATGTTTTCGACCTCATCCGCTATGCGGCATCCAAGGGCGTTCAAGTCGCGCTCACCCCCAGCGCCACGCCCCTGCTTACCCGTGAAGCCATCTTCAAGCTCAAAGAGGCCGGCCTCGTCCGCCTCGGCATCTCGCTCGACGGCTCAACTCCCGAGATTCACGACACCTTCCGCGGCCTGCCCGGCGCATGGGCCCGCACCATCCAGGCCATCGAGTGGGCCAATGAGGCCGGCATCCCCATCCAGGTGCACACCACCATCAGCCGCCACAACGCCCACGACCTCGACAGCCTCTGCAATCTCTTCGAACGGCTGGCCATCGTGATGTGGAATGTCTTCTTCCTGGTTCCCGTAGGCCGCGGCCAGCTCGACGACCTGCTCAGCGGCGAGGATTTCGAGCGCGTCTTTGCCAAGATCTACGAGCTCTCGCTGCGCGCCAACTTCCAGATCAAGACCACTGAGGCCATGCACTACCGCCGCTACCTGCTGCAGCATAACCTCGAGGAAAGGAAGATGGGCCACGGTCACGGTGCACGACCCACGACCCACGATTCACGGCCCTACGAGCCCGGCGCTCCCACCACAAACGCCGCCTCCCGCAACCACAGCTGGGCTACCCGCCGCGTCAACGACGGCAAGGGCTTCATGTTCATCTCGCACGTGGGCAACGTCTACCCCAGCGGATTCCTGCCCATCCACGCCGGCAACATCCGCGAAACGCCGCTCGCCGAGATCTACCGCAACGCGCCCATCTTCAAGGCTCTGCGCGACACCAAGCGCCTCGAGGGCAAGTGCGGCGCCTGCGAGTTCAAGGAGATCTGCGGCGGGTCGCGGGCGCGGGCCTACGCGCTCACCGGCGATCCGCTCGCGCAGGAACCCTGCTGCATCTACCAGCCCAAGAACTGGGATCCGGAGCTGGAGCAAAAGGCCGAAGCCTTCCAGCAATGGCAGCCCGCCGAACCGCTGGTCACGCTGTAAATTAGCCTCAAAACACCGCAGGCCCGAATTCTCCTCAGGATTCGGGCCTGACTTTCTTGCAATCGGCGAGACTTACTTCCTCAATGCCCCCCCGCCTCTACCTTCCCCCTGAACCGGCTGTACACAAACACCACGTAGGTCACGGCCAGCGCCATTCCGAAGATCCACCACACCAGGCCCACAGCCAGCGTGTGCGGGCCGCTGATCGCGCGCGTAAGCGTAATATCGTTCGCCGCGCCGGTCGTCGCCGGCAACAGCGTGGGATACAGCGCCCAGCACGCCCCTGCCAGCATGAAGAACAGGTACACGCACGAGGCCAGAAATGCCTTCAGCGCCGCGCCCTTGCGCGTCCACGCGAGAATCGCCGCGAGCGACGCCACCACCCCCACCGGCACAATATAAGTGACCGGGTAGTGGTTGTAGTTGTCCAGCCCCGAGGGCCTCACCGCAATGGTCGCAATCAGGCTCACGATGGTGAGCGCCAGCAGCGCGCCCCACAGCGGCTTTACCAGGCTCCGCGCCCGTTGCTCCAGTTCGCCCCCGGTTTTCAGCACCAGCCACAGCGCTCCATGCAACGTGAGCGCCACCAGCGCCAGCAGCCCGCCGATCACCGTATACCAGTCCAGGATTCCCGGCGCAGGTCCCGGCATCCAGTTGGTCCAAAGCGGCAGGAAGAAATACCCGGTTGCCTGGAGCGGCACGCCGCGAATCACGTTCGCCAGGGCCGCGCCGTAGAAGATGGTCAGCAGCGCGCTCGCCAGTCCGAAGACTCCGTCGAGCAGCGACTGCCACACGCCCATATCGAGATGGTTGCGCAGCTCCAGGCTCACGCCCCGCAGAATCAGCAACCACAGCACGATCATGAGCGGCAGATAGAAGCCTGAAAACGCCGAGGCGTAGAGCAGCGGAAACGCGAAATAGAGCGTACCGCCGCCGGCCAGCAACCAGACCTCGTTGCCGTCCCACACCGGCCCAATGCTGCGCAGCGTTATGATGCGCTCCCGCTCGTTTCGCGCCAGGAACAGGTGCAGCACGCCCACGCCCAGGTCAAATCCGTCGAGCACCACGTACCCGACAATCATCACCGCAACCAGCCAGAACCAGATGAATCCCATCATGCGTGCACCTCCTTCGGTTCCGGTCCCCGCGCAATCTCGCGATAAATCAGCACCGTGAACAGCAGCCCCAGCAGCGTGTACATGCCCATGAACCCCAGCAGCGTGAACAATCCATTACCGGCTGAAACCATGTCGCTGTAGCCCTCGCTCGTCCGCATCAATCCGTAAATCAGCCACGGTTGCCGCCCCAGCTCGGCGGTCATCCAGCCTGCGGTGTTGGCGATGTAGGGCAGCGGAAAACTAAGCAGCAGCGCCCACAGCGCCCATCGCACGCCAGACAATTTGTCCCGCCACAGCAGTAGCGCGCATACCAGCATCAGCAGCACAAACCACGTCCCCAGCCCGGCCATGATGTGGTAGCTGTAGTAAAGCAACGGCAGCGCCGTGGGCCACTGGTCGCGCGGAAACTGGTCGAGCCCCTTCACCTCGGCCTTGGTTGTACCGTAGATGAGAAAGCTCAGCACATCGTTCACCGCAATCGGGTTGTCGATCTGCTGGGTCTCTTCGTTGGGCTGGCCCATCAGCACGATGGGAGCGCCGATCTCGGTCCTGAAGAGCCCCTCCATGGCGGCCATCGCCGCCGGCTGGTTGCGCGCCACGTATTTGCCGTGCAAATCGCCCGTCGGAAAGATGATTGCCACTGTCGAAATCGCCCCGGCAATCACGCCCACCTTCAGAAAAATCTCGGCATACTCGCGACGCTTGCCTTCGAGCAGATAGAACGCTCCCACCGCGGCCATCACGAACGAACCCGTGACCACCGCCCCGGTCATGTTGTGCATATACTGCAGCAAGCCCCAGGGATTGAGCAGCAACTGCCAGAAGCTGAGCACCTCAAAGTGGCCATCGGGCATTCGCTCATAAGCCACCGGGTGCTGCATCCACGCGTCGGTAACGATGATGAAAAATCCCGAGATCCACGAGCCCAGCCACACCATCACGGCCGAGAACCAGTGCATCGTTTTCGAGAGCCGCTTTTCGCCGTAGAGAAACAACCCCAGGAACGCCGACTCGAGGAAGAAGCTGAACACCCCCTCCATGGCCAGCGGTTGGCCGATTACGCCACCCGAGAGGCGCGAGAAGCGCGCCCAGTTGGTGCCGAACTCAAACTCCATGGGGATGCCGGTGACCACGCCGAAGACAAAATTGATGGCGAAGATGCGGCCCCAGAAGCGCGCGGCTCGGTCCCAGTTGGCGTCGCCGGTCCGCAGCGCCACGGTCTTGAGCACCACAATCAGCAGGCCCAGCCCCATGGTGAGCTGCGGAAAAAGGTAGTGGAAGGTTACGGTGAAGGCAAAATGAAGTCGATGAATCAATTCGGCGCTCAATGAGGGCCTCCTGTCAGGGAGCGTGGTCCGGGGGAAGTGAAGCGACCCGGCTGGAGAACAGACCCCGGATTGTATGGGCTCCGGTTGTCACCAGCTAAAGCCGAGCAAGCAAAGGCCATTGCCGGAAGTGCAAGCCGCCCGGCAGGTGATTTAAATCACATTCAAACCGCACCCTGCGCCTTGATTCTAAACCTGCAAGGTGCTTCTCCGTTGGAGTGGCAAACACTCCGCTCCTCTGTGCACCTTGAGATGTATTTTCATAGTAGTGGGGTCAGGGAAAAATGCGCATTGCCATCGTCGGCGGAGGAATTGCAGGCCTCTCGGCCGCCTATGAGCTCGAAAAAGCGCGCGCCGCCGGCGACCCGGTGGAGTACACGCTCTTCGAGTCCCGTCCCGTGCTGGGCGGTTCGCTGGCATCCGAAATCGTCAACGGCGCGGTGATTGAGAAAGGCCCCGACTCGTTCATTACCGAGAAGCCCGCAGCCGCCGAGCTGTGCCGCGAGCTGGGCCTCGGAGATCAGCTCATCCCCTCGAACGACGCCGCCCGCAAGACCTGGATCGTGGTGCGCAACCGGCTAGTGCCCCTGCCCGACGGCCTCATGTTCCTGATTCCTACCAAGCTTGTGCCCACCGCGCTTACGCGGCTGTTCAGTCTCCGCACCAAGGTCCGCATGGCGCTTGAGCTGCTGCACCCTCCCCGCCCCAGCGAGGCAGATGAGTCAGTCGCCGCGCTGGTCGAGCGCCACTTTGGCGCCGAGGCCGTCGACCGCCTCGCCGATCCGCTGCTTAGCGGCATCTACGGCGGCGACGCCGCGCAGCTCAGCGCGCAAACCGTTCTGCCGCGCCTGGTTGAGATGGAGCGCAAATACGGCTCGCTCACCCGCGGCATGCTGGCCGCGCATCAGCAGATGGCTTCCCGCGCGAAGAATTCCTCCAAAATGCAAAAGCGCGGAGCGGCGCCAGCTATTTTTACCGCCCTGCGCGGCGGCATGCAGCAAATGGTCGACGCCATCACTGCGCGCCTCGATCCCGCATCCATTAAGACCAGCACAATCGTGAACGCCATTCAGAAAACCGCCGCCGGATGGCGCGTCACGGCCGGTTCCGACTCTCAGGAATTCGACGCTGTCATTATGGCTTCGCCGGCCTGGGCTGCCGGCGCCTTGCTCCGCGGGGTCGACGCCGAGCTCGGCGGCGAGCTTGCCGCCATCCCATACTCCTCGTCGATCACCGTCAACCTGGTTTACGACGAGGCAAAACTGGGCGCCTTGCCTGAGGGATTTGGATTCATTGTCCCCGCCAGCGAACGCCGCGCCCTGCTTGCCTGCACCTTTGCGCACCGCAAGTTCCTCGGCCGTACCCCGCCCGGCAAGGCCGTCTTTCGCGCCTTCCTTGGCGGCATGAACAACGAATCTTTGCTCGGCGAAAGCGACGAAGCCCTGCTGGCCGCCGTGCACCGCGAGCTGACCGAGATCCTCGGCGCCAAAGTCATCGGCCCTGCTGCTCAGCCGGAGTACGTGCGAGTCTCACGCTGGCGCCGCGCCATGGCCCAGTACGCCGTGGGCCACAAAGACCGCATGGCCCGCATCAATGCGCGCCTTGCCGGGCTCCCCGGCCTGCGCCTCGCCGGCAACGCATACGACGGCATCGGTGTCCCCGACTGCATCCGCCTGGGCCGCAAAGCGGCGAAAGAACTGGCCGCCGCGCCGCAACCAGCCGGCTCGACCCACTGACCGGGGTGCCCCAGGTCCCTCGCATTTGGGGACCTGGGGAGGCCATGCTAACTCCGCTCACACCGCTAACCCCGCTAACTCCGCTCACACCGCTATACTCATCCCAGACCCATGCCGGCCGGCTCGCAAACATTTCTCTCCACCATCGTGGCCTCAACGCGCTCCATCGTTGCGGCGAGCAAGATGCACACCTCGCTTGCCGATCTGGAGCGCCGCGCCACCCAGCACCATCCCCGCGGATGGGCCGCGGCCCTGCGCCGCCAGGCCGAGCTCGGGCCGGCGGTGATTGCCGAAGTCAAGAAAGCCTCGCCTTCGAAGGGTCTGATCCGCGCCGACTTCGATCCTGCCTGGATCGCCCGCCGCTTTCGCGCCGGAGGCGCCGCGGCGCTCTCCGTGCTGACCGACGAGCCTTATTTCCAGGGCAGCCTGCGCAACCTCGAGCTTGCCTCGGCGGCCGTGCCGCTGCCATGCCTTCGCAAGGACTTCATCATCGACGAGTACCAGATCGTCGAGGCGCGCGCCCATCGCGCTGACGCCATTCTGCTCATCGCGGCCGCGCTCACCAATGCCGAGATGAAACACCTTGCCTCAGTCGCCGACGGATTCTCGCTCGATGTGCTGGTGGAGGTCCACACCGCCGAGGAACTCGATCGCGTGCTCGACACCGGAATCGTCACGGGGATTGTCGCGCCGGGCGATCGCGGCGCCGTCGCTATCGGCGTGAACAACCGCGACCTGAAGTCCTTCGAGGTCGCTCTCGATACTTCTCTGGAACTCGTCGAGCGCATCCCGGCGAGCGTGTTGCGAGTGACCGAAAGCGGCATCTCAAGCGCTGCCGATATCTCCCGCCTGCGCAGCGCCGGCTTCACCGCCTTCCTTATTGGCGAGAGCCTGATGCGCCAGCCCGACCCCGGCGCAGCCCTCAAAGACCTGCTCGCCCAGGCAGCCCAAACGCAATGAGCCTCTGGATCAAAATCTGCGCCAACACCACGCTCGCAGACGCGCAACTCGCCGCCGATGCGGGAGCAGATGCCGTCGGTTTTGTCTTCGCGCCCAGCCCGCGCCGCGTATCGCCCGTGCAGGCCGCCGCCATCACGCCGCACCTGCCGCCCACGCTTGAGAAGTTCGGCGTCTTCGTCGACGCGTCCTTTGACGAAATTGCGTCGACCGTCGAGGCCGCCGGCCTCACCGGCGTGCAGCTCCACTTCAATGCCTCGCGTGAGCTCTCCGCGCAAATCCGCGCACGCTTCGGGCCAGGTTTGCGCATTCTGCGGGTGGTTCACTTCAATGCCGAAAACGCTGCCCGTCTGACGGGCCTTGTATCAGGGCACGACTTCAGTCGTGCCGAAAGCGGTCGACATCATAAAGTACGGGCTTTAACCCCTGAGGGAGCTTTCTCCGACCCGCACACCGACGCCATCCTCGTCGATTCGCGCACAGTCTCTGCCGTCGGCGGCACCGGCAAGACTTTTGACTGGGGCCTTGCCGCCAATACTTTCTTCCAAAATGCGAAAGCGCGCGAGCGCCGCCTCGTCGCGGCCGGCGGCCTCACACCCGAAAACGTTGCCGAAGCCATCGCCACGCTGCGCCCCTGGGGCGTGGACGTGGTGAGCGGCGTCGAATCCGCCCCCGGACGCAAAGACCCGGCCAAGGTGCGCGCCTTTATCGCCAACGCACGCGCGTCTGGAGATCCTCGGCTGGAATAAACCTGGAATCGGCTGGGGCCGTGTTCCAAATCGTCATTCAATTGAATTACAATCAAATCTGAGGTCAATTGGTATGCCGGCAAATGCGTTGGTCCAAACCCGAATCGATCCTGAGGTAAAGGAACGCGCCGCCGCCGTCCTGGGCGAGATGGGAATCACGGTTTCGGACGCGGTCCGAATTCTGCTCACGCGTACCGCCAACGAAGGCGCGCTGCCATTCTCGCTGGCGCGCAACGCCGCCGAACACGACGCCTGGTTTCGTGCGCGCGTAATGGAGGCGCTCGACGACAAGCGCCCCGCGGCTCCCCACAAGGACGTTGAAGCACACTTCGCAAAGCGGCGCGCAGCAGCACAGGGAAAGTCAGGATCAAAGCGACTGAATTGCGATAACCACTAATAGAAAAAGGAAGAGCGCGATGCAGAGGCAGCCTCCTATCAGGAGGGCCCATCCCCAGATTACTAAGAATCGCGAAAGAGCAACCTCGCTCTTTGTCCCCGAACTGAAAGAGTGGACCATATCTTGAGAGCGAAAGGCCAAGAACCAGCCGAGTCCAATCTGCCCGAGGGCAAGCAAGAGGCTGACGTAAAGACCTACAGTGGCTTCCGCAATCGGATGATCGCTCATGACTTCCCAACCTAGGGGCCCGACACCGGCCATTCTACGCCTAGTACACTAGAAAGTTCCCCTTTTCCGGGCATTCACGCGAGGAACCCAATGGCGTCCATCATTCTCCCGGCAAGTCCCTCCGAGTCGCGCCCAGGGCGCTTCGGCGTCTACGGCGGACGCTACGTGCCGGAGACGCTGATGGCCGCGCTGCTCGAGCTCGAACACGAGTACGAGGCCGCCAAAGTCGACGCCGCCTTCCAGGCCGAGCTCAACTCGCTGCTCGCCGACTACGCCGGCCGCCCCACGCCCCTCTATTTCGCCAAACGGCTTACTGAAACCCTGGGCGGCGCAAAGATCTACTTGAAGCGCGAAGACCTGCTGCACACCGGCGCGCACAAGATCAACAACGCCCTCGGCCAGGGCCTGCTGGCGAAGCGCATGGGCAAGAAGCGCGTCATTGCCGAGACCGGCGCCGGCCAGCACGGCGTGGCCACGGCAACCGTCTGCGCGCTGTTGGGTCTCGAGTGCGTGGTCTATATGGGCGACGTGGATATGGAGCGCCAGGAGCTGAACGTGCTCCGGATGCGCCTGCTCGGCGCCGAAGTTCGCGGCGTCAGTTCCGGCTCCAAGACGCTCAAAGACGCCATCAGCGAGGCCATGCGCGACTGGGTCACCAACGTCCGCACCACGTACTACCTGCTGGGCAGCGCTCTCGGCGCGCACCCCTACCCCACCATGGTGCGCGACTTCCACCGCTGCATCGGGCGCGAGATTAAAGAGCAGATCCTCCAGAAGGAAGGCCGCCTGCCATCGGCAGTCATAGCATGTGTTGGCGGCGGCTCGAACGCTATCGGCGCCTTCTACGAGTTCATTCCCGAGCGGCAGGTGCGGCTCATCGGCGTTGAGGCCGGCGGCCGCGGAACCGCGCTCGGCGAGCACGCAGCCCGCTTCGAGGGCGGCGCTCCCGGCGTGCTGCAGGGCACTTATTCCTACGTTTTGCAGGATGAAGACGGCCAGATCGCGCTCACGCACTCGGTTTCAGCGGGTCTCGACTACGCCTCCATCGGCCCCGAGCACGCCATGCTCCACGATTCCGGCCGCGCCGAATACCTCTCGCGCAACGATGCCGAGGCACTTGACGCCGTCCAGAAGCTGGCTCGCATCGAAGGAATTCTGCCCGCGCTCGAAAGCGCCCATGCGGTGGCCGAAGCCATGCGCATCGCACCGCTGCTCGACCCGCGTGAAATACTGGTGGTGAACCTTTCAGGCCGCGGCGACAAGGATATGGGCATTCTGGCCCGGGAGCTGAAGCTGTAGCCGCAGGGGCTAAAGCCCACAGTCTTTGGGGCTTCTTCGGCACGACTGAAGTCGTGCCCTGACACAAGAATGAATGGCTCGTTCGAGTGCTGGAGCAATGACCGAACGAGGGTTTGAAAGCAATGCCGATTCGCTTCGAACACAAACCCGGCCTGATTGTTTATCTCACCGCTGGCGATCCTTCTGTAGACGCCACACGCGAGATCGCCATCGCCGCCGTCGACGCAGGCGCTGACGTGATTGAGCTCGGCGTGCCCTTCAGCGATCCTCTGGCCGACGGCCCCATCATCCAGCGCGCCAGCGAGCGCGCATTGGCTCGCGGCACCCGGCTCAAAGACGTTCTGGCGCTTGCGCGCGAAATTCGCGCCGCACGCCCCGCGGCAGGCCTGGTCATCTTCAGCTATCTCAATCCGATCCTTCGTTACGGACTCGCTCGTTTTGCCGATGATGCAAAGGCTGCCGGCGTCGACGGCGTGCTGGCCACCGATATGATCGTGGAAGAAGCCGGCGATTATCTCGCCGAACTTGCCCGCGTCGATCTCGCGCCCATTTTTCTGGCCGCGCCAACCAGTCCCGACGAGCGGCTTGAGGCCATCGCTACGCACTCCAAAGGCTTTGTTTACGCCATCTCCCGCACCGGCATCACCGGCAAGCAGCAGAGCGTGGCCGGCGATGCGGCCGCGCTGGTCGCTCGCATCCGCCGATGGACCGGACCCGCCGATAAGGAGCTGCCGGTGGCCGTGGGTTTTGGCATCAGCAACGCGGAACACGTGGCCCAGGTGGCGGAGTTCGCCGATGCCGCGGTGATCGGCAGCGCAATTGTCGAGCTGGTTGAGCGTTCGGCGCCGGATGAAGCTCCCGGGGCGGTGTCGCGATTTATCAAGGGCCTGCGCCTGTCGCATGCGGCGCTGGCCCGGTGAAAAAAGCTAGCTCTTAGCTTTTAGCCGTTAGCTATGTAAGTGGCAGATCAGCCGCTGAGGCTCGCTTCGGCAGGCTTGAGCTAAAAGCCAATAGCTAATGGCTAAGAGCTGCTTATCAGCCAGAGGATGAAATGACGATCGACGAATTGCGAATCCGCATCGATGTTCTTGACCGCCAGCTCGTTGAATTGCTCAGCGAGCGGGCGCGCGCGGCGCAGATGATCGGCCATCTCAAGGCCGCCACCTCGCTCCCGGTGTACGAACCGGATCGCGAAAAGATCATTTACGCCAATGTGCGTGCGGCCAACAAGGGACCGCTGCCGGATATCGAGCTCACGCACATCTACGAGCGCATCATCGACGTCATGCGCGCGCTGCAGAGAAACGAGCTGGCTTCAGAGAGGAACGCCCGGGCCGCCCATGCGGGCGCGGAGCCTGGCCATGCCGCGGGACCACCGCAACCCCAGCAACGTGGATCTGTCGCCGGGGGCCCCGGGCAGACGCCCGAGACAGGGAATGAAAAATGATTGTCGCAATGCTTGAAGACGCAACCGAAGAACAGATCGACGCAGTGATTGAAGTCATGGAGGAGGCCGGTGTGAATGTGCACCGCACCACCGGCGCCATGCAAACCATTCTTGCCGCGGTCGGCCCCACCGCAGGCCTCGACCTGAGCAAGTTTGAGGTTCTGCCCGGGGTACAGCGCGTGCATCGCATCAGCTCGCCTTACAAGCTCGCCGGCCGCGCGTGGAGACCCGAGGGCACGGTAGTCGAGTTCCCCAACGGCGCCACCATCGGCGGCAAGCAGGTGGCCATGATCGCCGGCCCCTGCGCCATCGAGAACCATGACCAGATCTTCACCACCGCGGCAGCCGTAAAAGCCGCCGGCGGCGGCTTTCTGCGCGGCGGCGCCTTCAAACCGCGCAGCTCGCCCTATTCCTTCCAGGGACTCGGCATTCCCGGCCTCGAGCTCATGCGCGAGGCCGCCGATACGCATGGCCTGGCTACCGTCAGCGAAGTCATGGAGATCTCGCAGATCGAAGCCATGCTGCCTTACGTGGATTGTTTCCAGGTGGGCGCGCGCAATATGCAGAACTTCAACCTGCTTCGCGAACTCGGCCAGGTGCGCAAGCCGGTTCTGCTCAAGCGCGGCATCGCGGCCACCATTGAGGAGCTGCTGCTGTCGAGCGAGTACATCCTCTCCGGCGGCAACTACGATGTGATTCTGTGCGAGCGCGGCATTCGCACCTACGAAACCTCCACGCGCAACACCATGGACATCTCGGCGATTCCGGTCGTCAAAAAGCTCTCGCACCTGCCCATCGTCGGCGACCCATCGCACGGTACCGGCCGGCGCGATATGGTTCCCGCCATGGCTCGCGCCGCTGTAGCCGCGGGCGCCGATGCCCTGCTCATCGAAATCCATCCCAACGCCGATAAAGCCGTCAGCGACGCCGCGCAGACCTTGTTCCTCGAGGACTTCGCGAAACTGACGGCAGAGCTGCGGTTGATTGCCGACGCCGTCGGGCGAACGGTTTAATCCGTCCTCGATCCCCTCGATTCGGACCCATCACGGTCCGGACGTGATTCGTGTTGTTCCCGGCGAGTGATCCCGGCTCCGAATTCAGCCATCCTTAAGCATTGTGGATTAGTCTGAGATGCAGCAGTCTCTAGCTCCGCTAACGCCGCTAGCACCGCCAGCTCCGCTAACTCCGCTCGACCTGCTCACTCGCTAACCATGATCCAACGCATCACCATCCTCGGAACCGGCCTGCTGGGCACCTCTGCGGGTCTCGCCCTGCGCGCCGCCGGGTTTACCGGCCGCATCACCGGCTTCAGCCGCACCAGAGAGCAGGTTCACACTGCGCTCGGCATGGGCGCCATCGACGCCGTAGCCGCGGACCCCATTGAGGCCGCGCGCGAGAGCGAAGTGGTCGTGCTCTCCATGCCCATCTTCGCCACGCTCGACTTCATGGCCCAGCTCTCGGGCCGGCTCACTCCCGACCACCTCGTCACCGACGTAGGCAGCACCAAGCGCCTCATCTCCGAGTCGGCCGCGCAGCT
>Ga0326728_10015032_pt1 | contig 16216 bp, 15 predicted proteins | sample MB3enrmetagenome_FD_207602 | JGI IMG/M metagenome (GOLD analysis project Ga0326728, IMG submission 207602) | Lab enriched peat soil microbial communities from McLean, Ithaca, NY, United States - MB31MN | ecosystem: Environmental > Terrestrial > Soil > Wetlands > Peat | place: USA: New York...
GCTACACGCTGGACGAGATCCAGAACGACATTACCAAGGCGACGCCGGCGTGCTTCGAGCCGACGATCGATTACGTGGTGGTGAAGGTGCCGAAGTGGCAGTTTGAGAAGTTTCCCGGCGTGGACGATGTGCTGGGGCCGCAGATGAAGTCGGTGGGCGAGGTGATGGCCATCGGGCGGACCTTCAAGGAAGCGCTGATGAAGGCAGTGCGCTCGCTGGAGACGGGCAAGAAGGCCACCGCGGCGGACATTGAGCCACGGCGGCTGACCCAGCGGCTGGTGACGCCACACCCGGAGCGGCTGGCTTACATCCGCTACGCATTCGAGAAGGGCATGACGGTGCGCGAAATCGCGCGCATGACCTCCATGGACCCTTGGTTCCTGAATCAGATGAAGCAGATCACCGGCGAGCTGAAGGCGGTCACGGCGGTGGACTTCCACGCGGTGACGGCGGACGATCTGCGCACGGTGAAGCGGATGGGCGTCTCCGACGAGCGGTTGGCGAGAGAGTGGAAGCTGGACAGCGCAGACCAGGTGCGCGAGCTGCGCGCCAGGCTCGGCGTTAAGCCGGTCTTCAAGCTGGTGGACACCTGCGCGGCGGAGTTCGAGAGCTACACGCCCTACCTCTACAGCTGCTACGACGAGGAGGACGAGGCTGCACCCACCCCGCGCCGCAAGATCATCATCCTGGGCAGCGGGCCTAACCGCATCGGCCAGGGCATCGAGTTCGACTACTGCTGCTGTCATGCGGCTTTTGCGCTGCACCAGGACGGATACGAGACCATCATGGTCAACTGCAATCCGGAGACCGTCTCCACCGACTACGACACCAGCGACCGCCTCTACTTCGAGCCGCTTACCCTGGAGGACGTGCTTGCGGTCTATCAGCACGAAGCCTCCAGCGGCGCGGAGATTGGCATGATTGTGCAGTTTGGCGGGCAGACTCCGCTGAACCTGAGCCTGCCGTTGAAGCGCGCGGGCGTGCCGATTATCGGTACTTCGCCGGAGTCCATCGACCTGGCAGAAGACCGCAAGCGATTCGGCAGATTGATTACGGAGCTGGGAATTCCGCAGCCCGAAGGCGCGATGGTGACCTCGGTCGAAGAGGCGCTCGCAGGCGCCAACCGCGTGGGCTATCCCGTGCTGCTGCGGCCCAGCTATGTGCTGGGCGGGCGTGCCATGGTCATCGCCTACGACGACGAGGCGGTGCTGCGCTACATGGGCACGGCGATTGAATACTCGCAGGAGCGACCGGTGCTGATCGACCACTTTCTGGAGGATGCCGTCGAGTGCGACGTGGATGCGCTGTGCGACGGCACCGACGTCGTCATCGCCGGAATCATGCAGCACATCGAGGAGGCAGGAATCCACTCGGGCGACTCGTCGTGCGTGCTGCCTGCGGTGGACCTGACGGACGACGTGCTGCGCACCATCCGCGCGCACACGCGCAATCTGGCGATGGCGTTGAACGTGGTTGGGCTGGTCAACATTCAGTTTGCCATCCAGCGCGGCAAGGTCTTTGTCATCGAGGTGAACCCGCGCGCCTCGCGCACGGTTCCGTATGTGTCGAAGGCAGTCGGCGTGCCGCTGGCCAAGATTGCCTCCCGTCTCATGGTGGGGCGCACGTTGAAGGAACTGCTGCCGGAGGATGTGGCGCGTGGGCAGGACCTTGATACCGGGGCGCACTTCTATGTCAAATCGCCGGTCTTTCCCTGGGTCAAATTCCCCGGAGTCGACACCGTGCTGGGTCCGGAGATGAAGTCCACTGGAGAGGTGATGGGAGTGGCCGACAACTTCGGCGAGGCCTTTGCCAAGGCCCAGATCGCCGCCGGCCAGATGCTGCCCGTCAAGGGAACCATCTTTCTCAGCGTGAACGACCGCGACAAGGAGGGCGTCGTCGAGCTGGCGCGCACCTTCGTTGAGATGGGCTTCCATCTGGTTGCCACTCATGGCACGGCAGAGGTCCTGGAGGCCGCGGGCCTGCCGCCGGAGCGCGTCTACAAGGTCAAGGAGGGACGGCCAAACGTGGTCGACCTCATCAAGGGCGACCGTATTCAGTTGATCGTCAATACCCCACGCGGGCAGGAGACCTTCTTCGACGAGAAGGCCATCCGCCGGGCTGCGGTGCTGGCCCGGATTCCCACCATTACTACGCTTGCGGCAGCACGCGCCGCGGCCGAGGGCATTGCCGCGCTACAGGGAGGTACGCTCAGCGTCTTCGCCCTGCAGGAGTTGCATGCGGCACGCGCGACGGCGCTGGCATAATTCTGAATACTTCACGTGCGCTTGATGATAAACACGGTCTTGTCGTCGATCTCGTCGCTGTGTCCCTCCTGCCGCAGCAGGCGGTCGCGCTTCACCGCGTAATCCAGAATCGCGTTGCAGATGTCCTTGGCAGTCTCGTGTTCATGTTCGCGGATAATGGTCTCGATCCTGCGTCTTTCCTGCTCATCGCTGCCATCGTACACACCGTCTGTATGCAGAAACAGGATGTCTCCCCTGCCCATCAGCGTAATCACCGCGATATCGGAGTTGTCCATCCGTCGCTTCCTCACTTTGACGGAGATGTATCGGTTCAGGTCGGGATGGTCTTCCGGAATCTCCAGACCCAGCGCCAGGAACTGGACCATGCGGTCGCTTCCGATTCGCATGAACCGCTTGTACCTCTTGGAAAAGACCAACGGCGGCGGATGGCCGAAATTGACAAAGCGGAATTGTCCGTTGGATCGGATCTCGCCATACAGCATCGTCGCAATCTCACGTGAACTTGCATCCATGTTCCGGCCCAGGGCATTGCGCGCGGTTGCCGATTGCGCAAGTCGCAGGTTGAGTTGTTCAAACAGTCTGGGCGTGATGGTCCCGCTGCGGTCCAGCTCCGACAGCATGAACGCCTGTAGCGTGTCGTGTACCGTGGACGCAATCTTTGCCGCGATAATGCCGTGCCCCTGCGCATCCACCAACAGTACTCCGGCGGTTGCATAAAGCTCCCGCAGGTTCTCCGCAATCCGCAACTGCTCTGAGCTCTTTGCCTTCCTGTACTGCCATCCTTCGTCTTCTGTGTAGCCGGGCTGCGTCTCCATCCACCGAATGTGCTCATCGGCGCCATTGCGCGCCTTGGCCCCAAGGGCAAGCGGTTCCAGATACTCTTTCGCCAGCCGCTCAGCCTGGGCAATGCGCGCATCGATGTTGTAGCGCTGTTGAAAATTGATGTATTCAAAGACGTCCCCGCCCACAATCTCGTCCGGAATCGTGTTTCCATACATGTCGATTCCCGGCAGATGCGGGATGACGCCCTCCACCGGCATCAGCTTCTTGCGCAGATACTCATCAATGGTCAAAGGGTGGTAGGCGTGGGCTGCTTCGCTGGATAGCACAGGTTCTCAATCTCCGGTGGGCTCTTCTGCTGTCTTTCTACCAGCTTATATCAGTGCAAGTTGGGCCTCACCATCCGGCCCGCTCCCCGGCGCCTGCGTGCGTAATGCTGGCCGTCGCATGGTCCATACGCTCTCTCCCCGCAAAAGAAATCCACAGACAAACGGTATCGTATTCGCTTATTATTCGCCTATGTCCATGCACTACTGCCAGCAGGGGGCCGTCCACCCCACCGTCTATGTGGTCACGTGCAAGCGGTGCGCACGCCGCATTCCAGCCGGGACGCAAGTGTTTCCCCGTATGAATTTGGTGGTCCATTGCCTGCTTTGTGGCGAGTTGCGCCGCTACAGGCCTTCAGAGGTCTATCTGGGATTCCCCGATAAGCATGGCAATGCTAAATAATTGGAAAGGATTGGCTCCTGAGTGATGACTCGAACCTACAACCCTTCGGTTAGCCTTATGCTCGGGCACGGGCTTTGCCCGGTGCGCGAGCAGCCGTCCTCGACGTTGCCGATCCCCCCCATTTTGCTGCGCTCTTCCTTTCGGTAGGTTGTGATGTGACGAGAATGACCGGCTCCTGGTCCGGGAACGTAGCAATCATGGTCAGATGACCACCCATCGCCGCTACAGTGCGCTGCATCGTGGACAGGCGTGGGTCCTTCCGCTGCTCCAGACGCGAGATCTGCATCTGTCCGATGCAGAGGACCTCAGCCATCTTCGCTTGACTGAGCTTGCGGCTCTTCCGCAGTTCTCCAAGCGTCATGCGCTGGTCAACCTTCGCAAGCAACACGGCGCCTCTTGCCTCAATAGCCGACTGCCGATCCTTTGGCAAAGAAGCAATCACTTCCTCAACTGAAATCAATCCCCGCATCGCCAAACCCTCCTCAATCGACTACTTATCTTCGAGATGTTCCTTATATCGCTTGTCGGCCTTCTCGATCAGCCGTCGATAAAACGTCTTTTCACTACCACCCGATTTGTCCCCGGCTACAAGCAGAATTGCGTCGCGTTCTGGATCGAAGGCGAACGCAACTCGCCAGACGCCTCCGCTGGCTCTGAATCGAAGTTCCTTCATGTTCGTGTACTTCGAGTCCTTCAGCGTGTCCACCTCAGGTCGACCCAGCGACGGCCCATACTGTCGGAGCGGCGTGAGCATCGCGAGCAGTTCATGCTGCACTGCCACCGATAACTTGTCGAACTCTGCCTTGAACTTCGGGTGGAAGTAGGCTTCCAACTCATAGATAATAGTATGCCCTAAATAGCATTATGCCATAAAGAGCATTTTTATAAAATCCTAAGCGGGGGTTGTAGGACAGCAATGTCCGACAACCCACAGCCGTTCGCTCTTTGAATCTATCCGAGTGGGGGTACCCTCAAAAGTCCCACAGCTAAGGAGTGATCCGCGTATTCAAGGGTGGATGCCACGCATAACTGATTGAAAGGGTTGGCTCCTGAGGTAGGACTCGAACCTACAACCCTTCGGTTAACAGCCGAATGCTCTGCCATTGAGCTACTCAGGAACAGTCTGTGCCGCGTCCTACTGCTTCGCCGCACAGCTTCATAGTTATAACAAACCCGCCTGCCAGGGTCAAAGACTATGGTCATAACACAGAAGGTACATTTACTTGTCTCCGCAGAGCCTGACGATGCGCGCGCGCACCGCTCCATCCGCCACGCTCACCTTGGCCAGGGTCACTGGCAGGTCAAACCTCCTCGGTCCCGCGCTCCCTGGATTCAGGTAGAGCACGCCGCCCCTAACATGCTTCTCCGCACGGTGGGTGTGGCCGCTCACCACCACTGCAATTCCGGCGGCCACCGGGTTCAGGTCGAGGTCGTCAACCGAATGCACCAGGTAGAAGTACCGCCCTCCCAGCTCAACTATATAGCTGGCAGGCAGACGCCGGCAGACGCCCGTAACGTCCACGTTGCCGCGCACCGCCGTCAGCGGAGCGATCCAGCGCAGCTTGTCCAGGATCAGCGGGTCGCCTACGTCTCCCGCGTGCAGGATGTGGTCCACTCCGATCAGCGCCTGGATCGCCTCTGGACGTAGCAGTCCGTGGGTGTCGGAGATCACTCCGATGCTCATTCCCTTCTTCGCGCTGCCCGTCACAGCCCCGCCGTCAGTCGCGTTCGCGGGTCCAGAAAGTCGCCCAGCGCGTCGCCGATAAAGTTGAACGAGAGCACCGCCAGCATCACCGCAATTGCTGGAAAGACGGCCAGATGCGGCGAATCGAACAGGTGCGAGCGGGCATCGTTCAGCATCACGCCCCAGCTAGCGGTCGGCGGCGGCACGCCCAGCCCCAGAAAGCTCAACGTGGCCTCGGCCAGCACCGCGCCCGCCATCCCGATGGCCGCCTGCACAATCAGCGGCTGCACGATGTTGGGCAGTATGTGGCGAGCCAGCACACGCAGGTCCGACGCACCCAGCGCCCGCGCAGCCTCCACAAACTCCCGCTCCTTCACCGCCATCACCTGTGCCCGCACCAGCCGCGCATAGCCCACCCAGCCGGAGATCGACAAGGCCAGTATCAGGTTGAACAGGCCCGGACCGAGGAACGCCACAAACGCAATCGCAAGCAGAATCCCAGGCAGCGCCATAAACGCATTGGTCACATACACGTTGATCACGGTGTCGGTCCATCCCCCATAGAACCCTGCCAGCGAGCCCGCAATCAGCCCGATGCCAAGCGACAGCGTCACCACCGAGACCGCAACCTCCAGCGAGATCCGCGCTCCATACAGCGTTCGCGATAGGAGGTCGCGTCCCAGCTCATCGGTGCCGAACCAGTGCCCGTGCCCCGGTGCCAGCAGCCGCCCGCCCAGGTCCAGTTGCGCAGGGTCCTGCGGAGCCAGCCACGGCGCCAGCACCGCACACAGCACAAAGCACGCCAACAGCACCACCCCCACCATTGCCAAGGGTTGTTCCTGCATGGCCCGCCTCAGGCGCGATCGATGCCGTATTGACGGTGCGCTGCTCCTCATGCCTTACAATCATTTCACAAAGTCTTGCAGGCCGATGCTGGTATATGTTGCAACATGCCCCGTCCACGCTTCTCGTTCTGGTGCGAGTTGGGCCGGCGGTGCAAGATAACCCTGCACTCCGCAGAACAGAGGCGTCCGTTGCGCATAGGGAAATCCCAACCAGCCGTCGATCCCACCCATCGAACGATCCTTGGCATCTCCTTCTTTGCAGGTCTGGTCTCCGAGGCCATTGCGGCCATTCGCGGCGGGGGCCTGCTGGTCTCGCCGGCTGCCCCCGCGCTCAAGAACATGGACCGTGATGCCGGCTATCGCGATGCGCTGCTTGGCGCGGATCTCGTAATCGCAGACAGCGCGCTGATGGTGATGGTATGGAACTTACTCCAGCACGACTCGCTGCGCCGGCTCTCCGGCCTGAAATACCTGCGCGAACTGGTGTTGCAGCCCGATGTGCGCCAGCCGGGCAACACACTGTGGATCATGGCCAGCCCCAGGAGCGCGGCCACCAACCTCCAATGGCTGTCGCAAAATGGGGCCTCGGTCGAACCCGAGTATGTGTACATCGCTCCCATCTACGCAGAGCAGATCGCCGACCCTGACCTGCTCGCGCTGCTCGATCGCTTACGCCCGCAGCATGTCATCATTACCCTCGGCGGCGGCACGCAGGAACGCCTCGGCCTCTATCTCAAGCAGAATCTCGCATACCTGCCCGCCATCCATTGCATCGGCGCCGCCATCGCCTTCCTTAGCGGCGACCAGGCGGATATTCCGGTATGGGCAGACAAGTTCTATCTCGGATGGCTCTTCCGCTGCCTCTCCAACCCAAAGCGCTTTGTCCCTCGCTACTGGGGCGCTCGGAAACTAATCATGCTTCTCGTGCGCTATCGCGACCGCATGCCCGCCCTGCGCGTCCCCTAGGAATTCTGCCCTCGCCACATCGTTTTGCCTAGCTTCGGGTTGCATCTAAGAGGGAGGGTTCTATCCTGCATGAAGCCGCTACCCACATCGTCGCTTTGTAAGCTGACTCTGGCCGTCGCCCTGCTCCTCCTGCCATGCGCCCTTGCGCAGCAACCCGTCAACTCCACGGACACCCCCACCATCGCCGAACAGTATCTGCTCTCCGCGGCCAATCAGGAGCGTGCCGCGCGCGGTCTACCTCTGCTTCACCGTGATTCGCAGCTCGCTCGAGCCGCAGCCCAGCACGCCCAGGCAATGGCCGCGCACGCATCCATCTCCCACCAGTTCCCCGGCGAACCCGAACTCAGCAGCCGTGGCGCAGCCATGGGCGTGGCCTTCAGCCTCATCAGCGAGAACGTCGCCGAAGCTCCCAGCGCAGTCCAGATCCACGACATGTGGATGCACTCGCCAGAACACCGCGCCAACCTGCTCGACCCCCAGGTCGACGTCGTGGGCATCCGCGTCATCGAACGCGAGGGCGAACTTTACGCCGTTGAGGACTTCGCCAAACTTGTGCCCTCCAACAGTCTCCAGCAGCAGGAGTCCGCCATCAGTGCCCTCATCGCTCAGGCGGGCCGCGTCACGCTCGACGTCTCTGCCGGCGGCATCTCCGCCGCCCGCCAAACCTGCGCCCTGTCATCGGGATTCGCCGGTACGCGCAAACCCTGGTTCGTCATGCGCTTCACCTCCAGCAGCCTCACCCAACTGCCTGCCGAGCTCAAAACACGGCTCGCCTCGGGCCGCTACCACCAGGCCGCTGTCGGCGCCTGCACCGTCAACTCCAGCAGCCCCTTCACCGGCTACAATATCGCCGTCCTGCTGTACCCTTAAGCTACGTTGTGGTTGCCATCTGCGAACGGTCAACGTTATCGGGGGATATCTGCGTGAGCGAGCGAGAAAAGAAGGATGGTGTAGACAGAAGACGCTTCCTGCTCTCCAGCGTTGCAACCGGGGCCGCGCTTGGGCTCGGCGCTGCTCAGGCCAAGGCCGCGCCGGCGCACATCCCATCTTTAGCGGCCAAGCCAAACATCGTTCTCTACATGTCGGACCAGTTTCGTTGGGACTTCCTGGCAGCCAATGGTCTCAACGGTTCCACGCGCACAACCAATCTGGACGAACTGGCGGCAGAGGGCAAGAACTTCTCCTATGCGGTCACCAATCAGCCGGTCTGCGCGCCTTCGCGTTCGGTGATGCTGACCGGTCGCTACGCTACCGAGACCGGGGTCTGGCACAACGGCCTGGCACTGAGCCAGACGCTGCCCACGTTGGCCGGTGAACTGCGCAAAGCCAGCTACAGCGCCAACCTCATCGGCAAGTGGCATCTTGCGCCGGGTACCGAGGCCGCCGGTGGTGGCGTGGGCTTCGTCAAGCCGGAGTATCGCGGCGGATTCCTCGATCTGTGGGAGGGCGCCAACGCACTCGAGCACACCACCCATCCCTACGAGGGCACCATCTACGACGGCGCCGGCAAGGAGATCAGCTACAAGAACCAATACCGTGTAGACTTCATCACCGATCGCGTGGAGCGCTTCCTGCGCCAGAAGCACGACAAGCCGTTCTTCCTCTTTATCTCCCAGCTTGAGCCGCATCAGCAGAACGACATGGACAATCGCATCATCGGCCCGAATGGTTCGGTGGAGCGATTCCAGAACTCCTACGCTCCGCCCGATCTGCGCAATCTTCCCGGAAACTGGCAGCAGGAACTGCCCGACTACTATGGCGCCTGCGAGGCCATCGACCTCTCCGTGGGCCGGGTCCGGCGCATTCTCCAGGAGGAGAAGCTGGCCGACAACACCATCTTCGTATTCCTCAGCGACCACGGCTGCCACTTCATGACCCGCAACCAGGAGTACAAGCGCAGCGTGCATAATGCTTCCACCCGCATCCCCCTCCTCATGCACGGCCCCGGCTTCGAGACCGCGCAGCAAATCTCGCAGATGGTGGGCATCATCGACATCGCGCCCACCCTGCTTGAAGCCGCAGGCGTTCCCGTGCCGCCCACCATGAAGGGCGCCAGCCTGATGCCTCTGCTGCACGACGAGAAGGTCCGCTCCGCCTGGCCCAGCGAACAGCTCATCCAGATCAGCGAGTCCATGACGGGGCGCGCCATCCGCACCCGCGACTGGACCTACTGCGTCGCCGAGATCACTGGAACCACCAACCAGCAGGCCGCGCCCGTCTATCAGGAGTACCAGATGTACGACCAGCGCAACGACCCGTACGAACAGGTCAACCTCGCGGGTCGCAAGGAGTATCGCAAGCAGGCCGACGAGCTGCGCGACAAGCTGATCAAGATGCTCGTCGCTGCCGGCGAACCCGCGCCGGAGATTAGCCCCGCCAAACTCTATCCGTGATTTGCTTTGTAAGTCATAGGTTTGTCAAAAAACGAAGTGTCATCCTGAGCGGAGTTTGGCGTTTATTTGCGCCAAACGTAGTCCAAGGACCTGCGTTTCTTTAGGGATAATTGGTCTACCCCGCCACCGGAACCACGCCCGCCTCGGCCAGCTCCTCCGCCGTCGCCGGCTGGGTCGGCTCCATCTGCAGCAAGTCGTTAAATCGGTTGAAGTAGTTGAACAGTCCGATGGCTGCCATCAGCTCCACTACCTCGCCCTCCGAGTAGAAGCTGCGCAGCCGCGCAAACTCCGCGTCACTGTAGTTGTGCGGGTCGCGCGTCATCGCCTCCGCCAGGTGGATCGCCACTCTCTCCCGCTCATCGAACTCGCCGCTCTCTTCCACGTCATACAGCGCCTGCAGATGCGCGTCCGTCCATCCCAGCCGCTTGCAGATCGCCGTATGCGAGGCCATGCAGTACGGCGTGCGGTTCACCTGCGACGTGCGCACAATAATCAGCTCCTTCAGCGCCTTGCTCAGCGTCCCGGTATTCAGCACCGCATCCATGTGCGCGATGATCGTCTCGAAGATCTCCGGCCGGTGCGCCATGGTGCGAAACATATTCGGAACATTGCCGCGGTCGCGCAGCGTGCGGTCGTAGATCGCCACCGACGAAGGACGCACCTCGCTCCTCTGCAACCTCGATATCCGTGGCATAACCCCCTCCTTGTACAACTCGCTGCTCGCATCATACCGCCCACCCGGCGGGCTCGCCAGCGGCCCTACTTCGCGTCAAACCGCACCGTTCCTAGGATCGCCTCCAACCTACTGCGTACCTGATCCAGTTCCTGCTGCGTGATGTCCTTGACGCCCGACACCTCGCCGCCGCAGAAGTTATTGATGGTCAGGTCGAAGCGGTAGCACGCGCCGTGCCGCAGCGTGGTATACACCTCGTCTCGCTGCACCGTGCAGATCGACTTCTGCTCATCGTGTCCGTGGGCAAAGCTGATCCCCGCGATCTCGCTCTCCCCGCGCCGTTGTCCCTGCGTCGCGGGGGACGCCTGCAGTCCGCACGCCGCATCGTTGCTGTGCGGTGTCACACTGAAGTAGACGTACGCTCCGCTGAAGGTCGACGCCGGGAACGGGTTCTCCGGCATACTCACTACCGCGCGCAGCAGGGTCGTCCGCGACACAGAACGCGCGTCCAGGCGAAAGGTGCTGATCTCACGGTCGCGTCGAGCAAAGTTCCAGTTCGCCGGATAGCCGAAGGAAATTTTGTACGTCGGATCGTGAAAGATGTGCTGCGCAGGCGCGCTCTGCGCCCACAGCACAGGGCCTGCGACTTCCATCGCCAGCAGCACCATCCCCAATCGCCAATGCTTCATCCAGCCATCTCCCTTCTTCGCAATTATTCTCTAAAAATCTCAAGCTCTCATTCGCGGGTTGGCCAGCGTATACGCAACGTCGGTCAGCAGGTTGGCCGCGACATACGTCAGCCCAACGGCCAGAATGCATCCCTGCACCAGAGCATAATCGCGATTGGAGATGGCCGAAAGCGTCAGCCGCCCAATGCCCGGCCAACTGAACACGGTCTCGGTCACGATCGCTCCCGCCAGCAGGTTGCCAAATTGTAACCCGACCACCGTCAGCACCGGGACCATAGCATTGCCCAGCGCGTGCCTGTATACCACAGTCCGCTCGCTGAGGCCCTTGGCGCGCGCGGTACGGATGTAGTCCTGCCCCAGCTCTTGCAGCATCGCGGTGCGCACCATGCGCGTCAGCACTCCGGCCAATCCGCTGCCCAGCGTCACTGCCGGCAGAATCAGGTATAGCCAGAATCCCGCCCCAAAGATCGGCCCCGTTCCCGCTCCCGACACTGGCAGCCATCCCAGTTGGATCGAAAAAATCAAAATCAGAATCGGCCCCAGCGCGAAGTTGGGAAACGAGAGTCCGCCCAGGCTCGCCACGCCCAGCACGCGGTCCTGCCATCGTCCGCGGTGCAGCGCCGAGTAAACACCCGCCGGCACCGACAATCCAAGCCCGATCAGCAGCGCCGCCAGCGTCAGCGCCAGCGTATAGGGATAGCGCTGCGCGATGAGGTGCGTGACCGAGTCGTGCAGGCGCAGCGACTCGCCCAGGTCGGCGTGCAGCACCCCGCGCCAGTAACGCAGATACTGCGTCCCCAGTGGCGCATCAAGCCCGTACGCATGGCGCAGCACCGACACATCCGACGCCGTCGCGCCCTCGCCCAGCATCTGCACCACAGGATCGCCCGGCACCAGGTGGATCAGCAGAAAGACCACCGACACTACCACCCACAGCACGGGCAGCGTGATCAGGATGCGGCGAACGGCTTTGGCTAGAGGGTTCAGGGTTCGGCTCTCATAGATCTAGTTTCAATTGCGCGGAATTGTCGGGACTCGTATTCAGGGCCTCGACGCGCACGCGACTGATGCGCCGTCCCGCCATCTCGGCCACCACATAGCGCCGGTCGCCGTACTTCACGCTCTCGCCCGCCTCCGGCAGGTGGCCAAGCTGTGTCAGCAGAAATCCCGCCAGCGTTTCTACTCCGGCCTCGCGCGGAAACGTCCAGCCAAGCTGTGTGCCCAGGTCGCGCAGAGTGGTGCTGCCGTCCAGCGACATCACCCCCGCCGCGTTGGTGTCGGCCGTGCGGGCGGCGATGTCGAACTCGTCTTCCAACTCGCCAACCACCTGCTCCAGCACGTCCTCCGCAGTAACAATCCCCACCGTCGAGCCGAACTCATCCACCACCACCGCAATCTGCCGCCGCCGCTCCTGAAACTCCTGCAGCAACTCCACCGCCAGTTTGGTCTCCGGCGCCACAAGCATATCGCGCATCACCTGGCGCAGCGTCTGCCCGGTGTCCACCGCGCCGCCCAGTCCCAGCGCCACGGCACGCAAATGCATCAGCCGCGAGATATCCTTGGAGTACACCACGCCAACGATGCGATCGGGGTCCGCCATCACTCCGCCTGCCGCATCGCTCACGCTCTCATACACCGGGACCCTCGAGTGCTGCTCCTCCACAATGCGCGCGCTCGCCCGTTCGATGGTCATGTCGGCGGGCAGGGAAAATATCTTGCCCCGCGGAGTCATAATCTCACGCACCGTCACGTGGTTCAGCTCGATGGCGCGATGGATGATCTCCTCCTGAAACACCCGCAGCAGACCCATGCGCCGCGTGGCTGTGGCGATCATCTTCAGCTCCTCCGGCGAGTGGACCTGTCCCTCGCCGTGCAGCGGCGCGCGGAACAACCGCAGCACTAGCGCAGCCGAGCGGTTCATCAGCCGCACGGCCGGCCGCGTCATGCGGATAAAAACGTCCATCGGCGCGGCCACCGCCAGCGCGATCCGCTCCGCCCGTTGCAGCGCCAGCGACTTCGGCACCAGTTCGCCCAGCAGCACTTCGAAGTATGTGATCGCCGCAAACGCAATCGCAATGGCAGCCGCATGCGCGTACAGCAGCGCGTGTGCTGGCAGTACCGTCAGCCAGTAGCGGGCCACGTCCAGCAGCATCGCCGCCACGGCCGGCTCGCCGATCCAGCCCAGCGCCAGCGATGCGAGGGTTACCCCAAACTGCACTGCGGGCAGAAATTCGTCCAGATTGCGCTTCAGGTGCAGCGCGGTGCGCGCTCCATGCCTGCCCAAAACCAGCAACTGCTCCATGCGCGTCTCGCGCACGCTGATCAGCGCGAACTCAGCGGCCACAAAGAAGCTGTTGGCCAGAATGAATAAGGCCACCAGCACAGCGCGAAAGAACATCCATTCCAGCATTCCGTGCTGAGTCTAGCACCCCGGCACGGGAATCATCGCTGCACGCAATGAAATTGCCCGGCAGCGATCAGCCTGCAGGGCAATATGCAACACATCGCAACGCAAAATCCTTACGCCAGCAGCTTCACAATCGATTTGTCGATGGTGTCCTTGGGAACGTAGCCCACGATCTGCTCGGCGACCTTGCCGCCCTTGAACAGCAGCAGCGCTGGAATTCCGCGGATGCCATAGCGCATGGGAGTGGCCGTATTGGCGTCCACATCCATCTTCATCACCTTCAACTTGCCGTTGTAGAACGAGGCAACCTCATCCACTACCGGCGCCAGCGCGCGGCAGGGCCCGCACCAGGCGGCCCAGAAGTCTACCAGCACGGGCTGCTCCGATTGCAGCACTTCCCTCTCAAACTCCGCGTCGCTTACCGCCGTCACAAACTGTCCAGCCATCCCTTACTCCTCCCGCACCTCTGCCCAACGGGCAAGGTGCGTCTTTCCTCGATCTAAAGATTCGATCCATCAACATCATAGACTCGCATTGCAATCTGTCTTCTTAATAGATGCTTTAGTTCTTCAGGAGGTTCAAATCGGACAGAGGTCGTCCGTCTTGTAATTTTGGTTCAAATCAGCTCCACGCTCGCGCCCTCGCCCAAGCAACTCTCCACGATCTCAAGCTCCGGGTCTCCGGCCGCCTGGCGAATTCTCGCAGCAATCTCCTCGATCTCGGCATCCGCCTCAATCACCAGCAGAACGCCCGGTCCAGCGCCACTCAGAGCCACGCCCAGAACGCCCCCTTCGCCTGCCAGCGGCAGCAGACGGGCCAGCAGCGGGCATGCCTCCATCCGGTACGGCTGGTGCATCCGGTCCAGCATCGCCACGCGCAGCAGATTGCCCCGTCCCAGTGCGAAGGCCGCCACCAGCAGCGCGGCCCGTTGCACGTTGGCCACGGCATCGCTCCGGCTGTACTCGGCGGGCAGCATCGCCCGCGCCTTCTCGGTGGCCAGAGCGGCCGGCGGCAGTGCCAGCAGCAGCTTCCACGCCAACTGCTGGCCGCAGGTGGCAGAATGCACCGATCCATTGACAACTAACGACACCGTAACATGGCCCAGCGCGCAGGCCGCCACATTGTCGGGATGGCCCTCCCGCCGCGTGGCCTCCTCGATGCAGGCGCTCTGGCTCCAACCCAGCCCGCCGAAGTGGTTCGCCAGCATGACTCCGCCCAGCCGCGCGGCCGCGCTTGACCCGCATCCCACTCCCAGCGGAATCTCGTTATGAATGCGCAGATCGAGCGGAACCAGGGCGCGCCCCGTACTCTGCAGCACCTCGCGATAGGTCTCGAAGATCAGGTTGTTCTGGGTACGCGCGCAGCGCTCCGCGTCGCGCCCGGTCGCCGCAATCGTCAGCTCCGTGCAGCCCGATTCCGTTCCGCCCGTTGTCCGCAACACCCTCGCCTCAATCGTCAACCCGATCGACAACGCCACTCCCACCGCATCGAAGCCCGGCCCCAGGTTGGCGCTGGTGGCTGGCAGACGCAGACGGATTCCGCCAGGCTGTGCGCCTGCATTGTGATTCATAATACGGCCCAAATCTCGCCCCTCGCTCTCGCTCATTTCGCAATTCCGGGCACAGCCAGCGCGCCAGCCGCATCGGCCGTCGCCATGCGAGCTTCCAGGGCCTTCAGCACCACTGCCTCATCCGCCTCCAGCACCATCGGAGGTTTACGCAGGGCCGCATGATGCGCCCGCTCGGCCTCGGTCGCGCCCGCGATCTCTACCACCGTCAGCAACTCGCCGCGGTGGTAGTCGATGGTGTACTGCGGGTCCTTCAGCGTATGGCCGGTCAGCACCAGCACCACCCTCTCCTCGCGCGCGACGCGGCCCGCCGCCACCAGCTTCTTCAGCCCCGCCAATGTCACCGCCGACGCCGGCTCGCAGCCCACGCCCTCGGCGCCAATCTCCGCCTTGGCCATCGCAATCTCCTGTTCGCTCACCTGCTCGCACCATCCGCCGGTCTCTTCGATCACCCGCGAGGCCTTCTTCCAACTCGCGGGATTGCCAATGCGGATCGCCGTTGCCCGCGTCTCCGCCTTCACCGGCTTCATCTCACGGTTCTCGTCGGTGAACCAGCGATACAGCGGGTTCGCTCCCTCCGCCTGGATCACGCTGATCTTGGGCACACGGTGGACCAGCCCCAGGTGCTTCATCTCCAGAAATCCCTTGCCCAGCGCCGATGAGTTGCCCAGATTGCCGCCGGGGACGACCAGATGCTCCGGAACCTGCCACTCCATCTGTTCCACAATCTCCATCGCCGGGGTCTTCTGTCCCTCCAGCCGATACGGATTCACAGAGTTCAGCAGGTAGATCGGAAACTGCTGCACGAGTTTCGTCAGCAGCTTCAGGCATCCGTCGAAGTCGGTCTTCAACTGCACCGTCATGGCGCCGTAGTCCATCGCCTGCGACAGCTTGCCCCAGGCAATCTTGCCATCGGGAATAAACACTATGCATCTCAGTCCGGCACGCGCGGCATAGGCCGCCATCGCAGCCGAAGTATTGCCGGTCGACGCGCAGGCAACCCACTGGAAGCCGCGTTCCACCGCCACCGACAGCGCCGCCGTCATTCCTGTGTCCTTGAACGATCCGCTCGGATTCATCCCCTGGTGCTTGCCCAGCAGCCAGTCCACTCCGGCCAGCTCCGCCGAGCGCGGCATCTCGTACAGCGGCGTGTTGCCCTCGCGCAGCGTCACCACGCGCTCCACATCGCGCACTATCGGCAGCAGCTCGCGGAAACGCC
>Ga0326728_10015033_pt1 | contig 16215 bp, 16 predicted proteins | sample MB3enrmetagenome_FD_207602 | JGI IMG/M metagenome (GOLD analysis project Ga0326728, IMG submission 207602) | Lab enriched peat soil microbial communities from McLean, Ithaca, NY, United States - MB31MN | ecosystem: Environmental > Terrestrial > Soil > Wetlands > Peat | place: USA: New York...
TTCCTGCACGTCGCTCCCCCTTAACAAGTCTCGGAACCTCCTCCCTGAAGAGTAGGTCCCGGTTTACCACGTTTAGGGTGGGGATTTTTCAACCGGAACTATGGGGATTTTTGCATCGGCACTGACATGCATACTGCCTTCTCCCTTCTGCCTACTGCCTTCTCCCTTCTGCCTACTGCCTTCTCCCTTCTGCCTACTGCCTTCTCCCTTCTGCCTACTGCTTACTGCCCTTACGAAACTCCTTGACACGCCGGGAGGGCTCTGGCATATTCCCCTAAACGTTTTATGGGAGAGAAACAACAGCCGCTGGACTTGTTACAGGGCACGCTCGACATGCTGGTGCTGACCACACTGGCGCGCGGCCGGATGCACGGCTACGCCATCGCGGAGTCCATCCACCAGCGCTCCGACGACGTGCTGCGGGTCGAGGAAGGCGCGCTTTACCCGGCGCTGCATCGGCTGGAACTGCGCGGCCTGCTCGCTGCCGAGTGGGGCCTTTCAGACAACAACCGCCGGGCCAAGTATTACCGGCTCACCCCGGCGGGCCGGCGTTACCTCGAATCCGAGCACGCCGCCTGGAACCGCATGGTTACGGCCATCGCGCGGGTTATGGAAACGGCATGAGAGGATCGGGCCATCGGGTCATCGGGTCATTGGTTCATTGATCCATTTCTCCGTGTCTCTGCGCCTCTGCGGTGAGGTGATTGATGTTACAGGAGCGAATATCGGCATTCTGGCTGCGGGTGAAGACGCTGGTCAGGCGCCGCGAGCTTGACCGCGACCTGGACGACGAATTGCAGTTTCATCTCGCCATGCGCGAGCAGAAACTGCGTGAGCAGGGCATCGCGGCGGAAGAGGCTCCCTACGCCGCCCGCCGCCAGTTTGGCAACGTTACCCAGCTCAAAGAAACCAGCCGCGAGCTGTGGGGATTCCATTGGCTTGAAACCTTCGGCCAGGACCTCCGGTACGGCCTGCGCCAACTCAAGCGGAATCCCGGCTTCACGGCGGTCGCTGTGCTCACTCTGACACTGGGGATTGGTGGGAACACTGCTATGTTCAGCGTGATTGACGCGGTGCTCCTACGCCCCCTCCCGTACAGGGATTCTCATCAGCTCGTGCGGATCTTTTCAAGTAGTTCTTTGATAAGTGCGGGCCCTGTCTCGGCGTGGGAGTTTTCTGAAATCAAACATCAAACGAACGTTTTTCAGGATCTAGCACTGCACTCGGAGTGGAGCGCGAAGTTGACTGGGCCCGGAGACCCAGCATGGGCATATAGAGACGAGATCTCACCAGACGTTTTCCGCCTGCTTAATGTCCGGCCCATACTTGGACGAACCTTCCTTCCCGAGGAAGCCCAACAGGGGCGAAACCATGTCGCCTTGATTAGTGAGTCCGTTTGGAAAAGCCGGTTCAGCGGTGACCCTAACGTACTCGGCAGAGGTGTGGATTTGGACAACACCGCTTACACAATCGTAGGCGTACTCCCCTCCAGTTTCAAAATGCCCGAGGCATTCGCATTCGGCCAAAAGTGGCCCACTGTCTGGGTTCCCTTCCGCACGATAGTTGAGGGTTCCAGCAAATACCGGGAGCATCGGTGTCAAGTGATAGGGAGACTTTCCGGGGGAGTTGATTTGGCTCAGGCACAATCCCAGTTACATGCGGTCGCCCAGCGGTTGGCGCAAGCTTTCCCCAAAAAAAACAAAGACTTGGATCTGCGAGTTGCGCGTCTTGAAGAGGAGGTCGGAAGCGGCGCGCGCCCTGCTCTACTTTTACTTTTCGGCGCTGTGGGTTTTGTGCTTTTGATCGCCTGCGTCAATATCGCGAACCTGGTCCTCGCCAGAGGAGCCGGCCGGGTAAGGGAAATCGCCATCCGGGAAAGCGTGGGGGCGTCACGGCTGCGAGTGATTCGGCAACTTCTCATAGAGAGCCTTCTGCTGTCCCTTTTGGGTGGATTGCTGGGCCTGGTAGGGGCACTGGTCGGGATCAGAGGATTACTCGCCATAGCTCCGCAGGACATCCCGCGCCTGGGTGAGGTGCACATTGACCTTGGCGTGATCACCTTTGCTTTTGCGCTTTCGACGATTGTCGGACTGATCTTCGGCGGGTTGCCTGCCATTTCGCTTTCGAAAGTGGACTTGAACACCGCCCTGAAGGAAGGGGGAGCGACCTCTCAGTCCGGGGTTGGATCGATCCGGCGCCGCCGTGCCCGAAGTCTGCTGGTGGTCGCAGAAGTCGCTCTTGCCACAGTCCTGCTGGTGGGTGCGGGACTGCTTATCCGAAGTTTTTGGAAGCTGACTACCGTTGACCCTGGGTTCCCGACGGAGAATTTGCTCGTCTTGGGAGTAACTCCCACGGCGGCGAAATTCAACGACGACCGGCAAATAGTTGAATTCTTTAACAATGCACTTGCGAGGATCCGAATGCTTCCTGGAGTGAGGGAGGTATGCGTGACAATGGTTCCGCCTATCCGCGGAGGAGGCGGATTTTTCCTTAACCCCGGTACAATCGAAGGGCAGCCTTCCGGGTCGTCGAGTGAGCCCATTATTATGGATTTCCGCGCGGTCAGCCCGGGTTACTTCCATACTGTTGGGCAGCGATTGATGGTCGGGCGCGATTTCGACGACCGTGACAACGCTGGCGCCCCCAGTGTGATAATCATTAATGAAGCGTTCGCCCGCCGCTACTTGTCCAACCAGAACCCACTAGGGAAACACATTAGGGCGGAATGGATCGACAAGAGCCCACCGGGGGAAATTGTGGGAGTTGTAAGTGATGTAAGGGACGTGTATCTGAACCTTGCGCCGCAGCCTGGGATGTTTGTTCCGTATATGCAATTCCCTCAGGTGAACTATGTCGTCGTCCATACCGCGGGGCCGCCACTAAAACTTGCCACGGCCGTCCGCGATCAAATCTGGTCTGTCGACAGGAACCACCCCATCCTCGACATCATGACAGTTGAAGAAAATATATCCAACTCGGTTGCAGCTCCGAGGTTCCGCGTGGTTCTTCTCGGGGCTTTTGCAGGCCTCGCCTTGGTGCTTGCCCTGGTGGGAATTTACGGGGTGGTGTCCTATGGTGTCGCGCAACGGACACACGAATTTGGAGTTCGGATGGCGTTGGGAGCCTCCCAGTATGATGTGCTTAGGCAGGTCGTTGGGCAAGGATTGGTGATGGCGATGTCGGGAGCGGTCTTAGGCTTGGCAGCATCGTTTGCGCTCTCGCGCGTGTTGACCAACATGCTCTACGAAGTCCACCCCACAGATCCCACAACCTTCGTGAGCGCCGCCATCCTGCTAACTTGCGTGTCTTTGGTAGCTTGCTATATCCCCGCCCGCAGGGCAACGAAAGTCGATCCCATGGTGGCGTTGAGGTATGAATGAAGCGGTCAGCGGTCAGCGATCAGCTTTCAGAGGTCAGCTAAAGATCGAGCCGCCCGGCAAGCACTAGCTGAACGCTGATAGCTGACCGCTGAAAGCTAAGGTTTGGAGCGGTCAATTCGCGGTGTGGGAGCGGCCTTCCTTGCCGCGGGCTTTGGTGACGTACATTTGCTGGTCGGCTTCGTCCAGGATTTGGTCGGCCGTCTTGCCCGCCGCCCACTGGGAGGCGCCCACGCTGAGGACCAAATCGAAATCCTTCAAGTGGCCGCTATGATTCCAATCCTGCACGTATCTTTCGATACGCCCCATGACCACCTCGACATCCTGCAAGGGAGCGTCGGCGAGGAGGATCAGAAATTCGTCTCCGCCATAACGGATCACGGCGTCGGAGCCCCGCACCGCGGATTTGAGGATGGTCGCCACCTCCAGCAGCACAAAATCGCCGGTGGTGTGGCCGAAGCGGGAGTTGACTTCGCGGAAGTCATCGACGTCAACCATCAGGAAGCTGAGCGGCTTCTTTAGGCGCTCGGCGCGGCTGGTGTATTTCTTCAGCATATCGTCGAGCGAGCGCCGGTTGTAAACCTCGGTGAGCGGATCACTGAAGGATTGCAGGCGCAAAAGTTCACTGTGAATCGCCGTCGAGATGACTTCTCCACGGGTGCGCCGCAACTTCAGGCGGGTCGAAATCATGTAGGTGTTAAAAAGAATCAGCAGCGCCACCAATCCCAGGAAGAGCTCCCGGGAAACGGTCAGCTCAAAATGCAAATTCCCGCTGCGCAGAATGGCGCTGGGGAAAAGGACGGCCACCAAGCCCGTCCCGACCAGGATGCCCGCGCCGACTACGGTGACCCATAGCTCAAAATCACGCTTTTCCAGGGCCGTCAGTTGCTGGCTGAGCCTGGAGAGTATGCTGTCCGACTTGTTATCAGGTTCCACTTATGCCTGTGCCCTCGTTTAGGCGAGCATAATTCCTGCTTTAATGGAAATCAAAGCTGGTCAGCCCTGGCGCTGGGGACCATTTGAAACTTACGTAGTATATCCTAATTGAATCCCCCGGCGCAATCGTGTTTACATTTTGCAAATAACTCACTAAGAGAGCATAAGCCCGATACTCGTAACCCGAGGGGGAACAACATATTTTTCCTGTCGCCATCCCCCTGACCATCGGACAAAATCAAAGGACGCCCTTTCGAAGGTCTTCACCTCTGTTACAATCTTATTCCCTGATGACAGAGCAGAAACCTATTCTGGTGGTCGCCGGCATCATACAGAGGGGCGAGCGCATCCTGATTTGCCAGCGGCGGCGCTCCGACGCCTACGGCCTCCAGTGGGAATTTCCCGGCGGCAAGGTGAAAGATGGAGAAGCTTTGCCAAGCGCGCTGCGGCGGGAACTGCAAGAAGAACTGGCGATTCAGGCGGAAGTGGGTGGAGAAGTTTTTCGCCTGCGCCACCACTATCCCGACCGCTACGTGGAAGTGGTTTTTTTCGCGATCGCGAACTACGGCGGCGAGATTCACAACCAGGTGTTTGAGGCCATGGCGTGGGCGCCGCGTGCCAAGCTTCCCGAGTACAACTTTCTGCAAGCGGACCGGGAGCTGGTCAATCGCCTCTCCAAGGGGGAACTTGTTTAACCTCGAGGGTGGAACGAAACTCGGCATTCTCCTGGTGGCCGCTCTACTCCTGTCCGCCGCCATCCTGCGCGCGCAAGTGGAAACCGTGGAGTCTCCCCCCGCAGCCGCCGTGTGGGTGAGTCATGGCAAGATGGAAGGGCACCTGGCATTGAAGTATTCATCGGACGGTGCCTTCTCGCCCGATGCTTCCATGCTCGCCGTGGTCAGCGGCGACAAAGTGCTGTTAATGAATCTACGCACTGACAGCGTCCGTAAGGTTTTAAAACCGCACTTACCTGAAATCGAAGACTTGGAGATCCACTCCGGCAATTTCCTCTCGCCCGATCATCTTTTCCTGCTCGCCAACGGGCTTTTCCATGCGAAAGGCAAACGGGTGGCTCCCACTCCCCTGTTGGCGTTCCAGTGGGATATCGAGGGAGATCATGTGGTAGAAATCGTCCAACGAAATCCCGATGGAAGTAACAGCCTGGTTCCCATGGTGGGCGTCAAAGGCGGGTTCAGTCCGGCGCGCTATTTCCCCATGATCGGCTACCTGTTACTCTACAAGGATAGCAACTTCGATCTGTGGAATCCGCGGACAGGCGCAGGCGGTAGGGTTACCATCCCCGACCTGACCCAGATTCCCAATCTTTACGAGATTTCTCCGGACGGCCATTGGCTGCTGCTGGCGCAGATTCAGACCACTTCGGGCGCCGACCCCTCGGTGGTGGAATTGAAAACCCGCAAGTTTGTGGATTCCCTCCGCGGACATGAGGGCACCGTCCTGAGCATGGCCTTCTCCCGCGACTCGAAGAAAGTGGTGACCGCCTGCGAAGATGGCAAGTTGCGCGTCTTTTCCGTGGGCGACTGGAAGCTCCTCGAAACGCTCACGGGTCACCACGGGCCCGCACATCGGGCGGAGTTCTCACCGAATGGCAAGTGGATCACCTCCGCCGGTGAGGACCACACGGCACGCGTGTGGTCCGCGGAAGATGGAACGTTGCTGCAAACCCTTCAGGAAAGTCAGGAACCGCTGCTGGACGTGGCCTTTTCCCCCGACAGCCGCTTCCTCGCCGCCTCCTCCGAAGAGCTGGTTCTCACTTGGCAACGGCAGGGCGGGGACTGAAGGGCTCGGGATACGGGACACGGGAAACGGGACACGGTATTCGAAATCTGGAATTCAGGCGATCCTCTAATTTGCGAAGCCCGTGGAAAAATGGCGCAGACAAGTAACCACACTATAAGCCCGTATCCCGTATCCCGTGTCCCTTGTCCCGATTCCCGAGTCTCTCCGACTTGTGTTAAAATTTCTTGTGACCAAGCATTTCAGGGACTGGCGCGAAGCAGAAATCTTATGCCCAAAGTCGGAATGGTGAGTCTGGGCTGTCCCAAGAATCTTGTGGACAGCGAGGTGATGCTGGGGATCATGGCCCACGAGGGGTACGAGCTAACGCCGCGCCCCGACCAGGCTGAGATCATCATTGTCAATACTTGCGCTTTCATCGAACCCGCCAAACAGGAATCCATTAACACCATTTTGGAAATGGCCGAGTACAAGAAATTCGGTGCTGCCAAGAAGCTGGTGGTAACCGGATGCCTCGTGGAGCGCTACCGGCGGGAGATTCTGGAGCAGATACCGGAAGTCGATGAGGTGATCGGCACGAATGAGCTGGAGCGTGTGCTGGTGGCTTGCCAAGAAGGGCCCCACCCACGCACGGCGGGCACGCCCGCCGAGCCTTACCTGTACCATGAATTCACCCCACGCGTGCTCTCCACCCCGGGTTATTCCGCCTATTTGAAAATTGCCGAGGGCTGCGACCATCCCTGCGCGTTCTGCGTGATTCCGCAAATGCGTGGCGCTTTTCGTTCCCGGCGCTTCGCCTCGGTAATTCGCGAAGCGGAAAACTTGGCCCAGCGGGGGGTGCGGGAAATCACCATTGTCGGGCAGGACACCACCAGCTACGGGGAAGATCTGGGCCTCCGCGACGGGTTGCCGGCGCTGCTGCGCGAGCTCGGCAAGATTCCGGACCTCGTTTGGGTGCGTTTTCTCTACTGCTACCCCAACCGGGTGACGGAAGCGCTGATCGCCGCAGTGGCGGAAACGCCCAAAGTGGCAAAGTATTTCGACATTCCCTTGCAACACGCGAGCTCGCACATCCTGAAGCTGATGAAGCGCGGTTCGGGCGGTCAGCAGTTTCTGCGCCGGCTGGAAAAAATCCGCGCCGCCATTCCCGGCGTGGCGCTGCGGACCTCATTTATCGTCGGCTTTCCCGGGGAAACCGAGGATGATTTCCAGGCCTTGCTGGATTTCGTGGCGGCGGCGGAGTTTGACCACCTGGGCGTTTTCCTGTATTCCAATGAGGAAACCAGCCGGAGTTTTGCACTGCCGAATCAAGTACCGGCGCCAACCGCTCGCCGCCGGCAGAAACAGCTCATGGCCCTTCAGCGAAAGATTTCGCGGCGCAATTTGCGGCGGATGGTCGGAAAATCGCTGCCCGTGCTGGTGGAAGGCCCCTCGGAAGATACCGAGTTGCTCTATCAGGGCCGCAGCGAGCGGCAGGCGCCCGGCATCGACGGTTGCATCCTCATCAATGATATCGAGGGACCCGCGCCGCAACCGGGGGATTTTCGCTGGGCCACGATCACCGCAGCGGGCGATTACGATCTGGTGGCGCGCCTGGAAGCGCAAGCGTTCGCCGAGAGGCTGTCACCCGCACACCCGCTGCCGGCGGGTGGCACGCTGGTGCAAATCCAGCCCACCGCCGCGACGCTGCCGCCCCGAGGTAGCGCCGCCCTTTAGGGCGGCATGCCGGGCTGAAGCCCGGCGCTACGTGCTGGCGTGGGAGGGCGGCATGCCGGGCTGAAGCCCGGCGCTACGTGATCTTATGCGCTGCCCCATCTGCAAGCAGAGCGTGGCGTGGAAGGGCAATCCGTTCCGCCCCTTTTGCAGTGAGCGATGCAAGCTGATCGATCTGGATAACTGGTTGGAGGAACGCTACCGGGTCCCGCCGCAGGTGGATACCGGGGAAAAAGACGCGGGGGAGGAAAGGACCACGGACACCAAGGGGGAGCGTGACTGAACGGCGGGCGGGACCGGCCATTTGGATTGCCACCCTGGACGGGGTGGGTTACTTTCCCATAGCCCCCGGAACCGCCGCATCTCTGGTGGGAGTGGCCGTGGTGGCGGGCTTGGGGCAATTGCCCCTGCCCAACACCACGGCGATTGCCGTCCTGGCGGCGGCTTCGCTGGCGCTTTTCGCTCTAGGCGTTTGGGCGGCGGGTGAAGCGGAAAAGTTTTTTGGACGCACGGACCCCGGCCAGGTGGTGGTGGATGAAGTCGTCGGCCAGATGCTGACGTTCCTGCTGCTTCCCCACGCTAATTGGAAATGGCTGTTGGGGGGGTTCCTGTTATTCCGGGTGTTCGATATCGTGAAACCCTTTCCGGCTCGACAAGCAGAGCGAATTCCGCGCGGCTGGGGTATCATGTTAGATGACGTCGTCGCGGGTGCGTACGGCCTGTCCGTGCTGGCCGTGATAGGATTGGTCAACCGATGAGTTTGTGGAAAAAAACCGAAAAGTCAGAGTCGGAAAAGCCCGAGGGCAAGGAAAGGGAGAAGCCGGGGCTTCGCGTCGGCAGTGCCGCGGTAACGGGAAAGAATCGGCCGCAAATCACCGGCGTCAGTCCGCGTGCCGCGATTCCGGGAGGAGAGATCGTAATCCGGGGCAGCGGTCTGGCGGAGGACGGCCGCCACCCGCAAGTGCGATTTGGCGATCAGCTCGGTAGCTTGCTGTTGGCCTCTTCGAGCCGGCTGATTGTGCGCGTCCCTGAAGACGTGGTCAGCCGGAACCTGACGGTGGAAACCGGGAGCGGTTTGGGCGCGCCCGCCTCCGTCGTGGTGGGGGTGACCATAGCCCAAAACCTGCATCCTGTGGCCAATCCGGCTTTGGATCCCCAGGGCAACATCTTTACCACCTTTAGCGGCACCCGCGGGCAGAAGGTTTCGACTTCGGTCTTCAAGATCGATTTGAATCGGGTCATGCACCCCTTCTTGAACGAGGTCATGAACGCCACGGGAATTGCCTTCGACCACGAAGGGAACCTCTACGTGTCGAGCCGCATGGAAGGGTCGATTTACAGGGTGACGCCCAGCGGCCAGCGCTCCGCCTACGCGCAGGGGATGGGCGTGGCGACGGGAATTGCCTTCGACTGCCATGAAAACCTCTATGTGGGCGACCGCACCGGCACGATCTTCAAGATCAGCCCGGATCGCCAGATTTTTGTTTTCGCCACCATCGAGCCCAGCGTGGCGGCTTATCATTTGGCCTTCAGCCCTGCCGGCGATCTTTATGTGACAGGGCCCACGACTTCCAGTTTCGATCATGTGCTGCGCATCTCTCCGGCGGGTAGCGTCGCGTCTTTTTATCGAGGCCTGGGACGGCCGCAGGGATTGGCCTTCGACATCGAGGGCAATCTTTACGTGACAGCTTCGCTGGCGGGCAGGCGCGGCGTGGTGCGCTTGACGCCGGACGCCCAAGCGGAATTGGTCGTCTCGGGATATGACCTGGTGGGCTTGGCCTTCGGCCGCCACGGATCCATGATTCTCGCCACCCATGATTCGTTAATCGATCTTCCCCTGGGCGTTGAGGGGATGCCGCTGGTGAAGTAGCTGAAAATGGATGCCGAAATCATTGCCGTCGGTTCCGAACTCCTGACCCCCCAACACACCGATACCAACTCCCTTTATCTCACGGAAAGACTCAACAATTTGGGAATCCTGGTCCGCTTCAAATCCATTGTAGGAGACTCGCAGGAGGACCTTGCGGCGATGCTGCGCGCGGCTCTGGCGCGGTCAACCCTTATTGTGCTGACCGGCGGCCTGGGGCCGACGGAAGACGACTTGACGCGCGACGTGGTGGCGGAAGTTCTGGGACGCCCTCTGCACGAAGTCGCGGAGGTGCGCCAGCGCATCCAGGACCGCTATGCGCGCTTGGGCCGTGCCATGCCGGAAAACAATCTGCGGCAAGCTCAGGTGCCGGAGGGCGGCGAGTGGCTGGAAAACCGCAACGGCACGGCGCCGGGAATATGGATCGAACAAAAAGACAACATCGTGGTGCTGTTGCCGGGCCCACCGCGCGAACTCGAACCCCTGTTTGATGCCACCTGTCTTCCGCGCCTGCGACGCGTGGCTTCCGGGGCGCCCATCAAAACGCGTGTTTACAAAGTGGTGGGCTTGCCGGAATCGGAAGTCGACCAACTCATTGCCCCGCTCTATCGCTCTTACCAAAATCCTACCACCACGATCCTCGCCTCGCTCGGCACCATTGAAGTCCACTTGCGCGCTCGGGCCGCGACCGACCAGGAAGCGGAAGCGCGGCTGGCCGAACTCGGCGACAAAATCGAATTGGCTCTCGGCGACCACGTCTATTCCACCAAAGGCGAAAGCTTGGAAGAAGTCGTGGGCATGTATCTGGTGATGCGGCAGAAAACCGTGGCGGTGGCGGAAAGCTGCACGGGCGGGTTGCTGGCCGAACGCCTGACGCGCGTTTCCGGCAGCTCTAGCTATTTCCTGGGCGGCGCCGTCTGCTACAGCAATGAAATGAAAACCCGATGGGCGGGAGTTCCGGCGGACTTGATTGAAACTCATGGCGCCGTTTCCCAACCCGTCGCCCAGGCGCTGGCCGAAGGTGTGCGCGCCCGCGCGGGGGCGTCCATCGGAGTGGGAATCACCGGCATTGCCGGCCCCACCGGGGGCAGCAACGATAAGCCGGTGGGATTGGTTTTCGTCGCCCTCGCCGACGAACGTGGAACGCAAGTCCGGGAGTTTCATTTCCCCGGATCACGCGACCGCGTGCGCCACTGGGCCACGCAGATGGCGCTGGAAATGGTGCGGCGGAGAATCAGGGATTAGGGGTTAGGGACTCGGGATTCGGAAGCCTCTTTCCCTAACCCCGAATCCCTAATCCCTAACCCCGGAACACAACCATGCGCGCCTTTCTTGCCATTGACCTGCCTGATCCCCTGCATGCTGCGCTGGCGGAAGCGCAGCAAGTTTTCCGCAGCGCCTGCCGCGACGCACGCTGGACGCGGCCGGAGGGCATTCATCTTACCCTCAAATTTCTCGGCCAAATTTCCGACGCGCAAACCCAGCAGGTGGTGGAAGCGCTGGCACAAATCGGCCCTTTCCAACCGTTTTCCGTGGAAGTGAAAGGGTTCGGGTTTTTCCCTCAGGCGAGGCGGCCGCGCGTGTTCTGGGCCGGCGTCGCGGCGCCGGCGGCGCTGGCGGAACTCGCCGCACGGGTGGAGAGCCACATGGAGAAGATCGGGTTTGCACGCGAGGATCGTACCTTCAACCCCCACCTGACTCTGGCGCGCTTCGAAGTGCCGCGCCCACAGCCGGCGCTGGAGGCGGCGGTCGCCGGGAGGGCCACCACATCGCTAGGGAATTTTGAAGCCTCGGAATTTTTCCTGTTTGAAAGTAAACTGTCACCGCAAGGCGCGCAGTACCGGAAGGTCATGCGCTTTCCGCGGACCTGAAAGAACGAAATTCGAAAATCGAAACTCGAAATTCGGGCCGAGTTTCCATTTTCGATTTTCGAGTTTCGTTTTTCCTAGAGGTCGATACAGAAAAGCATGTTCGGTGCCCTCACTCCATTGTTCGCTTATTTTCTGGGCTCCATTCCCTTCGGATACCTCCTTGTCCGCTGGCAAAAGGGGGTGGATGTCCGCAGCACGGGGAGCGGCTCCACAGGCGCAACAAACGTGATGCGGAATCTCGGGATCCTGGGCTTTGTGGCCACCTTCATCCTGGACGTGGGGAAAGGGACTGTCGCCGTGCTGCTGGCATCCCGGCTGACTTCAGGAGACCCGCGATGGATTGCCGCCTCCTCGGTGGCGGCAATTCTGGGCCACTGCTTCCCCGTCTGGCTGAAATTCCGCGGAGGCAAAGGCGTCGCCACCGGCGTGGGAGTCTTCCTCGCCCTCGCTCCCTTACAGGTGGCGCTGGCGTTGATGATCTTCGCCGCCGTCGTGGGGATTTGGCGTTATATTTCCCTGGGCTCGATCATCGCTACGGCGGCGTTTCCGCTCCTCGTGTATTTTATGAAGCACCCGCCCCTGCCGATTGTTCTTGGCGCGGCGGTCAGCGCGCTGATTATCATCGCCATGCACCATGCCAATATTCGCAGGCTTCTGAATGGGACGGAGAATAAGGTGGGGAAGAGGAAGGCAGTAGGCAGTAGGCAGTAGGCAGTTGTCCGTTATTGGTGATTGGCGATTTGTGATTGCTGATTGCATGGCGTGACCATGGTGGTCTCCGGCAGCGTTGAACGACCTGCAAATCACAAATCACCAATCGCCAATCACCAATGCGACGGACCATGGACAATTTTTCTTGAAGAAGATTGCCATCATCGGTGCGGGTAACTGGGGCACGGCCTTGGCGGCGACGCTCGCGCAATTGGGCCACGCCGTGACGCTTTGGGCTTATGAGTCGGAGGTGGTGGAGAGCATCCGCGCCCGGCGTGAAAACGAGATCTTCATGCCCGGCATCAAGCTGCCGAAGAATCTTTCTGCCACCGGCGATCTGGCGGAAGCGCTGGCGGGCGCGGAAATTGTGGTTAGCGTCATGCCCTCGCATGTTTGCGGGACGCTCTATCAGCAAATGCTCCCGCGCCTGCGGCCCGAGATGATTTTCGTGAGCGCCACCAAGGGCTTGGATACCCGCCGCTTGATGCGCATGAGTGAAGTCATTTGCAGCGTGGTGGGCGAATCGTTCCCGCCCCGCCTGTGCGCGCTCTCCGGGCCCAGCTTTGCCAAAGAAGTCATTCGCGGCGATCCCACTGCGCTGGTGGTGGCTTCTGACGACCGCGACGCGGCGCAACAGGTGCAGCGTGAGTTCGCTTCGCGCGCGCTGCGTCTTTACACCTCAAGCGACGTGGTGGGAGTGGAATTGGGTGGGTCGGTGAAGAACGTGATTGCCGTCGCCGCCGGCGTGGTGGAGGGGCTGGGGCTTGGGCACAATCCCACCGCCGCGCTGATTACCCGCGGACTGGCGGAAATGACCCGCCTGGCCTGCGCCTGCGGGGGGAAGCGCGAAACCCTCGCCGGCCTCGCCGGCATGGGCGACCTCGTCCTCACCTGCACCGGCGACCTCAGCCGCAATCGCACGGTGGGAGTAGAACTCGGCAGAGGGCGAAAACTCGCTGACATCATCGGGTCCATGCGCATGGTCGCCGAAGGTGTTAAAACCACCACTGCCACCGCAGCCCTGGCAAAGAAGCTTCAGGTGGAAATGCCCATCACCCGGCAAGTCCACAGAATTTTGAATGGAGAAGTTTCCCCCCGCGAGGCCATCCGCGAGTTGATGGAGCGGTCGCTGAAAGAAGAGTGAACGAAGCTAGGTGTCAGGGAAAGCTCAAAACCCGGCACTCAGCACCTAATTTTTTCCTGACACCTGATACCTGGTACCTGACACCTTGCACTTAATTTGCCTGAGCAACGCTGGCTTGACTGCAAAAGCGATCGAAGGCTTTGGTCAAATCTTCGGCGATCGCGTAAGGGTCGCGCCCCTCAATTTCTTTCCGCTCCAGCATAAAGACCAGCTTGCCGTCGCGCAGCAGGGCGACGGAGGGTGACGAAGGCGGGTAGCCGGTGAAATAGCTGCGCGCTTGTGCGGTGGCATCAGTTTCCTGGCCCGCAAACACTGTCGCCAAAACCTCGGGGCGCGCCTTGTTCTCGAGCGCCATGGCGACGGCCGGCCGAGCCCGTCCTGCCGCGCAACCGCAGATGGAATTCACGACCACCAGCACGGTACCGCTGGTTTTCAACAATAGTGCGTCTACCTCTGCCGGCGTGCGCAATTCCTGAAAGCCGATCCGCGTGAGTTCTTCCCTCATGGGCTGCACAAATTCTTCCGGGTACATGCTTATCCTCCTGATTGCCGAGGCGCGCCAGCCTTAGATTGCCTCTTTCGAGAGTGAATCCGAACCATGGCGGCTCGCCGGGCGTTTCTTGCTTGCAAATTGTCCTGGTTGCCCTGAGAACAACCGAATTTCATTATACCATCTTCTCGCTTGTCCCGGTATTTAGGCCTTGCCCCTTGGATGACCCCTTTATCGCTCTTCGAAAAGATCACATCACGATTTCGTCTGTTCAGTAACTTATTTTAAGTGCGAACATCGAAATGCAATAGGCATCGTGGGCAATTTCCGTCGTGATGGCTTTACGGGCCGCCCTGATACCAAATGTGATACAAGTCAAACCCCGAGGTGCAGAGCGTTCACACGCTATTGATTTCAAGTCCTTAATTGCCTAAGATATGCTTATAGGGCCGCCCATGAAACACAAGAGAACGCGCGTCCGGATCCTCTACGTCATTTTGCTGATCCTGATCGGCACCACGGTAGTTCCGGTCTGGTTCTACGGAGACAGAATGATGTCGTTGAACCGGGATAGGCTGGAGACACAAGAAAGAGTCCTCCAGACGGTCACCTCCCAATCGCTTTCCCAGGTCATTTCGCTTTACATGGAGAACTTGAATCAACAGTTGAAGGAGCTCTATGACACGGTGGGGCCGCTGGCGACGCACATTCCCGCTGCCAAATACTCCACGGATCCAGACCTGCGCCTGGCGCAGGAACGTTTCGTGGCTGACCGGCCTGCGGTTCTCTATGCTACCGTGCTGAATGACCAGGCACGTGGAGTGGACGCGCGGGCGCGCAACTTCAACACGGCGACCGATCCCTTTTTGCTCAAATCCCTGGACGCGGCCTTCACCGCCGCTCAACAGGGGCAAGCGTACCGGAGCAATCCCATTACAGTGGGAAACGATGTGGTGATGGTGATGGCAGAACCCATTCAACAGAAGGACCGATTCCTGGGAATGGTGGCCGCCGTCATGACCCTGAAACCGATAACGCGGGAATTGGTGGATACCAAACAGCGGACCGACCTGGAAGCTTATGTGGTGGACAATGCCGGACGCCTGGTAACGTCGTACGACCCTGATAAGGTCGCGGGAACGGATATGGTGGCCATCCCCATCGTGCAGAACTTCCTGGATTCGGGCCAGCGTGTGACGGGGAATTCCTCCTTCCCCCTGCAAAAGGGCAAGGAGATTGTCGAGATGCTCGGCACCTATTCGCCCACCCAAAAATTGGGCTGGGGTGTGATCGTTCAACGGAAAACGAGCGACGCTTATGCCACAGTCACCGAAATGCGTCGCCAGACCTTCGAGTTGGGCCTTTCCCTGGTGGCGCTCAGTCTTCTTGTTGGCCTTCTGGCCGCCACAACGATTACCCACCCCATCGACTTGCTGACGCGGACGGCTCGTTCCATCGCCCAGCGCAACTTCACAGAGCGCGCGGATATCCGCAGCCACACCGAGATTGGCGAACTCGCCGCCACCTTCAACCAGATGGCCGATGACATTCAGCATTACATCAGCGATTTGCAGACGGCTTCGGAGGAGAACCGCCAACTGTTCATCGACTCCATTGAAATGATCGCAGCCGCCGTCGACGCCAAGGATCCCTATACGAAAGGTCATTCCGGGCGGGTTTCGCAATTCTCGGTCATCATCGCGCGCGAGCTGGGCCTGCCGGAAGAGGAAGTCGATAAGATTCGCGTCTCGGCCACCCTGCACGACGTCGGCAAAATCGGCATCGAAGACCGCGTCCTCAAAAAGCCCGGGGTGCTCACCAACGAAGAGTTTGATATCATGAAACGGCACACGGTGATGGGCTATGAAATCGTGCGCCAAGTCAAACAACTCACGGAAATGCTGCCCGGCATCCGCTGGCACCATGAAGCGCTCAACGGCAAAGGCTATCCCGATGGCGTCAAGGGCGATGAGTTACCGCTGATGGTGCGCATCATCGCCGTGGCGGATACGTTTGACGCCATCACCACGGACCGGCCTTACCAAGCTGGCAGGGAGTTTCCCGCGGCCCTCGAAATCCTGCGCAAGCACGCGGGCACCAAATACGACCCCCTCGTCGTGGACGCCATGGATTCGGCTCTGGCCAAAGGCAGCTTCGCCAAATTCGAAATGCGGCGGAGAGCCGTGGCGGCGGCCTCCCCTGATCCGGTTAGCACGCCTCACACCTAGGAGCCCGTCGGAGATAAGGCCCCACAATCTTACTTTTTGCCGACTCTCCATCTGCGCGAACCGGGTGTTGGGGGTTTGCCGCTGGCGCGACCGTGCAAGAGAGGAACGCGGACGGTTAGG
>Ga0326728_10015035_pt1 | contig 16215 bp, 11 predicted proteins | sample MB3enrmetagenome_FD_207602 | JGI IMG/M metagenome (GOLD analysis project Ga0326728, IMG submission 207602) | Lab enriched peat soil microbial communities from McLean, Ithaca, NY, United States - MB31MN | ecosystem: Environmental > Terrestrial > Soil > Wetlands > Peat | place: USA: New York...
CTTTCAAACATCAACCCTCGATTGGATTATGCTGGCCGTCTTTGCGGCGCTGGCTTCAGGGGGATTCTATTTCGGGCGATAGGGAGAGCTGAATGTCAGTTCCGGTTTTCGAGGTCCGAGACGTCACCTTCCGCTATCGCAAGGTGACCGCGCTCGACGGTCTGAGCCTTACCATCAAACCGGGTAAGCGGGTGGCCCTGCTGGGAGCTAATGGTTCAGGCAAGTCAACTCTGCTGCGCATTCTGGACGGGCTGGCCTTTCCGGAAAAAGGCAGCGTTTTATTCGACGGCAAGTCACTCACCGAGGATCGTTTCCAGGACCTTGAATTCGGCTACCAGTTTCGCCGCCGGGTGGGGATGGTATTCCAGAACCCCGATGTCCAGCTTTTTTCCCCGACGGTTTTTGATGAGGTGGCCTTTGGCCCCTTGCAGCTTGGCTGGCCCAAGGAGGAGGTGCGCAGGCAGGTTGCCCAAATGCTCGAGGTCATGAAGATAACCCAGCTTAAAGACCGCTCACCCCATCATTTGTCGACGGGCGAGAAGAAGCGGGTGACCCTGGCTTCGGTGCTGGTGCTTGACCCCGAAGTGCTCCTGCTCGATGAGCCCACGGCGGCGCTGGACCCGAAGAGCGCCAGCCAGATGGTCGATTTCCTGGTGGGCTGGCGTGGGGGAACGAAGACTGTGATCACGACCACACACCACCTGGATATTGTCGAGGATATTGCGGATTACTGTTATGTTTTTGAGACCGGTCGTGTAGCCGCCGAAGGCGCGCCCGCGGAGGTCTTGCGCGAGACGGCCTTACTGGAGCGGACCAACCTCATCCACGTTCATCGCCACATTCACCCCTCCGGCGAAGTCCACTCGCACGCTCATGTCCATCCCCACAGGCATTGACTGACCAATTGTGGCGGCGCTCTATGAGCGCCGAAAACGTGGGTTCTAAAATACGACGGTCACAGACCGCCGCTGCAGCTCCTCAGCAGATTCAGCTTCTCTTCTTCCGACAGGAATGCAGCGCGGATGGCGTTTTGCCCCAATTGAAGGATTTGTTCGCGCCTAAGGCCGAAAGTTCTTGCGGCCAGCAAATATTCAGTGACCAAGTCTGTTCCGAACATGGCAGGGTCGTCGGTGTTCAACGTCACCACAAGCCCGGCCTCGAGGAACTGCGGCAAGGGGTGGTCCTCGATGCGCCCCAGCACGCCGGTCGCGACATTACTGGTGAGGCAAACTTCCAACGGAATCCGGCGGTCACGGAGCAGCGCGAGCACGGCCGGATCGCGCGCCGCGGTAAGTCCGTGCCCGATGCGCTCGGCTCCCAGTGCCTCGACTGATTGCCGCACGCTCTCCGGCCCACACACTTCTCCCGCATGGGCAACCACATGGAGGCTCATTTCGCGGGCCTCCTTGAAAACGTCTATGAAAAGTCCCGCCGGACCGCGCGCTTCGTCGCCGCCGATTCCCAAAGCCACAACGCCCAGCGGCCGAAAGCGCTCGGCCCAATGGAGCACCTCGCGCGTATGCTCGACGCCGAAATGGCGGATGGCGTCAAAAATCCATTGCACCCGCACGCCCAAGACTTCCTGCGCCGCGCGCGCTGCCGAAGCCGCTGCCTCGAAAATAGGCTCGAGCGGTTGTTTCTTCCACAACACGACTCCGGCGGCGAAAATGATCTCCGCATACTTCACATTTTGTTTCGCCAGCCCCTCGATCAGCCGGGCGGTGGCCACGGCGTAGTCGCTGGGAGTTTCCAGGAGCAACGTCACCAACTTGAAGGCCTGGAGAAAATCCTGAAAGTCTTTGTACCGGTATCTCTGCCCAGCGCGATCGGAGATCCAGTCCCGCGTCTCCATATCCAGACGCCCTTCGGACCGCGAGAGTTCTTGCAGAGTTTCAGGTTGGACACTTCCCTCCAAATGGACGTGTAACTCCACTTTGGGAAGGTGTCGGATGAATGACTCAAGTTCAGTGGCTGGTTCGTACACCGCGCTCCCCTTACGAGTAGGCAGAAAGCAGAAGGCAGACAACGGAAGGCAGTAAGCAGCGGGCAGTAAGCAGAAATCAAAAGATGGAGAACGGCGCGGCTGTGGGCCGCAACCCAATAGGAAGCTCACCACAGAGGCCACGGATTGCCTTTCGCCTACGGCTTACCGCCTTCTGATCCGCTGCTGATTGCGGCCTTCCCACTGCTTTCTGCTTTCTGTTTCCTACCGTCCGGGCAGTGTCGGCTTACCCGCGTTGAGCCAGGCCGTGTACCAGTAGGACCCCGCGTCGTGCGCAGCTTCGTTGATTGCTCTCATCACAGTGGCGCCGATCTGCGAATAGAAGCGATCGAAGTATTCGTCGGTATAATCCGGCAGGCCTTCCCGAGCGCGCAAATCCGCGAGGATGATGGAATCCAACCCGGAATAAGCCTCGAGGCAGGTCTGGAAGGCGTATTCGGTAGGATCATCGATCTTCACTGCGTCTTCGGGATGGAGAATGAAGAACTTCGAGTAGCGGTCCAAAACACGAATCTCGAACCGGTCCGCCAATCCTGTCTGGCGTGTCAATTGGCCGTCGAAATTTGTGGTGACATGAAGCGGATTGTGGGCGTCCGCTACGTAGTGGGCCAGTACGGCCGCCTCCAACTTCACCTGATCCCAGTTACGATCCTTGAACGCCTCCGTTAAGCGCAGGCTGTGTTCTCCCACCTGCCAAGGCAGGACGCCGTCGCGATTGACGCGCCCCGACCCGTATTGCTCTACAGCCTTCCTGAACGAATGCGGCAACCCCAAGAATGGGAAGATCCCATACTTATCCATGTAGATGTAGTGCCGCTTGCGCTCGTACCGATCTTTGTTAATCCAAATATCGGGATCGTTGGCATGTTCAACGAGAAACTGACGATTCGCCTCAAAAAAGCTGCGCATCTCGGAGGGGAGGGTCTGGATCGCCCAGGTGTTCACGATGTCGTGGCCTGTCGGCCCCCAAGCCGCCAGCGGACGAACGATCCATATCCAAAGCGTCAGAATAGCGACCAGCCGGCCCGGGGACCAAACGGATGTCAACTGCTTACGGCGCAGGGCATTGGGCATCGGGATCTCGTTCCCGTTTCGTTCTGGGGAACCCCAGAATCCGAAACGATCAGCCCGATTCTAACCTATTTCACAAGAATTTGTCGTCGAGCAGTATTTCCGTCAGGCTTCACGGGTGTGGGGGAGGCGTTTCCGCGCTTCCTGGCGAGTGTAGGCGATGCGGTGAATCACCGTCACATTGGAGAGGACAGCAATCAGCCAGAGCACCGGGGCCATGCGGTCAAATAAGGCGCCGATGATGATCAGCACCACCCGCTCAGGCCGCTCCAGGAAGCCCACCTTGCAGGAGGGGATGACGTTTTCGGCTCGCGCGCGGCTGTAGCTCACCATAACGGAGCCGATCATGGTCACGGCGACGAGGGAAACATAAAGGAACTGGTTGATGCGCCCGTAGTAAATCAACAGTCCGATCAGCAAGCAAAGGTCGGAGTAACGATCCATGACGGAGTCGTAGAAGCCGCCGAAGGGCGTCACGCGGCCCTCCAGGCGTGCCACGCGCCCGTCCGCCATGTCGAAGATCCCGGCCAGGATGATGGTGGCGCCCGCCCAGCGAAAGTAGCCGTAGGCAAACAGGTACGCGGCCAGCAGGTTGATGCCGAACCCAATAAAGGTAAGGATATTAGGGTTGACGCCGCTCGCTGCAAAGCCGCGCACAATGGCGTCGAGCACGCGACTGAGCGTGGCGCCGATTTTTCCTGTGACCACTGAGGTATGCCAACCTTCTAGACTTCGGACTGCTCGTGAATGGTTTGAACGGCCCGGATTTCAAACTCCCGAACTCCGTTCGGGGTCGAAACCCTGACCGAATCCCCTAGCTTCTTCCCCATCAAGCCGCGGCCAATAGGCGAGGTCGTCGAGATCAAACCCTTGCTGACCTCCGCCTCTTCGCTCATGACCAATTTGTACTCGATCTCAGCTTCCCGGTCAACATCGTACAAGACCACCTTCGAGCCAAAGGCGATCTTGTCCTTGGGAATATTGCCGAGATTGACCAGCGAGAGCTCTGCCAACCTCTTCTTAAGCTGGCCTAGCCGCGCACCAACATAGTCCTGGCGCTGCTTGGCCATGTGGAACTCGGCATTCTCACTAAGGTCGCCGAGGGCGCGGGCCCGCTTCAACTCCTTAGGAAGCTCGTGATTCAGTTCGTGTTCCAACGCCTGAATCTCTTCCTGAAGTTTCTGAACAACGGATGTGGGCATAGCAAAAACCCTGCCTCCAGAGGTGAGACTTCATTATAGGCGAAAGGCCTTCGACGCGCAATCTAGGTGAAAAGGTCGGGAGTGGGTCAGCTTGCTGTAGCGGCGGCTTTACGCCGCCAATTGGCGAGGTAAACTCGCCGCTACAACAGCAACCTGCCCCACTACTGGCAGGCGCGCGTGGGCGCGGGCGAGTTGCCCGTGCCACGGCGGGCGAGACGCCCGCGCTACAAAGGTCATTCCCCGCTTTGCTGAATTAGCTTTGCGACCAGCCCCGTCCAGCCGGTCTGGTGGCTGGCTCCCAGGCCCGCGCCATTGTCCCCATGAAAATACTCGTAGAACAAGTGCAAGTTTCGCCAGTGCGGGTCCGTCTGGAAGATTTCGTTTTCGCCATAGACTGGCCGCCACCCGTCGGGCCCTCGCAAGAAAAGGTGGGTAAGGCGGCGCGAGAGTTCAGCCGCGACGTCCCAAAGGGTTTTCATATGTCCGGAGCCGGCAGGACACTCCACCTTCAAATCCTGTTGGTAATAATAATGGAATTTTTGCAGCGACTCGATGAGCAGGAAGTTCAGGGGGAACCAGACCGGGCCTCGCCAATTGGAGTTCCCGCCGAAGAGGCCGGTTTGAGATTCGCCTGGCTCATAATCCACGCGGTAGCTCTGACCGTTGAAATTCAGCACGTAGGGATGATCTTGATGGAACTTCGAGACCCCACGAACACCATACGGAGACAGGAATTCATCTTCATCCAACATGCAGCGCAAAACTCGAATGAGCTGCCTCAGACTGACAAGGGAAAGCAATCGCCGCTCGCCGCGCGCGTTTCGTTGCGTCTGGGCGAGGTGGGTGGGAACGCCGGGAACATTCTCGAGAAACCACTGCATGCGGCGTTTGAAGCCCGGGAGCCTTTCCACCACTTCCGGCTCCAAAGTCTCCACCGCGTACAAGGGGATCAGACCGACCATGGACCGGACCTTGAGGAAGTGATGCTTCCCCTCCGGCAGGTGCAGCACGTCGTAGTAGAAACCGTCTTCCTCATCCCACAAGGCAAAGCCGTGGCCGCCCAGGTTGTTCATGGCCTCGGTGATGTGCACGAAGTGCTCGAAAAATTTGCTGGCCACATCTTCATACGCGGGGTCCTGGCGCGCCAATTCCATGGCCATCGCCAGCATGTTGAGGCAATACATGGCCATCCAGCTCGTGCCGTCGGATTGCTCGATATGTCCGCCGGTGGGCAAGGGCTTGGAGCGGTCGAAGACGCCGATGTTGTCCAAGCCGAGGAAGCCGCCTTCAAAGACGTTCATTCCATCGGGGTCCTTGCGGTTGACCCACCAGGTAAAGTTCAAGAGCAGCTTGTGAAAAACCTTCTCCAAGAATTCACGATCGGCGATGCCCCGGCGCCGCTTTTCCATTTTGTAGACGCGCCAAGCCGCCCAGGCGTGTACCGGCGGGTTGACGTCGCTGAACCCCCACTCGTAAGCCGGAAGCTGGCCGTTCGGATGCATGAACCACTCGCGCAAGAGAAGGATTAGCTGCTCTTTGGCGAAGTCGGGGTCCACCAGCGCCAGCGCCACGCAATGGAACGCAAGGTCCCAGGAAGCGTACCAGGGGTACTCCCACTTGTCGGGCATCGAAATCACATCAGCGTTGTAGAGATGCTCCCATTGGTGGTTTCGGCCTTGCTTCCGCTCGGGCGGAGGCGGAGGAAATCCCGGGTCGCCTTCCAACCAGGCATGGACGTCGTAGTGATAGAACTGCTTTGACCAGAGCATTCCAGCCAGGGCTTGGCGTTGCACGTTGCGCGCGTCCGCAGAAAGATCCTGGGGAATGACCTTTGCATAGAACTCATCGGCTTCCGCAATTCGCCGGCTGAAAATCGTCTCAAACGATTTGTTAAGCATCTCCGGTGCAGGTTGCTGATGGGTAAAGCGCAATCGGAGCACGACTCTCTCGCCGGGGGCAATGTTCAACCGATAATGCGCGGCCGCCTTTGTGCCGCTCTGCGAGGGATTGACCGCCTCGCATTGACCGTTAACAATGTAGTTGTTGATACCGTCCTTCACGTAAGGCGTGCGGTTCTCCACCCCGTAGAGCCGCTCGAGATTGGTCTCATTCTCAGTGAAAAGGAGCGGCGGTGAACCCTCGCAAATCAGCCACCGCTTACCGTGATAATCGTGAACTGCCTCGACTACCGCCACCTCCGCCGGCCCGCTTTGACGGATCAGCGCCGGGCGCTGTTCGTCCCTGCCCCACGACCAGGTGTTGCGAAACCATAGCGTCGGTAGCAAGTGAAGTTCTGCGCTTTCCGGCCCGCGGTTATAAGCGGTGATGCGAATGAGAGTATCTTCCGGATCAGCCTTGGCGTACCCAACGAAAATGTCAAAGTACCGGTTTTCATTGAATACTCCCGAATCGGCGAGTTCGAACTCCACATCTCCCTTGCCCCGCCGCTGGTTTTCCTCGACCAGTTGCGCGTAAGGAAAAGCCGCCTGGGGATACTTGTAAAGGTACTTCATATAGGAGTGCGTCGGCGTGGAGTCCAAGTAGAAGTAGTACTCCTTCACATCCTCGCCGTGATTGCCTTCGTCGCCGGTGAGTCCGAAGAGTCGTTCCTTCAAAAAAGGGTCGCGGCCGTTCCAGAGAGCGAGGGCAAAGCAAATCAGTTGATGGCGATCGCAAATGCCGGCGATTCCGTCCTCGCCCCAGCGGTAAGCCCGCGAGCGCGCGTGGTCATGGGGGAAATAGTCCCATGGCTTGCCGTCGGGGCTATAGTCCTCGCGCACCGTCCCCCATTGACGCTCACTCAGGTAGGGACCCCAGCGCTTCCAGTGCGCTTTCCGCTGGCGGGATTCCTCGAGCCTCTGCTCTTCGCGTGTCATCGGCAAAATCTCCGGCTGGCTCTTCGCCCATTGCGAATGAGATCATTGAAGATGCCCTTTTCCCCAGGACTCATCTTCGGCGATGGTCCTTAGGTTGTCAAACGGAGCTTCGCTTGATGTTATAGAGGCGATTCTATATCGCCACATGCTTGCGGGAGCGGACCCGGCTGCGAATTGACGAGGCTGGCTTTGGATGCTAAAAGTAGGTGGTTGGTTAAGGGCTTTAATGGGTTTTCCTGCTACCAAGGAAGGAGGGCCTATGCGCCGTCGTGACAGTCGAAAGAACAGGGCAGAAACTGAAGGGCGGGCAGCTCCGAAAAGAACCGGGGCACCGCGCGCGAGTGCGGGAGATGCAGGGAAACTTGCACCTATCGCCCAGCGCCCGCTGGGGAAGACCGGCGAGCGCCTCTCCATCATAGGCCTGGGCGGCATGCTGTTAATGAACGCAAAGCAGTCGCGGGCCAATAACCTTGTCGCTGAAGCATTCGACCGCGGTATCAATTACTTTGATGTGGCGCCCTTTTACGGTGACGCGCAACAACGTTTAGGGCCGGCCCTCGAACCATACCGAAAGCGCTGCTTCCTCGCCTGCAAGACGGATGAGCGGACCAAGCGCGGCTCGCAGCAGGAACTCGAAGAATCACTGCGCCTTCTGAAAACCGACTGCTTCGACCTCTACCAGTTTCATTACTTAACCACCTTGGACGATGTCGAGACAGTTTTCGGCCTTGACGGGGCCATGGAAACCTTCCTGGCGGCGAAGAAAGCCGGCAAGGTACGCTTTCTCGGATTCTCCGCTCACTCGGTCGAGGCAGCTCTGGCGGCAATGGACCGATACGATTTTGATACCATCCTCTTCCCGATTAACTTTGTCTTGTTCTCGCAAGCCAACTTCGGGCCACAGGTGCTCGAAAGGGCTCGACGAAAGGGAATGGGAATCCTGGCGCTGAAGGCGATGGCCAAAACCACCTGGCCGAAAGCTATGAAGGAGCGCCAGCGGCCTAATCCGAAATGCTGGTATCAGCCCGCCGCGCTGCCTGAAGAAGCCGCGCTCGGCCTCCGATGGACTTTGTCGAAACCGATCACCGCCGCAGTCCCTCCGGGTGACGAAAAATACTTCCGTCTCGCCATGGACGTGGCGGAGAGTTTTGCGCCCATCGAGCCGGAGGAGGAGAAAGCCCTCATGGCCCGCGCCGCGGGTGTCGAGCCGATCTTTCACCTGGGCAACGCGTAATCCGATTCAACCCTCGGCCTGCTGAGTTATGAGCTACACGATGCAATTTATGCCGCGGGTTTCCTGGCTTTCGCCGTGCAGCAGGCCTCCTGGCAAATCCTCTCAGTTAGTGCTCCCGCAACAAATCACTTGTGAATACGCTTCTCCGCCTTATACTGGGAGTTGTGCATATCAGTTTCTACCTCGACCCCGCGACGGGTCAGCCACACATCTTTCATCACGGTGTGGAAGAGGAAGAGGTCGAGGACGTCCTGGCGAATCCGGGAGAAGATCGCCCAGGGCGAGAGGGCGCCCGCGTGGCGATTGGCCGCACGGCAGGCGGTCGGTACCTGAGAGTCGTCTACGTCCGCAACCCGGAACCGGACAGTATTTTCGTGATTACCGCGTATGAGCTGCGCGGCAAACCACTCCACGCCTATCGCAGGCGGCTGAGGAGAAGACAGCGATGAAACGACACCGATTTCCGTCCGGCTGGGATGAAGCCCGGGTTCAAGGGGTGCTGGAACATTACGAGCAACAAACTGAGGATGAGGCGGTCGCTGAAGACGAAGCGGCATTCCGGTTGCGGGGCCAGACCGTGGTCCTCATACCGAAACGCCTCGTTCCTGAGGTGACTCGACTGATCGAGGCACACCGCTCCCACCGTCAGAGCAGTTCGGGCGGGCCAAACGCGGTGTCGAAACCCATGGCCGATAGGACCCGCCGCAGCAGAACGCCAGGCCACTAGAGTCACTGAAATGCATCCGCCACTCACAGACAGAGCAACCAAACTCCGCAGCCGCGATTGGTTTGGGAAAGATGACCGATGGGGACTGGCGCATCGCGCCTGGCTGCGCGCCGAAGGTTTCAGCGAGCGGGTGTTCGAGGGCAAGCCCGTGATCGGCATCTGCAATTCCTGGAGCGAACTGAACAACTGCAACGCGCACTTGCGCCAGGTGGCGGAAGCTGTGAAGCGAGGGGTTTGGGAAGCCGGGGGATTCCCGCTCGAGTTCTGCACCATCTCGCTCGGCGAAATGCTGATGAAGCCCACCACCATGCTCTATCGCAATCTGATGGCGATGGACGTGGAGGAGTGCATTCGCGCTTATCCGCTGGACGGAGTGGTGCTGCTCTGCGGATGTGACAAGACCACGCCGGCGCAGCTCATGGGTGCTGCCAGCGTCGATGTGCCCGCGCTGATGGTTCCCGGCGGACCTATGCTGCGCGGCATGTGGCACGGCACGGAACTCGGCTCCGGAACCGACGTGCGGCGCTTTTGGGAAGAGGTGCGGGCGGGCCGGTTGAGCGAAGAGGAGTGGTGCGAAATCGAGAGTTGCGTCTCGCGCAGCGCCGGGCACTGCACCGTGATGGGCACGGCTTCGACGATGGCCAGCCTCGCCGAAGCGCTGGGGATGACCTTGCCGGGGGCGGCGGATATTCCTGCCGTGGACTCGCGCCGCCTGTCGATCGCCGAACAGAGTGGGCGACGCATGGTGGAAATGGTGGAGGTAGACCTGCGTCCTTCCCAAATTATGACCCCTGCCGCCCTCGAGAACGCCATCGCCTTACTCATGGCGTTAGGAGGCTCGACGAATGCCATCGTCCACTTGGTGGCCATCGCCGGTCGGCTGGGCATCGCTCTGCCCCTTTCGAGGTTCGACGAGATTTCCCGAACCATCCCTGTGCTGGCTAATGTGAAGCCTTCCGGCAAGTTCCTCATGGAAGATTTCAGTTACGCCGGAGGGGTGCCCGCCGTGATGAAAGAGATCGCTTCAAGGCTTCACCTCGAGGCGATCACGGCAACCGGCAAGACACTGGGCGAGAACATTTCCCGCTCCGTGTGTTTCAATCGGGAAGTCATCAAGCCACTCAGCCAGCCACTCTACCCGGAGGGGGGACTCGTAGTCTTGGGTGGAAATCTCGCTCCCTGCGGCGCCGTGATCAAGCAATCCGCCACTTCGCCTCATTTGCGCCGGCACAAAGGCAAGGCGGTTGTGTTCCAGAACAACCGCGACCTGCTGGCCCGCATTGACGACCCACATCTCGAGGTGGACGAAGGTTCCGTCCTCGTCCTCAAGAATGCCGGCCCAAAGGGTGCGCCGGGCATGCCCGAATGGGGCCACTTGCCGATCCCCGCCAAATTGCTCAAGGCCGGGGTGAAAGATATGGTGAGGCTGAGCGATGCGCGCATCAGCGGCACCAGCTTTGGCACCATCGTCGTCCACATCTCGCCTGAGGCAGCCATCGGCGGCGCGTTGGCAATCGTCAAGGACGGTGACGAGATCGAGCTGGATGTGCGTGAAAAAAGGCTGGAGCTCCTGGTGCCGGAGGCGGAGATCAAAGCGCGCTTGGCCCAATGGACGCCGCCTGCCCCGCACTATTCGCGGGGATACGGAAAAATGTACCTCGAGCACATTCTTCAGGCGCACGAGGGTTGCGACTTCGATTTCCTCCGCGGCCGCGACCGCGGTGATGAAGATAGCCCCCCGCGAAAGTTCCCCAATCCCGCGCTATGATGGAACCGTAGCAAAGCGGACCTATTCACATCGCCGCAGATGTGCTACATTAAGTCCTAGGTATGGCAGCTTTAATGTGTCCGCATTGCGGGTCGTCGCGGGTCAACAAATCGCCGAGCGGCCAACACTTCATGTGTATGGACTGCCAGCGGGTCATCGTTCAGGACCGAGTCAAGAAGCCTCGCGGTCGAAGGATGCACGGCAGACCGCGTCGTTCTGCTCCTAACTCCCGTGCCGAATCGGTAAATTGAAGACCTGCGCCTTCCTCTACTCGCGCGATTCGCCTTGGGTCTTTCCCCAGGGCAACGGTGCCGGTTGACACGGTTCCGTGACGATGCCCACCTTAACAAACTGCGGAAATCTCCCCTGCAGGTATTGTTCTGCCAGCACTCTCCGGTGTAGTGGAAATAGGCAAGATTAGACCGCCCAATCCCCGCGCACTAAATTAGGACAAAACGTCCCCTCGCATCCGCCCGAAAACGCCAGGGGCCTTTGGAAATAGTTTGTCGACCCGAAGTTCTGTTAAAAGTGTGAAACTCTAAAATGGGCCGCTTCGTCTGAGCCTATGTGGTCATAACCACCAACTGAAAAGGGGTTGGGATGGGACTTGGAAAGTTGTATTACGTTTCAGCAGTCTTCGTAGTGCTTTCCCTACTAGTAATTTCCCCGGGCCGCTTGCTGGCCCAAATCCCCTCCGGCACGCTTCGTGGCCAGGTATCAGATCCCTCCGGCGCCGCAGTGCCGGGCGCCAGCATCCAGGCAGTCTCCTCCTCCGGTCAAACTAGTTCCGGGGTTGCAAAGCCCGACGGGAGCTATGAGATCCGGGGACTCGCGCCGGGAAAGTACACGGTGCGAGCTCAGGCCAAGGGCTTTGCTGTTTTTGAGCAGCAGAGCGTGGAGCTCGTCGCCGGTCAGGGCAAAAAATTCGACATCTCACTCCAAATCGCCGAGGAGAGAGAGCAAGTCACCGTCTCGGCCCAAACGACGGAGGTCGGCGTCGCCCCGCAAGAGAACGCCACCTCCCTCGTGATCAAGGGGGACGACCTCCAGGTTCTTTCGGATGACCCCGATGAAATGCAATCCGAACTGGAGGCGCTGGCGGGGCCGTCGGCGGGGCCCAACGGCGGCCAGATCTATGTGGATGGCTTCACGGCTGGGCAGCTTCCTCCCAAGGCGGATATTCTTGAAATCAGAATCAACCACAATCCTTTCTCCGCGGAATACGACAGGTTGGGCTACGGCCGCATTGAAATCACTACCCGCCCGGGAGCGAGCCATCTTCACGGCCAGATCCTAGGCAATCTGAATGACTCGGTTTTCAATTCGCGGAACCCCTTCGTCGCGCAGGAGCCGGGCTATCATTCGGAGTTTTTCAACGGGAGCGTCGGGGATGCTCTTAGCAAGAAGGCCTCATTTTTCTTCACCATTTTCCGCCGTCAGATTCAAGATAACTCGATAGTTTCCGCCTATATTCTCGGCCCTACGCTCGCCCAGACACCGTTCAGCCAGGCGGTCGCAAGTCCCGCCAACCGCACCAATTTCAGTCCGCGCTTTGACTATCAACTGAGCCAAAACAACGTGCTGACGGTTCGCTACCAGTTCTTTGACAACAATTCGCGCAACGGTGGAATCGGGCAATTCAACCTTCCTACGCTGGGCATCAACACCCATAGCCTGGAAGACACCCTCCAAGTGAGCGACACGCAGGTGTTCAGCGCCAAGACGCTGAACCAGTTTCGCTTCCAATACCTGCACGACAACGCCACTCAGACTGCCCAAAACCTTCAGCCCACTATTTCCGTTCTGGGAGCGTTCACGGGGGGCGGTAATCCTAGCGGGGTCTCCTCCGATTCCCAGAACCATTACGAAGTTCAAAACCTCACTTCCCTCTTTCTTGGCAAGCACACCTTGGTTGTAGGTGGCCGCTTGCGGGATGTGCAGGATTCAAACAGCTCCGACGCGAATTTCAACGGCACTTTCACCTTCCCGACGCTCGCCGCCTACCAAGCGGCGGAGCAAGCCCTCCAAGCTTGTACGGGGGGAGGGGTAACAGCGTGCGAGGTGAGCGGGGCGAGTCAGTTTTTGATTACCACTGGACGACCCCTGGCCACCGTCAACCTGCTGGACGTGGGGCTCTACGCCCAAGATGACTGGCAACTCCGCCCCGCCATGACACTGAGCCTGGGCCTTCGCTGGGAGACACAGAATGACATCCACGATCATTCTGACTTTGCTCCGCGCGTGGGGTTTGCCTGGGGACTCCATCGCGCGCAAAGGGGTCCGGCGAAGACCGTATTGCGGGTAGGGTCTGGCGTGTTCTACGACCGCTTTCCTTCGGGCCTCGTGCTCAATGCGGAGAGGTTGAATGTGCACGGCGGCGATCAACAAGAGTTAATTATTCCGTCGCCCGACTTTTTCCCCAACATTCCATCAATTGGCACTCTGGAGAGCCTCTCTAGCTCCATTCCCAGCAGTTATCAAATCGCCCCCAATTTGCGCGCGCCTTACACTTGGCAGTCGGCGGCGAGCCTCGAGCAGCAGGTCACAAAGAACGCGACAGTCTCGGTCACGTATCTTCATTCCCGCGGACTTCATCAATTTCTCCTCGATGACATCAACGCACCCCTTCCAGGAACTTTTCCCCTGGGGGACCCCGACCTCGGAACGCGGCCATTGGGTGATAGCCTCGGGGATCTCTATCAGTACGATTCCGTGGGCCTCTTCAACCAGAACCAACTGATTACCAATTTCAATCTGCGTTTGGGCGCCAAGCTTTCGCTGTTTGGCTATTACACGCTCAACTACGCTGATTCCGACACCACAGGGAACAGCGCCAGTGTCGCCATGAACCCGTACAACTTTCTCGAGAGCTACGGGCGAGCGTCCTTCGACGTTCGCAACCGGCTTTTTCTGGCGGGCACCTGGAATGTGACGCATGGCTTTAGCCTTAACCCTTTCCTGGTCACCTCCTCCGGGGCGCCCTTTAGCGTCACGCTGGGTCAGGATCTGTTCGGGACAGGGGTTTTCAACGCCCGGCCCGCCTTCGCTGCGGCGGGGGCTTCCGGTCCCAATATCGTGGCAACCACACTCGGCACATTCAACATTGCGCCCCAGGCGAACCAAGCCCTGATCCCCATCAATTCCTTTGAAGGTCCCAGTCAACTCACACTGAACCTGCGCCTCAGCAAGACTTTTTTCTTTGGGAAAGAAGTGACTAGACAGGGATCCAACGGCGCTGGCGGTGGAGGTGGCGGTGGGTTCGGCGGGGGCAGAGGCGGCGGTGGTGGCGGCGGAAGAGGCGGTGGGGGTTTTGGTGGCGGAGGCCTTGGTGGCCGCGGAATGGGCGGCGCTGGTGGAAGGGGCGGCGGCGCCTTTGGTAGTCCGGGTAATGTCGGGACCAGGCGCTACAGCCTCACCTTCAGCGCCTATGCACGCAATGTCCTGAACAATGTGAATCTCGGAACACCCACCGGCGTGATCGGGTCGCGGTTTTTCGACCAGTCGAACTCGCTGGGAGGCGTCTTCGGCGGCGGTGGGGCGGCGAACCGGCGCATCGATTTTCAAATGGTCTTCAGTTTTTAAGGCGTCAGCTCTCAGGCATCAGCCTTCAGCAAGCCTGCTGCGGAAGCCTGCTTCCCGACGCCCGCGGCTTTTCGCCCTCCCTTGCTTTTGCGCTAACAGCCTGGCTCTTCCTGCCGTATTATTGGTGCACATCCACTTGAATCCCGTGCGTCGCGGGTTTGTGAAGAACTCCGGGGCGTGGAAGTGGTCGAGCGTACACGAGTACGCGGGAATGACGGGGGAGGAGCCGTGCGAAAAAAGGCCTCACCATGGGTTGTCGCTGCCTGGGTGGTTCTTGCTTGCATGCGCTCCGCCGCCGCGCAGAGCACGCTTTGGCGCGAAGGCATCAGCCTGATTCCTTATCCCCACGAGGTGGTTCTAAGCGGCGACAATTTCACGTTCGAGGGAGGGGTCAGCATAACCCTGGACCCGCATGCCTCGGCGGGCGATCGCTTCGCTGCGGAGGACCTGGCGGCTCGCCTGAAAACGGACTTTGGGATTGCCGTGCAAGTCGGTGGCCCATCCCGTACCCGATCGATCCGGCTTCTCCGCCGGGCCGTCCCAGGCAAAGGGGACGATCAGGGCTATGAGTTGAAAGTGGGCAAGGATCGCATCGATATTCTGGGTGGAGGCGAGGCTGGCCTGTTCTATGGCACGCGGACGCTGTTGCAGATTGTGCAGCGAGGCCGCGCAGCGCCGTTTGTCAGAGGGATGACGATCTGCGACTGGCCGGACGTTGCCCAGCGGGCGGTCCACTACGACACCAAGCACCACCAGGACAAAGCCGAGTACGTTCGAGGCTTCATCCGTACGCTCGCCGACTACAAAATCAACATGCTGATCTGGGAGTGGGAAGATAAGTTCGCCTACCCGAGCCATCCGGAAGTTGGAGCGCCGGGTGGCTTCAGCATGGAAGAAATGCAGGGTTTCACCCGCTATGCCCGCCAATACCACGTGCAGATTGTTCCGCTGGTCCAGGGGCTCGGCCACGTGAGCTTCATCCTCAAGTGGCCGCAGTACGCGGACCTGCGAGAGATCCCAGCCTCGAACTGGGAGTTTTGTCCACGTAAGGATGGCAGTTACAAGCTGCTCTTCGATTTGTGGGGCGACGCGACCCAGGCTACGCCGGGCTCCGACTACATCCACATGGGGACGGATGAAACCTATGAACTAGGGCATGGGGTCGAGTGCGGCTGCCAGGCCCGGATGAAAGAAGTCGGCAAGTATGGCTTGATGATGGATTTTGTGGACCGCTGCGCCGGCCACTTGATGTCGCAGGGCCGGAAAGTGATGGCTTGGCTCGAAGAGTACAGACCGGAGGAAAAAGCGCAGCCTCCCAAAGGGCTCATCACTTTCCCCGACCCGCTGCAATTGGAGCGGGCGAAGCGCTCGCGGGAGGCCGGCAACCCCGCCTGGATTTATGACCCTAATCCCGGGATCGAACACCTCTTCCTTCCTTATCTGTACCGGGTGCGCGAGGGGAAGACTGTAGATTCCTGCCTGGACGATTCTTACCAGACTCTTGCCCGCGCGGCGCCTTCGGGGATCTTCGAAGGGATGGTCTGCACGTCTTGGGATGACAGCGGCTTGCACAATCAGGTGTGGATGATGCGTTTCGTGCACGCGGCGGAATACTCATGGAACGGGAACGCGCCAACCCACGCCGAGTTCGTGGATGAGTATTTCACGAACTTCTACGGTCCTAAAGCCACAGATATGCGGGAACTCTGGACGCTGCTCAATCGCGGCGCCTATTTTTACATGGATAGCTTCG
>Ga0326728_10015038_pt1 | contig 16211 bp, 15 predicted proteins | sample MB3enrmetagenome_FD_207602 | JGI IMG/M metagenome (GOLD analysis project Ga0326728, IMG submission 207602) | Lab enriched peat soil microbial communities from McLean, Ithaca, NY, United States - MB31MN | ecosystem: Environmental > Terrestrial > Soil > Wetlands > Peat | place: USA: New York...
AGCCAGAATCTGATGGCCCAGACCTGTTGTCGCTTCAGCGCGCGCTTGCTACCCAGTTTGCGGCCAGCGTTCCACGGGCGGCACTCTCTGGCGCCCGGGTCATACTCCGAATGTCCCATAGTTTTCGCCCTCTTGGCCATCTTGGCCGAAGAAGAGATAGGCATTCAGTCGGGCAGTGGGGGTGGGGACGATAACGGCCTGGCGGCTTTCCGACGGCCCGGCCTGAAAAGCGGCCAATCCCTGATCGACCCAACCCGGCCAAAGGACGGCCAACCAGCCACTCCCTGAAGCAGATGAGGACATTTTTGTCAGTCCATATCGCGTAGACGTCGCGCGATCGACTGTGCCGTTGGTTCCGCGCCGGCTAGCGACGGGTGGAGTTGTGTACCTGCGGATCTCTGCCCTGCATGTATCCAGGGTACAGCAGCACAGGCGTGATGATCGGCGAAGAGGCTCCCCATCTCGAGGAGCTCAGTACCAGCCTCAACGACCTCGGCGAGGGTCACTTCGGTAAGTCATGGCTCTTCTAAATGATAGAAAGGCAAGCTAGGCTGTCCTTGTTAAGGCGGCGTGCCGCTTTTTTCAAGGAGATGGCCAAATGAATCGTGTGCAGGATAGGGTCGCCCTGGTTACGGGCGGCGGCTCTGGGATTGGCCGCGCGACAGCGCTGCTGCTGGCGGCCGAGGGCGCCATTGTGGCCGTGACCGACATGAGCGACGCCAATGGCACGGAGACGGTGGCGGAGATCGAGAAAGCTGGCGGCACCGCCAAATTCTTCCATCATAATGTCTGCCTGGAAGAGCAATGGGTCGCGGTGGTTGACGGCGTGATCGCGGCATTTCGCCGGCTCGATATTGTCGTCAATAATGCCGGCATCGCCATTTCCGGCAATGCCGAAACGCTGGCCTTCGAGGATTGGCGCAAGCTCATGAGCGTCAATCTCGATGGCGTGTTCCTGGGCGTGAAGCATGGCATACGCGGGATCAAGCAGGGCAACCGCGGCGGCTCAATCATCAATCTGTCCTCGATCGAGGGGCTGGTGGGGGATCCCAATCTCGCCGCCTATAATGCCAGCAAGGGCGGTGTGCGCCTGCTCACCAAGTCGGCGGCGCTGCATTGCGCGAAGATGGGAACCGGCATCCGGGTGAATTCGGTGCATCCCGGCTTTATCCGGACGCCGATGATCGAGAATGGCCGAGCGGATGCCGAGGCGCGGTACAAGGCGCTGGTGGCGCTGCATCCAGTCGGCCGTCTGGGCGAACCCAATGACATCGCCTGGGGCATCGTCTATCTGGCTTCGGACGAATCCAAATTCGTCACTGGTTCGGAGCTCGTGATCGACGGCGGTTATACCGCGCAGTAATTTTCCCTGGACTTCCCTCGCTCGTCTTGTGGGGACGGCGGGGGAAGAGGGCTTCTGGGTGGCTCGGTATTTTCGATGCCATGAATTTTTCTGGAATCTCTGCTTGGATTTTAGATACCCAAGGGTGACTGGAACGTCCGCATCCCCGTCAACAAGGGCGCGCGGCTCGATCCGTCCACCACTGACAACATCCCCAATTTTGATTTTCACCGCATCACTGCCACGCAGCTTGCCACGGAATATAGGGGCTTTTGTGTCAACGTTCCGGTGCATATGACTCAGGCAAAGGCGTGGCTGCCAGCTCGATAAAGGCTCTCATGTAATTGATGCCCTCGTCGGCCTCGCGCAGCCCGAGGAAGATCTGCTTGGCAACCCCTTCGCTCCCCAGCCTTATGGGATGCACGTCAAACCGCGGCGCATATTCCTCGACCAGCCAGCGCGGCAGGGCCGCCACACCCCTCCCATGGGCGACCATGAGCAGCATGATGTCGGTGGTCTCGATTGGCTTGTGCTGCCGGGGGGCAATGCCGGCGGGGGTAAGGAACTGGGTGAAAATATCCAGCCGGTCGGCTGGCACGGGATAGGTGATGAGCACTTCATCAAGCAGCTGCTCCGGCCGCACGAATGCCACCCCGCGTAAAGGGTGGTTCGGCCCCACCACCAGCACCTGCTCGTAGTCGAACACCGGCGTGAAGCGCAGCCCTGGTTTGAACAGCGGGTCAGGCGTGACCAGCATGTCAATTTCATGCCCGAACAGCGCGCCAATACCGCCAAACTGGAATTTCTGGCGCACATCCACATCCACGCGTGGCCAGGCATCGAGGTAGGGGGCGACGATTTTCAGCAGCCATTGATAGCAGGGGTGGCATTCCATGCCGATGCGCAGCTTGCCCCGCTCGCCTTTGGCAAATTGCGTCAGCCGCTCCTCGGCATGGGCAAATTGTGGCAGCAGGCGGGAGGCCACGGCCTGCAGAAACTCCCCCGCCTGGGAGGGGTGCAGGCTGCGCCCCTCGCGCCGCCAGATGCTCACGCCCAGCTGCGCCTCAAGCTTACTGACGGCATGAGAGAGCGCCGATTGCGTGAGGTTGAGCTTGGCCGCCGCTGCGGTCAGCGAGCCTTCGCGCTCGACCTCATGAATGATCGAGAGATGGATGCGGTCGAGAATGGGCATGAGATTTCCATGAACAAAATTCAGTTATAGATGAAATCATATCATTTTTATTCATGTATTCAATTCCCTATATCCGCGGTCAGTTTTCCCCTCATGCTCAGGAGTGTTCCATGGCCCTTACCCATAATCTCGGCTTTCCCCGCATCGGCGCCCGGCGCGAGCTGAAATTTGCGCTTGAATCCTACTGGAACGGCGCCTCCTCACGCGACGCTCTGCAAGCGCTCGGCGTAGAGCTGCGCGCCCGCCATTGGCGCGACCAGGCGGCGCTGGAGCTCGCGACGGTAGGCGATTTCTCATTCTACGACCAGGTACTGGACATGAGCTTCACGCTCGGCAATTTGCCGGCCCGCGTGCGCGGGTTTCATGGCGATGCGCTTGACAATTATTTCCGCGTCGCGCGCGGTCGTTCGGCCGCAGGGGCCGAGGATCACGCCGCCTGCTGCGGCGGCGTGGCGGCGGGCGAGATGACTAAATGGTTCGACACCAATTACCATTACATCGTACCCGAATTCGACGCGGGCACCGCGTTTTCGCTCGACGCCTCGCGCCTGCTGGCGCAATTGGCCGAGGCCCGCGCCCAGGGCGTGGCCGCCAAGCCGGTGATCATCGGCCCCGTCACCTATCTAGCGCTCGGCAAAGCCAAGGATGACACTGACAGGCTCAGCCTGCTGCCCAGGCTGCTGCCGGCTTATGCCGAACTGCTCGCCGCACTGGGCGAGGCGGGGGCTGAGTGGGTACAGGTCGACGAGCCGATCCTGGTCACCGAGTTGGATGCTCCCTGGCGCGAGGCGTTTAAAACCGCCTACGCCGCGCTGAACCAGGGCGCTGTCAAGCTGCTGCTCGCGACCTATTTCGGCGCTTTGCGTGAAAACCTGCCGCTGGTGGCGGCGCTGCCGGTGCAGGGTGTGCATCTCGATGCGATCAATGCGCGTGACGAGGTCGAGGCGCTGATCACAGCAAGCCCGGCAGATCGCGTGATCTCGCTCGGTGTCGTCAATGGCCGCAATATCTGGAAGACCGACCTCACCGCCACGCTCGCCTGGCTGGAGCCGGCGGCCAAGCGCCTGGGCGATCGCTTGTGGCTGGCGCCGTCCTGCTCGCTGCTGCATGTGCCGGTTGATCTGGCTTTTGAGCAGAAGCTCGATCCGGAGATCAAATCCTGGCTGGCATTTGCGGTGCAAAAGCTCGAAGAAATAAGCGTGCTGGCGAAGGCCCTGAACCAGGGACGCGAGACCGTGGCCGCTGAGCTGGCCGCCAATGCAAGTGCCATCGCCACGCGCCGCAGTTCACCGCGCGTGAACAATCCGGAAGTGAAGGCGGCTGTAGCGGCGATCACGCCCGAACTCGGCCAACGTCTGAGCCCGTTTGCGGCGCGCACGGCCAAGCAGGCTGCGCTGCTGAACTTGCCGCTCTACCCCACCACCACCATCGGCTCCTTCCCGCAGACCAAGGAGATCCGTCTGGCGCGCAGCGCCTTCAAGGCCGGCGACATTGACGAAGCCGCCTACAAGGCCGCCATGCGCCGCGAGATCGAACATGCCGTGCGCGAGCAGGAGAAGCTCGGCCTGGACGTACTGGTGCATGGCGAGGCTGAGCGCAACGACATGGTGGAATATTTCGGCGAGCAGCTGGATGGCTATGCATTCAGCCAGAATGGCTGGGTGCAGTCTTATGGCTCGCGCTGCGTGAAGCCGCCGATTCTGTTCGGTGATATCAGCCGCCCCAAGGCGATGACGGTCGAATGGAGCAAATACGCCGCCTCGCTCACGAGTAAGCCGATGAAGGGCATGCTCACCGGCCCCGTAACCATCCTCAACTGGTCCTTCGTGCGGGATGACCAGCCGCGCTCCGTCTCCTGCACACAATTGGCGCTCGCCATCCGTGCGGAGGTGCTCGACCTCGAAAAAGCCGGTGTGCGCATCATCCAGATCGACGAGGCGGCTTTGCGCGAAGGGCTACCGCTGCGCAAATCAGAGTGGCAGGGCTATCTCACCTGGGCCGTGGGCGCTTTCCGTATCACCGCCAATGGCGTGGCGGACGAAACCCAGATCCACACCCATATGTGCTACTCGGAGTTCAACGACATCATCAAAGCCATCGCGGACCTGGATGCCGATGTGATCACCATCGAGACCTCGCGCTCCGACATGGAACTGCTCGATGTGTTCGAGAGCTTCGCCTACCCGAACCAGATCGGCCCGGGCGTGTATGACATCCACTCGCCCAACATCCCGGCCGAGGCGCAGATCGTGGCGCTGATGAATAAGGCCGCCAAGCGTATACCGGCCGAACGCCTGTGGGTGAACCCCGATTGCGGGCTGAAAACCCGGCAATGGAGCGAGGTGACCCCGGCACTGACCAATCTGGTTGCCGCCGCGCACACACTGCGCGCCAAGGCGGAGGCTGCAGCGGCATGAGCAACATGAGCGCGATCGCGCCGACCTTGCTGCGCTGGCTGGCGGGCGAGCGCATAGGCCCGCTGCCCGCGCGCGGCGTCGCCGAGCCGCCGCCTGCTTTGTCCTTCGAGTTTTTCCCGCCAAAAACCGAGATGTTGGAGCAGCAATTATGGACTTGCATCCGCCGCCTCGCGCCGCTTGCGCCGCGCTTTGTATCGGTGACCTACGGGGCGGGTGGCAGCACGCACGAGCGCACCCATGCCACGGTCTCGCGCCTGGCGCGGGAGACCGATCTGGTGCCGGCCGCGCATCTCACCTGCGTGGGGGCGACGCGCGAAGATGTCGATGCGGTTGCCCGCGGCTATTGGGAAGCAGGTGTGCGCCATATCGTGGCGCTGCGGGGCGATGCACCGCCTGGGACTGAGTATGCGCCGCATCCTGGCGGCTATGCCTATGCCAGCGACTTGGTGGCGGGCCTGCGCCGGATTGCTGACTTCGAGATTTCCGTTGCCGCGTATCCGGAAACCCACCCAGCGGCTCACAGCGCCGATGCCGACCTCGACAACCTCAAGCGCAAGCTCGATGCCGGGGCGACACGCGCCATCACCCAGTATTTCTTCGACACCTCAACCTATCTGCGCTTCCTCGAGCGTTGCCTGGCCGCGGGCATTACGGCCCCCATCGTGCCAGGGATCATGCCGGTCTCCAATTATGAGCAGGCGGTGCGCTTCTCGGCACTGTGCGGCACCAGCGTGCCAGCTTGGCTGGGGCATCTGTTCGAGGGCACGGAAAACGACCCCGAGATAAGGCGCATCGTGGCCAGCATCGTCGCGGCCGAGCAGGTGCGCACGCTCCAGGCCAACGGGGTGGACGAGTTCCATTTCTACACGCTCAACCGCCCCGACCTGACCTACGCGATCGCCCATATTCTGGGCGTGCGGCCAAAGAATGGCGCAAAAAGATGATGATCTGTCTTACCAATCCTGCTCAGGCGTATTGTCGTAAGGCTGATCGAACACCACGCCGCCTGCACCTTGTGCGGGGAGCGGACAGCGCAACAGCGCTGGAGCGAGTGGACGGAGGCAGATGGTACCGTCTTATGAGCATATCGACCAGGACCGGGGGCGCGTCGGGGGTGGAAGGGGCCGAGATCCGTCTGTCCACTTTCTGCGCGGCACCCCAGAAAAGCGACCGTTGCCAAGTCATGGAGTTTCGGGCGCCGCAGGCGTACGAAACTCCACGAACGCGCAAATGCAGCTTATCCGTGTCCGTGAGCTTTACGGCAAAGCATCCGGCAATTGCTGAAAAGAGGCTGGCGAATGCAGTGCTGGATGCCTAAAATTTATTTCGGGTGAATGTATCCTGACGCTGCATGCGCCCCAACAGATCCCGGAACAGCATTTCAAGATCATCCCGGCTGATGTCGACGACTTCCCCGTAATCCGCCAGCACCTCATCGACGTCGCCGGGATCGAGTGACAGCGGCAAAGGCGCCGGACGCGCATGGTGCGGGTAAGAACGCTTCAGCGCCCGATGATAGGCAACCGCCAAAAAGGTGATCAACAATGAGTTGAGACCGACAGGTACCAGTGCGAAACTGTAGCCGAGCGCCGCGATATGCGGTCCCCCCAGAACGGCGGTCAACGCCACCGCGCCGCCCGGCGGGTGGACGCAGCGCAGCGCCGACATGACCGCGAACGTGCCCCCCATGGCGGCGGCTGCCGCGATCAGGGGGCATGCAATCCAGTGCGCCGCGGTAACGCCAATCACGGCCCCGACAAGATTGCCCCCCATGACCGGCCATGGCTGTGTCAGCGGGCTCGCCGGCACGCCGAATAGTAGCACCGCCGAGGCACCGATCGGCGCGATCAGCAAAGGCAAGTTGCCGTTCGGGCCGAGCCATGCTGTGCTGACCAAGCCCGTCAGCGCAATGCCGAGAAAGGCGCCGAAACTGACGCGCAGGGCCTCCGTCCATCCGGCCGCCGGCTGTCGCGGCAGAAGGCGCCGCCACCATGTGCGGGGCGGATTTTTGTCCATCATGACGGAAGCATCCATTGAGCGCGATAACTCGGGAGACGCTGACAAGGCGGAATAGAGCGGTGGCATCTGGTCTGACTGCAGCAAGATGGCTGCCGTCAGGGTCGAACGGCGGCCGGGAGGAGAGGCTTAGGTTAGCGCCTCGGCGGGGCCGAAGAACTCGAAATGGATGCGCTCTTCCGGCAGCCCCAGGGCCAGCAGGCTCTTGCGGATGAAGGCCATGAAGGGCTTGGGACCAAGGAAATAGGCATCGCAATCACGGCTTTCGGGCAGCCATTCCTCCAGATGCGCGATGTCAGGCCGGCCGAACCTGCTGGGCCAATCCCCCTCCGCCGTGCCGCCCTGCTCGTAGACCACCTGGGCGCGGAACTGCGGATACGCTTTGGCCCAGGCATCGATCTGCTCGCCAAAGGCATGCACATCGCCATTGCGGGCGTAGTGGATGAAGATCACGTCGCGCACACCGTCGGCGAGCGCCGTCTCGGCCATGGCCAGCAACGGCGTAATGCCGACACCGCCGCTGATGAGCGCCAGCGGCAATGTGCCAGGCTGGAGCGTGAATTCACCGGCGGGCGGGAAAACCTCCAGCACATCGCCTTCAAGAACGCCGTCGTGCAGGAAGTTGGACACCAGACCGCCCCGTTCGCGCTTCACGCTGATGCGCAGGTTTCTACCATTCGCGGCCCGCGACAGCGAATAGTTGCGGCGGACCTCCTGGCTCTCGGCCACCTTGCGGGCCACGCGGAACTGGCGGGCGCCGCGCCAGCCGCCGGGGGCATCAGCCTGTTGGTCATACTGGGTCTTCTCGGCTCCTATGAGGATATTGGCCAGCTGCCAATAGGCAGCGCCCCAGGCTTCGATCACTGCATCCGTGGCGATTTCCGCGCCCAGCACCTCGCGGATGGCGCGGAGCAGGCAAGTACCCACGATGGGGTAGTGCTCAGGCTGGATCTGTAACGAGACGTGCTTCTGGATGATCTGCGCCGGGAGATTGCCGAGTGCGCCGAGATTGTCGATGTGCCGCGCATATTGCAACACGCTGTTGGCCAGGGCGCGCGGCTGGCTGCCGCTGGCCTGATGCGCCTGGTTGAAGAGGGGACGCACCTCGGCATATTCGCCGAGCATGATCTTATAAAAATGTTTGGTCAGGGCTTCGCCGCCGGTTTCCAGCAGCGGCACGGTGGCTTTGATGATGGCGGTCTGCTCGGGCGTAAGCATGATATGCCCTCCTTGGTTAAAAGACGTGCCGGGCCGGGCGCCTCCCCGGTGGGGAAGGCGCAGTGTCCGGCGTGGAGCGGGAGTGGGGCTCAGACCTCGATGCGGGCGGCGTGCCAAGGGCAAGGCGCTGCGGCCTGGGCCTCGCCCAGACCGGCCAGCTCGCCGGCGAAACCGTGATTGACGTCACGGTGATGCGCCTCGTCGGCGCGGACCACCAGCACAACGTCGCGCAGGGTGGCATCGGCGGGCAGGCCCCAATATTTGATGGCAAGCGCTGGCGCCGGGCCGTTCACGCTGCGGCCTTCGTCGATTTCCTTGAGGTAGTGCGTGTAGCTGATCACCGCTTCTTCCTCGAAATAGCCCACCAGCCGGTGTGCGGTCTTGGAGCTGACGAGATAGAGCGCGAAGAAGACGACATAGAACACCCACTGCACGGTGATGATGACCAGGCGCTCGAACAGCGTGGGCCTCGCGACAGCGATGAAGGTCATCAGATGCATGCGCTCGTTCTCTGCCTCTTCCAGCAGGGTGCGGATCCAGCCTTTATCGGCTTCCATGCGGCGCAGGCAGCGCAGATGGGTCAATGTGGCGCCCACCATGCCGGGTACGGCGGCCACCGTTTCCAGCACAATGGCCCGATGGCCATAGCGCTTCGCAAAGAAGGTGTCGGCACAGAAGCGCAGGGCCTTGGTCAGGCCGAGTGCCACACGGTCGGAAAGCCCGTGCGCCTTGTGGTGGATGTTGAGGTTAACAGACGGGATGGTGTGGACAGGAATTTGGCTCATGGCCGTGGCTCCTTGGGGGGGATTAAGCGGCGTGCTGGAACAGGCCGAATTGTAGATTGCGCGCCATGCGCTGGGCTTTGGCCAAGATTGCGTCGGCAGGGTCGGGCGCGAGCTGCTCACTCGCAGTCTGCTCCCAAAGTTCCAGCCAACGGGCGAACATCGCAGGCGTGATCGCGTTGCCATGCTTGAGATGCGCCAGCATCGGATTGCCATGGTAGCGCCCGCTGGTCAGCATGATGGAGGACCAGAACGCGGCCATACGCTCAAGATGGGCGGGCCAGTGCCCATCCGGGACGGCCGTGTTGAAGACCGTACTGAGCAGCGCATCGGCTTGCACGCGGGCGTAGAACGCATTCACCAGCGTCGCCAATGTCTCCTCGGTGAGCTTCGGGCTCAAACTATGTTCAGAAACCGTCATGATGCCACTCAAAATCATGCATCTGAGATGCTATATATAACAGACGAAAATAACATGCAAGCTACATGCATGTTTTAGGATGATGACATATGCGCTTAACTCGCTTCTCCGACTACGCCATCCGCGTGATGCTCTACCTCGCCACGCATGGCGAGCGGCTGTGTTCGATCGGCGAGATCGCCACCGCCTACGACATCTCGCAGAATCATCTGATGAAGGTGGTCAGCGACTTGGCGGCCAGCGGCTACATTCAGTCCCTACGCGGCCGCACGGGCGGCATCCGTCTTGCCCGCCCGCCGGCCGAAATCAATATTGGTAAACTGGTCCGGCATACGGAGGGGCGGATCGACCTCGCGGGATGCGCAGACTGCAAGCTCAGAGGCGTGTGCGGGCTGCCGGACCCGCTTGATCTTGCGCTGGAGGCGTTTTTCTCCGTGCTGGAACAATTTTCGTTGGCGGATGTCGTGGGACAAACTGGCGGTGCCCGGTTGCTGCAAAGGCTTGGCACTGGGGTATGAGGCAATGCGCTGTCCGGCGATCATAGATATGTCCTCCTTCGGCGTTGCCCCAAATCTCTCTGCGAGGCCGGACTTGGGCAATCGTTTATCATATCGACATAACACAAAGGGGTGGAAGCCATGGACGACAGCCATGTGCGGTCGGGGATAGATTTGGCGCCAGCGCTGCCAAAGAGTGTCGAGGTTCTGGTCGTCGGCTATGGTCCGGTTGGGGCCGCGCTTGCGAATTTGTTGGGCCAGCTGGGGGTGGCCGCACTGGTCATCGACAAGTCGCGCGGCGTGTTCATGGCCCCCCGCGCCATTGCCCTGGACAATGAGGCATTGCGGATTTTGCAAATGACCGGCGTGAAGGAGGGCGCGTTCGCCACGGTCGCCATTCCGTTCGTGCGCATGCTCAGCCCCATGTTCGGCGAGTTCGCCCGCTTCAACACCTCCGGCGAGACAGATGGCCATCCTAAGCTGGTAACCTTTTATCAACCGGAGCTGGAGCGTGTTCTTCGTGGCCTCGTCGCGCAATACGCCAATGTCAGCGTCGCCGAAGGGGTGGAACTGGTCGACCTGACGCAAACGGCTGACGGCGTGACCGCCAACGTGCGGCTGGAAAATGGCTCGATGCAAGAAATCAAGGCGGATTATCTGGTCGGGGCTGACGGTGCCTCTTCCAAGGTGCGCAAGCTTATCGGGCAGGAGTTCAAGGGGCAGAGCTTCTTGCAGGATTGGTTGATCGTTGACGCGTGCGGCGTCGAAAAGCCGATCGATCACGTCGAATTCATCTGCGATCCCAAGCGCCCGACGCCTCATATGGTGGCGCCATGCGGGCGGGAGCGTTGGGAATTCATGCTGCACAAGCGTGAGGAACCGCGCAGCATGGAGGCCGATGCCAAGGTCGAGGAACTGCTCGCGCCCTGGGGCGGCCTGAGCAAGCTCAAGATCGAGCGCAAGGCGGTCTATCGTTTTCATGCCAGGATGGTCAAGGAGTTCAGCCAGGGGCGCGTGCATATGGCGGGCGATGCCGCGCACATCACGCCGCCTTTCGTCGGCCAGGGGCTCGTCGCCGGCTTGCGTGACGCGGCGAACCTGGCCTGGAAGCTGGCCTGGGTGCTGCGCGGGCGCGCCAACCCCGCGATTTTGCAGTCCTATAACCAAGAGCGTTGGCACCATGCCTGGTCGATGATCGCGCTGGCCCGCTTCATGGGCGCCATGGTCATGCCGTCGAACAGGCTCGTCGCGTTCGTCAATCACGGCACCATGCGCCTGCTCAAGAGTTTCCCCTTCTTCACGGAGCTGGGCATGAAGCCTTTGCCGCAATTCAAGACCGGGCTGTTCGCCAGCCGCCGGCGGGGATTGGCGCTGTGCAACGGCGCGCTTGTGCCGCAGGTCTGGGTGAGGGGCGGCGATGGCCGTATCGTGCTCAGCGACGACGCCTTGGGGAACAGCCTGGCCCTGGTCGGGTTTGGCTGCAATCCGTCCGGCACTCTCTCCCCGGCGGCCAGGGCGAGGTTCGAAGCGGCTGGCGGCCGTTTTGTGCAGATCGCCGCTCGGGGGCAGCACGCATCCGTGCCCGGTGGCGGCGAAGTCTGGGAGGACTTGGCCGGCACGCTCATGCCTGGGCGGGTGCAGCGCGGTTGGGTGGCGGTGGTCCGCCCCGATAAGGTCGTGATGGCGAACGCGCCGGAGGGGGAGACGGACGCGCTAGTCGCGGCCGCGCTGGGGCTGCTCGGCGAGCCAGGCGCGTGAATTCGCGGGGGCCTGGCGATGTGGTGTTCGCGATCGGCGCGTTGCTGATGGCTTGGGACTTCATCGTCAAGTTACTCCCGCTTTATCCGCAGGTGGTCGATCGGCTAATCTTTCGTAGGCCGCTGCCGACCAGACCCCAGGCGGCGGAGTGATTATGGGCGGGGACGCTCATCCTTCCGGCGCGGCCGGCGACAGAAAAATATGAGGAGCACGGCTTATGGCATTGCATCACGCGAAACCCGGTGAAATCGTCAATCTCGGCCCCATCGGCCCCGGTCTAAGACACACCAGGACCGCCGCCATCACCAAGGCCGATCATTTCGAGGCCGTTCGGCTCATTATCCACGCGGGCGCCGAAATCCCGCAACACCAGGTCTCCGGCGAGATCACGCTGCACTGCCTCGAAGGGCATGTCGAACTCGGCGTCGACGCCACGCCCATCGTCTTGAAGGCCAACGACTGGGTTTATCTCGAGGGCGGCACACCGCATTCGGTCAAGGCGATCGAGGACTCGTCCCTGCTTCTGACAATCTTCCTGCACCACGCCCCAGCAGGAATCGGATGAGCTTCGCGAACATGACCCGTGCCATCTCTGACATCCGCATCAAGCGCGTCTATGATCTGCCGGAAGCGAGTGACGGCGTGCGCGTGCTGGTAGACCGGCTATGGCCGCGCGGCCTGCGCAAGGAGGACGCCGCGTTGACGCTGTGGCTGAAAGACATCGCGCCGAGCGCGGAATTACGCAAATGGTTCGGCCACGATCCCGGCCGGTGGTTGGAGTTTAAACGGCGCTACAGTGAGGAGCTCTCGCGAAATGAGCCCGCTATTTCCTGCTTGGAAGATCTTTTGAAGCAGAGGAGGGTTACATTGCTGTACGCGGCACACGACACGGAACATAACAACGCACTGGTTCTGGCATCTTTCCTGCAGGACCATCTCAAGAGCAATGATGGCTGCCACACTCCGTAGGCCCGTCTGCGACCTGCTCGGCTGCAGCTATCCAATCATGCTCGCGGGCATTACTCGCGGTGCATGTCCGTCGTCAGATGATTTCAGACATTTTGCGGTTTGAATTACCCGAGGGTTTTGTTCACTTGGTTAGTTTGGAGTGCCTGGCGGTCGTCGCCAGTAATCCGATCAATGTCCGCTTCCGGTTGACCTGCTTGATCCAGACTATGACCTGAATGGGCGCAAGGTTAGCGGTCCGCTGACAGCGGGGCCGGGCCGAGAACTGCCTGGCCGCGCGCGTGGGCTCGGCCGGGAAAGCGGCCAATCCCAGATCGACCCAAAGGGCGTCGTAGCTGCTGCGTAAAATGCGAACAAAATTATCAAAAGATTTAACCTGGGCAAGAGTGGATAGATGCTTCTGCTACTTCATTTCGTGGGTGGCGTGGCGACGTTTCCGGGCATCGGCATGTTCGGCATATCCAGCTGTGTAGCCGGGACAGTCATTCCCGTGTGGCCGCCCACCATGAAGGTTGGTAGGACTTGCGGGGCCGCCAGTACCATGGCGCCGTAGGCGACAAGGACGGCGGCTGTGGCGCGAGCCGCCGGGCGCCCCCAGGGCAGCGCCTTTTCCACGAAGATGACGAGCGTGATCATCGCCATGGCGGCGATGTTCATTACACCGAGCGGGAACATAATAACAAACAACATCCAGCAGCAGCCCAGGCAATAGGTGCCGTGAAGTAAGCCCATACGCAGCGCGCCACGCACCCCGTCTCGCCATGAGGTCATGATGAAGCTAATCGGCGTGCGGCACTTCGATAGGCAAACATCCTTGAAGGACGTGAGCTGGTAAAGGCCAGCCGCGATAAGGACCGCCCCACCGATCCTGGCCGCCATAGCGGACGATAGAGCCATGCGCGTGACAACCACCTCGGCAACGAGGGCACCCGCATAGGCAACGACACCCGAGAGCGCCCATACCAACATGTAGGCTGCCACGAACACCCAAGTTGCAACGAATGCCTCACCCCGCTGGCGCTTGCTCACGTGCACCTTATGGAAAGTGAGGATCATGGGCGCGGCGCTTGGAAACATCATCGCGACCATCATGACCACCCAGATCGTGACGAATAACGGCGCGCGCATCCCCATCGTTGGCGAGGCCATCGTCATATCCATGGGCACGTTGGCACTCTGCCAGGCGAGCAGCGCCCAGGCCATCGCCGCCAGTGTCAGAAGCAGGCCCAGGATGATGTTGCGGTGCAATAAAGCCATATCGGACTGTGTGCGTCCCATAACCCGCTTCCCCCACAGCGGCAGGCTGGTGCCGCGATAAACGTCGAGTAAACGGCGTTCTGCTAGTTCGACCAGTTGATCGGCGCGTAGTGACCGTTTTTGCCGGAATTATCCCACCGCATGCCGTGGTCAGCGAAAATACTATCCTTGCCACCCACGGCGAATGCGAGCTTATCCGGCGCGACCGGATGACCAAGTGCACCCCAAATCTCGCCGCTCGGATGCATACTTCCCAGCGGTTCAACCGTCATTTTCATGATGCCGGGAATTTCTACCGAACGACGATTGCCGTTGATAGTATATTTGATTGCCACCTTCTTCGCGCCGAGATGCTTGCCGACCAACGGCGCGAAGGCTGCCATCGGCCCGCCCTCGGCACCGCCGAAAATAGCGCCGAGTGATGCAGTCTGTTCGTCATTCGCCCGCTCGTCGATATAGGCCCCAAGCGTCCAGTTGCCGTCCGCCATGGGGCCTGGCGTATGCGCGATTACCGCTACATTAAGCCCATCGAGCGAAACCTCGCCGTAGCTCCCCTTATCGATATGAAAAATCAGAACCACATCGCACACACCTTGGGTCGGCTTCGCCGTCAGCGGCGCGGCGGGCGAGACGAGGCAAGGACACACCACATCGCAGTTGCAGTTCTCGAAATAATCGCCAGACAAGTGCCATTTGGTCTGCGTTGCCATTATTTCCTCCTCACTTGATGATGGAACTAATTTCAGTTTGGCTTAATTTTTTCGGCCACCAACATCATTTTTAAATTCTGCGGTGCCGAGCTTATCCAATTTCCGGAAGTTTTGAAGGCGGTTCTTTTAATCGGTATTGTGAGATCAAGCCAATTAAAAGTCCGTTTTTTCATGTTGGCGCCTCGGTAGGCTGATGCATGGGAGTGGCTTGACGCCGCCCCTGACCGTTGACGGAACAGCGTGGACATGATGTCCGCTCTTGGGAACAGAACCTTTAGGGCGACGCGACCGTAATGGGCGCAATGCAGAACGTCGGCTCTCGCGCCATTGGGGGCTGACGGCAGCCTATGGGTGATTTTGTCTTTTGAATCGGAAGTTTTTGGTGCAGCTTTTTTCAAAAAGCTGCGCAGGAGGCTGTGAATAAGCGCCGAAGCGTGACCCTCGCAGAAAACTGTACAAGCTCTTGATATAATGGACGAAATGGCTCGTTGGCGGGGGTCATGATCGGCGCCAATCGGGACCCTAGACAAATCCTGATTCAGCCAATGTTTTCAATTGGTTGATTTGAGCAGGCACGGGGTCACAGTTTGGCGCCTATTCACATGCCTGCCAGAAGCGGCTGTTATCGCGCTGGTAAATTTGGACCTTTCCGCCCAGCAACTCGATGGTCGGCACACCACACCTCGTTGCGCGTTCCGCGCACGGGTTGAGTGATCAGACAATCTTTAGCTTGGCGACGACCATAGGCCATCAGGTTTTGTTTTTAAAGTGAAATTACCCTAAGACTGCCCCAGGGCCCCAGAACGCCAAAAGCCGCCCGAAGGCGGCTTTAAGTATTTGGCTTATAATGATTTTTTGGTTGCGGGGGCCAGATTTGAACTGACGACCTTCAGGTTATGAGCCTGACGAGCTACCGGGCTGCTCCACCCCGCGCTGGTATTTTGACGACGAAACCGCCCTTATTGACGCGTGTGCGTTTTGGGGGCGGTTTTGTTGTTTTGTTTGATAGGCTGGAGGACCTGGCGGCGACCTACTCTCCCGTGCCTTAAGACACAGTACCATGGGCGCTGGGGATTTTCACGTCCGAGTTCGGGATGGGATCGGGTGTAGGCTCCCCGCCAGAGCCACCAGGTCGTCCAGCCTATCAAAGCTGTTTGATCTGGGTGGTTTGGTTTTGGTGCTTTGCTGTGTGTGTCAGCGTCATTCATCTTTCGATGGATGATTGCTGTGTATGGGGGTTGGTGAGGGATATTTGAACTCTATCGGGTGATTAGTACCGGTTAGCTTCGCGAGTTACCCCGCTTCCACACCCGGCCTATTAACGTGGTGGTCTACCACGACCCTCAGGGAGGCCTAGTTTTGAGGTAAGTTTCCCGCTTAGATGCTTTCAGCGGTTATCTTTTCCGTACTTAGCTACCCGGCTGTGCCGCTGGCGCGACAACCGGTACACCAGAGGTACGTCCATCCCGGTCCTCTCGTACTAGGGACAGATCCTCTCAAGCCTCCAACACCCACGGCAGATAGGGACCGAACTGTCTCACGACGTTCTAAACCCAGCTCACGTACCACTTTAATCGGCGAACAGCCGAACCCTTGGGACCTGCTCCAGCCCCAGGATGTGATGAGCCGACATCG
>Ga0326728_10015041_pt1 | contig 16208 bp, 13 predicted proteins | sample MB3enrmetagenome_FD_207602 | JGI IMG/M metagenome (GOLD analysis project Ga0326728, IMG submission 207602) | Lab enriched peat soil microbial communities from McLean, Ithaca, NY, United States - MB31MN | ecosystem: Environmental > Terrestrial > Soil > Wetlands > Peat | place: USA: New York...
GCTTCGCGCGCGACAGTGGGTAAGGGAAGTGCGGCGAGTGGATGGCCGACAAACTCGGCATTGACTCCGCGGGCCTGGTAGAACGGGGCCTCAAACGGGAAGATAACCATCATGCGGTCAACGTAGCGCTGCACCAGGCGCAGGCGGCCGCGCTTCCATGCCCAAAGCTGCGGACTGACGAACCAGAGAACGGGAACGCCGATGCGCTTGAGCCGGCGGGCGAGGCGGAAGTTGACCTCGGGAAAGTCGATGAGGATGGCAACATCGGGCCGGTTGCGCCGGATGGACGCCACCAGCTTGCGGTACTGCGTGTAGATGTACGGCGCGTGGCGGATGACCTCGGTGAAGCCCATGTGGGCTACGTCCTCCGCGCGGACGATGCGTTCGAGGCCTGCATTGGCCATCTCGGCGCCGCCGAGGCCGGTAAAGGTTGCTTCAGGCAGGCGCGTGCGCAGTTGCACAATAATTCCCGCTCCGTAGTGGTCTGCGGATGCCTCGCCAGCGGAGAGGAAGATGCGCGGATTGGATTGGGTGACGATAAAGATAAGTTTAGTCTCTCTATCTGGGGCGGGTCAGCGCCGGATAAGATAGAGGCGTTTGGAGGTGGGTGTGGCAGCGAAGGCAAAACGATTCAAGGCGGTGCTGGAGCCGCTGGGCGATGGCCTGGGTTGGGTAGTGGCATGGCTGCCGTTCGATGCGGCGAAGGCGTGGAAGAAGATGGTGCGGCAGCGAGTGACGGTGGAGGTGGGAGGCGAGATATTTCGGACCTCGTTCTTCGCCTCAACAAGGCGTACTGGACAGTTTGTGCTGGTGAACAAGAAGATGCAGAGGGCAGCAGATGCGGGGGTGGGCGATCTGGTAGAGTTTGCCATTGCGCCGGACCTGGAGCCGCGCGAGGCGGAGCTGCCGGACGAGCTGGCCGTGCTGCTGGATGACGAGCTGGGGCTGCGCGAGTGGTACGACGAGCTGTCGGAGTCCATGCGGCGCGAGATCGGCAAGTGGGTGATGGAGCCCAGTAGCGAAACAACGCGGACGCGTCGCACCGAGCAGATGGCCGAGCGGCTGTTGGCGACGATGGAGGGTGAACGCGAGCTGCCGCCAGTGATTGAAGCGGCGTTTCGATTAAGGCCAAAATCTCGCGTGGGATGGGCCCGAATGACTCCCACACAACGGCGCGGCGAGCTGCTTGCGATCTTCTACTACCAGACGCCGGAGGCGCAGATGAAACGCGTGGAGAAGCTCTGCGATGCAGCGGAGCGCCATGCGAAGTGAATGGCGAGATTGGCGAGCGGAATTTTTCTTGGTGGCGATTACGCTGGTCAGCCGCGCGATAGGGGTGCATGACGCGCTGTGGGGCAGGACGCGAAGCCTGGCCAAGGCCGATTCGCGCGAGGAGTTCTTCTTTTCCAGCGGAGTGCGCATGCTGGCTGGGGTGTGGGTCGCGGGGGATGAAGGATCGCCTGTCATTCTGCTCTGCCACGGGATCGGCGAGACCGGCGGACACTGGAACGCGGTGCAGGCCCTCCTCGCCGGGTGCGGCGTCGGCTCCATGTTCTTCAACTACTCGGGATATGGAATGAGCTCGGGACAGATTCGCGCGGAGCACTGCGATGAGGACCTGCGAGCGGCGTACGCGGAGTTGCGGCGGCGAGCGGGGCCGGGTGCGCGCGTCTTTGTGCTGGGGTTCTCCCTGGGCAGCGGCATTGCAGCGTCCGGCGTTGGCGCGCTGACGCCGCAGCCCGCGGGATTGATTCTGTGTGAGGCATACACTTCCTTTCGCGAAGCGGTATGCGCCACGGGCGTTCCGCGCTGGCTGGCGCGGGGATTTCCCGACGTATGGGATACGATTGCGGTCGCGCCTTCGCTGGCCTTGCCGGTCCTGGTGGTGCACAGCGATCGGGACCGTCTTTTCCCAGTGGAGATGGCGCGACGGATTGCAGAGGCGTGCGGCGACCGGTGCGAGCTGGTGGTAGTGCCGGGGTTGGCGCACAACGAGCCATACCTGAGGCCAACGGAGGCATACTGGGGGCCGGTGTTGCAGTGGATGGGCCGCATTGGGCCGTAGCTGGGCGGGTTACTGCGACTCCATCCAGCGCAAGGTATTGGCGGCGAGGCGGTCGAAGGAGGTGACTGCCAGCCGCAAGTGCTCCTCGCGGGTGTCTTCGATCTTGTTGTGGCTGATGCCGCCCAGCGACTGGGTAAACATCATCACGGTGGGAATGCCCAGGCGGGCGACCTCGGCAGCGTCGTGCAGGGGGCCAGAGGGAAGGCTGTGGGCAGGCTCACCCAGCGTTTCGGCAATGGCCTCGCGGCAGAGGTCAATGAGCGCTGGGTGGAAGGCAATCGGCTCGATGCTCCATATGCGTGACCACTCGACAGTGCAGCGCTCTTCGGCAGCGAAGCGGCGGCTCGCCTCCTGCGCCTCGCGGAACATCGTAGCCAGAACCGTGGCATCAAGGTCGCGCTGATCGAGCGTCACCTCGCAGCGTCCAGCCACTGCGGTGACGATTCCGGGGAAGGTCTTCACGGAGCCCATGGTGCAGACTGAGTCGGAATGGCGCGTGGCGATGGTGCGGATCTCCAGCGCCAGGCGCGCGGCTGCGGCCAGTGCGTCGCGCCGGTCGGCCATGGGTGTTGAGCCGGAGTGGGCCTCCTGCCCGTGGAAGGTGATGGCGTGGCGTTCTACTCCCTTAGTCCCAAGAACAGCACCCAGCGGGAGGTTTAGCCGTTCCAGCACCGGGCCTTGCTCGATGTGCAGTTCAAGATAGGCGGCGATGCCCTCTCGTTCGCGCGCTGCCTCGCCGATGCGGTCGATGTCGATGCCGCACGCAGCCAGCGCAGCTTCCAATGTGATACCGTCGCGGTCGGTGCGCGCGCGGTCGGCGGCTATGCTGTGCGTTCCTGCGAAGGCAGAGGAACCGAAGAGACTACGGCCAAAGCGAGCGCCCTCCTCGTCGGCCCAGTCGACCACGCGGATGGTAAAGGGCGACCGGCCGCCGCAGTCGCGGGCGATGCCGCTGAGGACTTCCAGCGCGGTGACGACGCCCAGCGCGCCGTCCAACCAGCCGCCGTTGGGGACCGAATCCAGATGACTGCCCAGCACCAGCGACCGGGGCGATGCGCCGGGCAGCGTGACCCAGGAGTTGCCGGCGGCGTCTAGGTTGCGGGTAACGGGTAGGTCAGCGAGCTTACCGGCGAACCACTCTCGCGCACGCTGCCAGGTTGGCGTGAAGGCGACCCGCTGCGCGCCGTTGGCGTCGCCGGTGAGCGCGGCAAGCTCCCGCAGATTGGCTATCACTCGATTGGGATCGGCTGGCATCGGCGCCTCCGGATGCTGATATTTCCACACTACACCTCTGTTTGCACGCCGATAAACCGGCGAAGGAACGCTGGAGACGATACCGGTGCGCCGTTCTCTTCGATATGATCTACTTCTACAATGCTCAACTGGCTGGTCATCGGAATCGGAGACATCACCCGCAAGCGCGTGTTGCCCGCTGTACTGGCGGAGCCGCGCAGTCGTCTGTACGCGTTGCTGACCCGCTTACCCACCAAGGCCGAGGCGTATCCTGGCGCGCTCGCCTACACCGATCTCGACGAAGCTTTGCGCGATCCTGCAATCGACGCTGTTTATGTGGCGTCGCCGGTTGTGCTGCACGCTGCACAGGCCATCGCCAGCCTGCGCGCGGGCAAAGATGTGCTATGCGAGAAACCGGTCGCGATGAACTATGCGCAGGCCGAATCCATGGCCGAGGCGGCGCGTGAGTCGGGACGATTGCTGGGCATTGCATACTACCGGCGGTTCTATCCCAAGCTGGTACGCGCGGGGCAACTGATTGGCGAGGGTGCTATTGGCCAGCCTGTGCTGGTGGAGGCGAACTACCACGGCTGGCTGGAGAGCCCCGAGCGCGGCTGGCTGAAGGACCCCGCGCTGGCCGGCGGAGGGCCCCTCTACGACGTCGGCTCGCACCGCATCGACGCATGCAATTTCCTGTTTGGCAGGCCGCAGCGCGCCACCGGCCTTCTCTCCAATGCGCTGCACGAGCTGGCGGTGGAGGACTCGGCCACCACGCTGATCGAGTATGCGGGAGGCGTTCACGCGGTCATCGACGTGCGCTGGAACTCGCGCATTACGCGCGACCAGTTCCGCATTATTGGAAGCGAGGGCGAGATCAACCTCGACCCGCTGAATGGACCGACGCTGCGCCTGCTGGCGAGCGGTGGCAAGCTGACTGAGGAGCAATTGCCCGCACACGCGAACGTGCATTATCCGGCGGTGGAGAACTTCGTTGCCGCCGCGCTGGACGGCGCGCCGCTGGCCTGCCCCATCGACGAGGCCATCTGGACCGACTGGGTTACGGAGCAGGTGAAGGCAGCCCAATAGATGGAGGACCGGCCCTACACTTGCTCTACCGGCGCAGGAGCAGAGGAAAGATCGCACCGGTGGTCTGGCTGTACTCCATATACTGCGTGCCGAAGGTCTGGTGCATGAAGTTCTCTTCCTTCATGCGCTTGATGGTGAAGGCGAGCCAGAAGAGGAGAACGGCAGGCACTCCACGCCACTGGTCGCAAGCCATCGCTGTTCCGGCCATGGCTACCACCATTCCGGTGTAGATGGGATGGCGCACCCAGCGGTACGGACCGCCGCGAATGAGTTCATGTTCCACCTTAATGGTGACGTTGCTGCTCCAGTTGCCGCCCAGCGTGAATCGCGCCCATAAGGTAATGGCGAATCCCAGCACAGCGACTGCCACGCCCGCCCAGCCGATCCAGGGCCGGTGCGGCAAGATGTCGCGGTGCCACCAGTGTCCGAGGTCCTTGCCGAAGAAGATGAAGTAGATCGCCAGCCACAGCACGACGCTGTACGACATGCGCGAGGCAAAACTCTCACGGTGTTGTGTCTGCTTGGATTGCAGCGACCAGATTAGCCAGACAATCATCCAGGCAATCCACAGATATCCGCAGATCGAGGTTCCGTCCATGGAAGGCTCCCTGGATAGAATACGTGCCCGCCGCGCGCCGGTTCACGCAAATCGACAGCTTAAGCCCCGAAAGCAAGGTCGATCAGCGCCTTCTCTTCCAGCGCGTGGGCCTTGGCCGAGCCCGTGGCGGGGCTGGCGCTGGCGCTACGCTTGACGCTGAGCACGGCGCGGCCCGCGCTCATGCGCCGCAGGTGAGGCAACACATAGGTGAACGCTCCCATGTTGGCCGGCTCCTCCTGCACCCAGACGATCTCGCCTGCCCCTGGGTGCTGGTCGAGCGCGGCCTGCATCTCGTCCGCCGGCCAGGGGTAGAGTTGTTCGAGAAAAATAATCGCAGCCGAGCTGTCCTTGCGACGCTCGCGCTCCACGCGCAGGGTGTGGCCGATCTTGCCGGAGCAGACCAGCAGGCGCCGCGGCGCGCCGACCGAGCTGTCGGGAAGGACGTTGCGAAAGCTTGGCGCGGAAAACTCCGCCAGCGGTGAGGCTGCGTCCGCGCTGCGCAACATGCTCTTGGGCGTGAAGACCACCAGCGGCTTGCGCCACACGCGCAGGGCCTGGCGGCGCAGCAGATGGAAGTACTGCGCGGCTGTGGAGGGCTGGCATATCTGGATGTTGTCGCCGGCGGCAAGCTGCACATAGCGCTCGATGCGCGCGCTGGAGTGCTCTGGCCCCTGGCCCTCGTAGCCGTGCGGCAGCAGCATCACCAGCCCGGAGAGCAGGTTCCACTTGGCCTCCGCCGCCACGATGAACTGGTCGATGACGATCTGCGCGCCGTTGGCGAAGTCGCCGAACTGCGCCTCCCACAGCACCAGCGCCTCCGGAGTATCTCGCGAGTAGCCGTACTCGAAGCCCAGTACGGCGGCCTCCGACAGCATCGAGTTGTAGACCTCGAAGCGGGCCTGATCTTGGCCCAGATGTTGCAGTGGGAAGTATCGCTGCTCGTTTTCGATGTCCACCAGAACAGCGTGGCGCTGGTTGAAGGTTCCGCGTTGCGAGTCCTGTCCGCTGAGGCGCACGGGCGTGCCGTTGACAAGCAGGGAAGCGAAGGCAAGCAGTTCGGCAGCGCCGTAGTCGAAGGGCAGCTCGCCCTCGCCCATCTGTACGCGCTGCTCGTAGAGCTTCTGCACTTTGGGATGGATGTGGAAGCCTTCGGGCGCGTGCGTCATGCGCCGGCAGAGATCGGCGATGCGCTCGGGCTCCAGTCCGGTGGGCACCTCGTACTCGGGCAGGAGAGGCCCTCCCTTGTAGGGGGCCCAGTAGTCCGGCATCTGCGCCAAACGCGGCTTGCGCTGGGCCTGGCTGGCGGTCTTCTGGTCGGCGAGGAACTCCTGCTGCACCTGTTTCACTTCTTCGGAGGGATTGACGCGCATCTGTTCGGCGTAGAGCTGGTAGAGGAAGGGCCGACTCTTGATCATGGCGTAGCGCTTCGGCTGGGTCACTGTGGGGTCGTCCACCTCGCTGTGGCCGTGGCGCCGGTAGCCGATGAGGTCCACCAGCACATCCGAGTGAAAGCGGTGGCGGAAGTTGGCCGCGATGGCGGCTACGCGCACCACTGCGTCAGGGTCCTCGGCGTTGACGTGGAAGATGGGGATGGGCAGGCGCTTGGCCAGGTCGCTGGCGAAGCGCGAGGCGTTCGACTCCTGCGGCAGCGCGGTAAAGCCTAGCAGGTTGTTGACGATGACATGCACCGTCCCACCTACGTCGTAGCCGGGCAGCGAGCCCAGCACCAGGCTCTCGGCCACGATGCCCTGGCCGGCGAAGGCCGCGTCGCCGTGGACCATGATGGGTAGCACTTTGCGTGCGCCGTCCTGGCCCAGCCGCGTCTGCCGCGCGCGCGCCCGTCCCAGTACAACCGGATCGACCGCCTCCAGATGGCTGGGGTTGGAGGCCAGATGCAGCTCGATGGCGCCGCCATCCTCGGCCTGGTATTCGCCGGTTGCGCCGATGTGGTACTTCACGTCGCCGCCGCCCAGCACGCTGCGCGGGTCCACGTCCTCGAACTCGGCGAAGATCTCCGCCGGCGTGCGCCCGATGGTATTGGTCATCACGTTCAGCCGTCCACGGTGGCTCATCGCAATCAGAACCCTGCTGACTCCGGCAAGATAGCTGACGCGCAAGACTTCATCTAGGAAGGGAATCAACGCAGTAAGGCCTTCGAGCGAAAAGCGCTTGGTGCCCAGATAGCGCGACTGGATCACCTGCTCGAAGATGTCGGCGCGGATCAACTGGGTCAGCACATGTGGCTGGTCGGCGCGGCGGGTTGGCTGCTCCACCTGCTGCACAAGCCATTGCCGCTGCTCCTGACTGGGGATGTGCATGAACTCAATGCCGAAGGTGCTGCTGTAGAAGCTGCGCGCCTCGTCGGCAACCGGGCCGACCGGTGTGGGGACGGGAAACGGCTCCGGCGGAAGGTACTGGCCCAATGGATCGAGCCACGATTGCAGGTAGCCCCAGCGGCGGAAGACATCGAAGATGGCCTCCCGCCGGGCTAGGTCGATGGATGCTGTGTCAATTGTCGCGGCGGGTGGTGGAAGCTCTGTGCTGGTGGACATTCCGTTTCCCTCTATCATCCATTTAGATGCTAACCCTGCAATGCGGACTCGGTCGCAAGGAACCGCAGCCATCATCAGCTCGTATAGTGATTCCATGGTTTCGCGTCCCAGGATGAGCTGTATCGGACTTCTTGTGTTGTCGGGCCTATCGACAATCCTCACAGCGTTCGGTGTATACATTGCCCAGGCGCAGGCGCCAACCACAGCAAGCCAGCCCGCGTCAGCATCCCAGACGTCCATCGCACCCACGTCGCAGTCTGCCGCCGGGAGTACCAACGAACGGCCCTTGCCCGACATCAACACTCTTTTTAAGCAGGCGGAGGCACACCGGGACGCCGCGCAGAAGGCTGTCAAGGATTACATCTATCGCGAGGCGTTCACGGAGCAGGAGCTGGACGCACATGGGGCGGTGAAGAAGACCACGTCCGAAGAGAGGGATATCTTCTGGATCAACGGCGTTTATATCAACCGGCTGCTGGCGCGCGATGGCAAACCGATCGCCGGCGACGAGCTGAAGAAACAGAACGAACACATCGACAAAGCCATTGCGGATGCCAGGCAGCGCGATGCGGAGAAGGCCGCAGGCGAGACGCCGAAGAAGAAGGGAGCCAGCTATAGCCTGACCTATGAGCTCCTGCAGCAGCAGGGAACGTTCAGCAATCCCCGCCGCGTGCAGTTGCATGGCCGCGACACCATTGCCATCGACTACGCCGGCAATCCCCAGGCCAAGACGCACAACCTGCTGGAAGCGATGGTTCGCGATGTTGCCGGGACGCTTTGGTTCGACGAGCGGGACCACGCGCTGGCGAGGGTGGAAGGGCACACGGTGAATAATTTCAAGATTGGAGACGGCCTGCTGGCCGATGTGCACAAGGGCGCGACGTTCTATGCGGAGTGGACCCCGGTGAACGGCGAGGTATGGCTGCCTGCGTCCACCGGAGCTCGCGGATCGGTGCGCATCACTCTTTTCTTCAACCACAGTGGCGTGGATGAGACGCGCTATTCGGACTATCGCAAGTTTCGCGCAAGCTCCATGATTCTTCCCAGCGTGGCGCCGGTGGACACGCGGGTGAGTCCGGACAGTCCCCCACATCCCTGATCCGCGGTCATTAAATGGCGAAAAGGGACAGCCATAGCCGTCCCTTCCGCAAATCTTGTTGTAGCCGTTGGTGCGGCTAGATTGTGCAGCTATGTACTAGAGACTGTACGAAAGACTAGAGAGGCTGGACGTCGGACGCCTGCCAACCCTTGGGTCCCTTGACCACGTTGAACTGCACAGCCTGACCTTCTTGCAGGCTCTTGAAACCGTTCGAATTGATAGCCGAGTAGTGAACGAACACGTCCTCGCCGTTCTGACGGCTGATGAAGCCAAACCCCTTGGCATCGTTAAACCACTTCACTGTTCCTTGTTCCATGTTAATTATTTCCTTAATACAGATGAATTTGCCGCTAGATTCAAATCGGGGATCGACAACATACAAACGTCGCAGAAACCAATCTGCTCCAAACGATGATTGAAGAGTAGCACACATTGCAATAAAATCTTCGTAAAAATTTGCAACTGTTTTGTTTACAGTGCTGCATTCCGGCTCGGGACCGTGCCTGCGAGGGTCGTTTTGGGATGTCCGCAGCCTGAAAGTTCACGGCAATTTTGGTGTCCGGCCCTGAAAGCCTAGGGTTGGGGAGGGTCAGGCCTGCGGCAGGTGGGCGCGAACGATCGCTTCGGCCCGTGCCAGCACCTCGTCCAGGCCCATGGCGGTGGAGTCCAGGAGGACGGCGTCCTGGGCCGGGCGCAGTGGCGACTCGGCGCGGTTGCGGTCGCGACGGTCGCGTTCGCGCATCTCGTCCACAATTGCCTGCTCATCCGCGCGCTGCTGTTCGGTGGATCTAGGATACGGGGCCTGGCGCGACTCAGTCTGGCGCGCGGTGGTCTGCTCAATGGGAGCAGCCTGGCGGAAGCGGCGGTTACCGCGGACCTCCGGCGCGGCGTCCAGAAATATCTTGACCTCGGCGTCGGGAAAGACCGCTGTGCCGATGTCGCGGCCCTCCATCACCACGCCGCCCTGGGCGCCTAGGGCACGTTGCTGTTCAACCATCCATGCACGAACGCGCGGGTGAATGGATATCCGCGAGGCCGCCGAGGTGACGTCCGCCTCGCGAATGCGCTGCGAGACATCCATCCCGTCCAGCCAGACACGGTTGCCGTCCATCTGCGGCTCAAGCGTGATGCTGGTCGCCTCGGCGAGCGCCAGCAGCGGACCCTCCTCGTCGAAGGACAGGTCGCCCTCAATTGCCTTCAGCGCCAGCGCGCGATACATGGCGCCGGTCTCGATATTGAGGAAGCCGAAGTGGCGCGCCAGGTGCGCCGCCAGCGTGCTTTTTCCGGCCCCGGCCGGGCCGTCGATGGCAATGACCGGTCGGCGCGGACCGCTGGACGCAACGACCTGGGGCAGCGTTTCTTCCTCCTGCGACTTGAGTTGGCCTCTCATTCAGCGGACTCATCCTTCCTGGGTTTGAACTTGCGCGCAGGAGGCCGCTTGCCAAAGGGCTTCTTTTTGCCGGCAAACTTGGCGAAGGTGCTGCTGGGCTTGCCGGGGAACGCCGCACCCGGCTTGGCAAAAAGCTTTTTCCCAGAGAATCCGCCCGGCTTGACGAATGACTTGCCCACGAACTTGCGTGGATTGAAGTCTCCAGACGGCTTGCCGGTACCTTCCGTTCTGGCTACGCGAACAGGCCGGTCAGAGGAGAATGGTCGTGTGGGGCGGCCGCGCGGCGCGTCGAACTTCCGATAGACGCGCTTGCCGCTATCGCCGCTGAAGCTACGGTCGCCGCCGTCTCTCGACTTGTCCGCGAAGTATTTTCCCGTCAATGGTTTACCGGAAAACCGGTCCTTGAGTTTTGAATTGGATTTGGAGAATCCCATGGATTTGGAGGACTGTTGCATACCGCTCAAGCCCGGGCCGCGTTGCGAGCGGGCTGCGTAGGAGTCCGGTTTGCGCGGACCGCCAAACGCTGGCCGCTCGCCGCGATCTGGCTTGCGATCGGAACGTGGAGCGAAGCTCTTGCGCGCTGGCCGCGCATCACCATCTTTGGAGGGACGGGCCGCGAAACCCTCCCGCTTGCGCCCGAAGGTTCCAGGTTTGCTGAAGCTCTTGCGCGGCGGCCGCGGGTCGCCGCCCTCGCCTCTTGGTTTGTAGTCGCGCGGCTTGATGGTGCGAGGTTCACGGCGCTGGATCGATCGAGCGGCCTCGCCCGCGGCGCCCGATGCGGCAAGATCGACCACCGGACTCTGGACCTCCGGCGGGATTACGCTGGGCACCTCCGATGGCCTTGCCGTAGCCGCCAGACGGCGCGCCTTCTCCTCCTCCCACGGTTTGTCGAAGCCTCGCGTTTTGTCGAATCCCTCCGTTTTGTCGAATCTCGCGGCAGGCTTGTTGAACGGTCGGCGCTCACGGTCAGGCCCTGGCCCGGAAGCATCGCGCGGCTTGAATCCTGGCTTGAATGGGCCGGCGGGGCGAGCTTTGAATCCAGGCTTCGCACCAAATCCTTTAGTCCCTCGCTCAAACGGACCAGGCTTTGCGCCAATCTGCGATGGTTTTGCCTTGGCCAGGTAGCCCGTCCCAATCTTGCGCGGCTTGGGGACATACTTCGTAATGCGCGGCGCGGCTTCCCCCTCGGCCCCTGCTTCGGCTGCAATCGCCTTAACGCCAGCGGCGGCAACTCCCGCATCACCCTCGACCATCTCCGCTTGCGGCGCCAGGAAGGCGGGCAGCGAACCGGCGACATAAAACATGGTGCGACCCTCGACGGCGACCGTATCCAACTGGCGTGCCGAGAGCAGAGCGTGGAGGACGTCGCGAATGCGCGAGCGCGCGGCCAACGGCGACAGGAAGCTCTCGATCTCGTCCTCGCTGGCAACCACTGCCTGGCCCAGGTAGAGCGAGATCAGAGCGGAGAGCGCCGAGGGCTGGCCCGCGTTTGCCCCCGCCTTGATCTGTTTCGTAAATCGCGCGCTGCTCAGCTCCCACAGCGTGGCCGCGCCGTCGGGCTGGGCCAGGGGAAGCACGCGCAGGTGCGTCCACAGCTCACTTAAAGCACGCAGGATGGCGGCCTCCGTGACCTCCTTGCCTACCTCGGTGGTAAGGTCGTAGGCGGTGAGCGGGCCGCGCCGCGAGAGCACCTCATGCGTCGCCAGCGCCAGCGGCGAAACCTTGAACGCGCCCGAGGTCGCCGGCGGCTGCTTCCACGCCTTGTCTCCGCGCAGGGTGAAGACGTAGGAGAAGACCGCGCTGGATGCGACGAAGTCCGGCGTATCGCCCGGTGCGCCCGCATGCACCGTTCCGGGGCCCGCGCCCAGCAGGTTCAGCGGCACGGCGAACCCCTCCGCGACAAGGCGTGCCAGCAGGCTGCGGGCCTGCGCGGTCTGGTCGACAGTGGGAGTTGGTTCGGGCGCGCCCAGCACGGCCTCCACCAGCGAGGGCGCGGGAGATGCGATCTGCGGACGCGGCACAAATAGCACTAGGCCGGCGCTGTTGATCCAGGCGCGCTGGTTCTCCATGGTCAGCAATGCTTCGCCCTGCTGGTGCCACTGCTTCAGGCGCGTCTCGGCAAGCTGCGCCGCGCTCGGAATCGCCGGATGTGTGGCTTCGCTGCTGTTCGCATTGCTCAAAATGTGGTTTGCCTTCCTGCTGGGCGGCGCGCTCGGTTCAGTGCGAGATCGGCACGTCAGCAATCCTTCGCGCGAGCGTTGGAGGGTTTCATGATTCAAGGCCGAAGTTCAGGCCGGTTGCAGACAATTATCAAAGATCAAGATGCAGAGTAGTGTGAATGATGCGGCGGTTACATCCATCTTTTCTACTTCCATTCTAAATGCGCTGAAACGCGCGCTGGATGTCCTTGTGTGAATATCGCAGCGCGATGGGTCGCCCATGCGGACAACTCATGGGATGCTCGGTCTTCGCCAACTCCGCCAGCAGCCAGGAAATCTTCGTCGCATCCAGTGGCATGTTGATCTTGATGGCGGCGTGGCAGGCGATGGATGCGGCGATGCGGCGACGGCGCGTCTCGGCGTTCTCCTGTTGCTGCTCGTGCTGTGGGACGGTGAGGACCTCCTCCAGCATCCGCTCCAGCTCGCGGCCCTCCAGGCCCACCGGCGCGGCCTTGATGGCCAGGGTGCGCGGGCCAAAGGGCTCGGCCTCGAAGCCGTTGAGGTCGAGCTCACGCGCAATCGCGGCAAACATCACCATCTGCGCGGGAAGCAGATCGATCAGAAGCGGCATCAGCAGGCGCTGGCGCTGCACCTGTTCCACCTCGCGCGCTCGCAGAATCTTCTCGAAGAGCACGCGCTCGTGCGCCACATGCTGGTCGATGATCCACAGGCCCTCGTCGTTGGCAGCCAGGATGAAGGAGTCACGCAACTGCCCCAACGGCTTCAAGGTGGTGAGCGCGTTGAGCGTGCCAGCTTGCGCTGCGTCAGAACCACTCTCCGCGGCGATGGCCGAGCCTTCACCCACCACTGCAGCGTCCGCGCCTTCACTGCCGCAGGATGAAACCGCATCCACCGCTCGCTCTTCCGCTTCGTATCCCACAGCGATGCCATGGTCGCTGAAGGCGAGTCCTTCTGTGGACTGCTGCACAATCTTCTCCCGTAACAGGAAGATGTCGATGTCATCGGCGGAGGGTGCGCCCTCCGACTCCTCCAAACTTCGCGGCGAAAAGACCACATCATCCGGCGCGCCCGGCATCGGGCTTACATCCAGCAGAAGCGACGAGCTGGCCTGCGCGATGCCCACGCCTCCATGGGACTCGCCCAGCGCCACGGCAAAGCTGGCCGCCGGTCGCGCCGTCATTAGCGTGGTCCGTACCGTGTCACGAATAAAGTCGTGGACGAAGCCCGACTGGCGGAAGCGTACCTCGGTCTTGGCCGGATGCACATTGACATCCACCTCCTGCGGCGGCATCTCCAGAAAGAGCAGGACAACCGGGAACGATGTCGGTGGAATGATGTTGCGATAGGCCTCGGCAAGTGCGTGCAGCACCACACGGTCGCGCACCAGCCGGTGATTGACAAAGATGTACACCGAGTTGCGGTTCAGCTTCTGCAGCTCAGGCTTGGAGACGAAGCCGGAGAGGCGCAGAAATCCTGGCTCAGCCGGCGCGTATCCGACCTCGCGCTTCCACGGCGGAGGCTCCGGAAGACCCGCGCGACTGAAGTCGATCTCCGCCGCGGTGGGAAGCATCAGCGCCGCCGTCTCGCGCCCGAATATATGGAAGAGCCGGTCGCCTGTGCTGGCCACGGCGGGAGCAATCAGCAGCGCCTGGGTGGAGGAGTGCAGCTCGAAGTGGCGTTCCGGATGGGCCAGCGCGTAGTGCGTCACTAGCGCGGCAATGTGCCCCAGCTCGGTCTGTTCGGACTTCAAAAACTTGCGCCGCGCGGGCGTGTTGTAGAAGAGGTCGCGCACCGCGATGGTCGTTCCCACGGGCAGTCCGGCGTCCTCCACGCGCAGAATCTTTCCGCCCGCTACCTCCACCGCCGTCCCCGCGTCCTCCTCCGCCGCGCGCGTCTCCAGCGTCAGCCGCGAGACGCTGGCAATCGACGGCAGCGCCTCGCCGCGAAAGCCCAGCGTGCGGATCGCCAGCAGGTCGTCCGAGCTGTGCAGCTTGGAGGTTGCGTGGCGCTCGAAGGCAAGTAGCGCATCGTCGCGCACCATGCCGTGCCCGTCATCCATAATGCGGATCAGCTTGCGCCCGCCGCCCTCCACCTCGATGCGAATGCGCGTTGCGCCCGCGTCCAGCGAGTTCTCCAGCAGCTCCTTGACCACCGACGCAGGCCGTTCCACCACCTCGCCGGCGGCGATCTGGTTGGCCACCTGATCGGAGAGTATGCGGATGCGTCCCATGCACCGATTGTACTGTTGCCCAGGCGAGCGCAGATTGTCGGAAGAGCAACGGCCTCGGAGCTTCAGCCTCTGCGGTGTTGCCCGTGGTCGCCGAAGTGCGCCTCCATCTGCGCGTTGAAGTGCACGTTGAACTCCGCCCCAGAGAGAACGCTCAGCGAGATGATGTACAGCCAGAACAGCAGCGCAATGCCCGCGCCCAGCGGCCCATACACCTCCGAGTAGTTGGTGAACCGCGTCACGTACCAGCCGAAGACCAGCGTCGCCGGGAACCACAGCGCGGTGGCCAGCACAGCCCCCGGCAGGATCCTCCACCACCACCCCTGGGCAACCGGCGTGGATGGAGCCGCGGATGGGCTGGACGATGGGCCGTTGGAGCGCTCGGCGGGCGCTCCCAGGCGATAGAGCAGCGCGACCAGGCCTACGCTTGCGCCTACCGCGACCGCCCAGCGCAGCAGCAGGGTAGCGGTATAGATGGGCGCGCGCGCCTGGGGGCCGATGATCGACACCAGCCACAGGCTCACCGCATGGCCGAAGACGACCAGCAAGCTGGCGATGGTCAGCGGCGCCAGCGACAGCGGCACCAGCTCGAACGAGCGGCGGCGGCGCTGCCAGAAGCTCCAGCAATCGCGGGGCAGACCGCGCGCGCGGCGCAACCCCTCCATCAGGGTGGAGATCACGTTCGAGGCCCCGGCGAAGCTCACCATCCCGGCGCCCAGCAACGCGCGCACCGAGTGGGCGTGCTTGGGAGCATTCTCAAAGGCCGCGTCCAGCAGCAGGCTAACGCTGGCAGGCAACACCCGGTCGAAGAAGTCAGCAAGCTGGAAGCGAACCGGAGCGGTGTCTGGAAGCAGGCCGATGACTGCGGCAGCCACGATCAGCGCGGGAAACAGCGCGACGATGGCCGAGTATGCTGTGGACTGCGCCACGTTCAGGCAGTCGTGGGCGAGTACGCTGAGCAGGGTTAGGTGCAGAGCGCGCGAACCCACCGCGTACCAGCGCAACAGGCGCTTCATGCGGGCGCGGCGGCTGGCCCAGCGTGGCCCGTGTGCGACCGGCTGCGACGCGGGCGCAACCGGCCTCGGGGCGTCCTGCCCCGGTTGGTGGGCAGGGCCTGACGCGTTCAGCTCTTCCACTTGTCCAGGAACTCAGTGACCGAAGTTGGCTGCATGTGGCGCATGTCGTTGAACTGGCCCGTCGCCTGGGCGTACAGGACCTTGCCGTCCGCGGCCAGAACGGCCAGCGCGGGCACGCCCTTGGCGATGGGGACGCCATAGCGCGCGGCGACATCGAGGTTGGTGTCCATGTGGCCGATCCACACATGCACCAACACAAAGTGTTTCTGCAGCAGATCGGCGTTGGGCGGTTGGTGGAAGTAGATGTCAAGCACCTGGCAGTCGCCGCACCAGTCGCCGCCAAAGTCGAGGATCATGCGCTTGTGCTCGCGCTTTGCCTGGGCCAGTCCTGCGGCGATCTCGGTCGCGGGATTGGCGGTCTCGGAGTAGATGTGCTGCGGTGTGTACGCGGGTATAGAGGGAAGGGGAGCAGGTGCAACCGGCGCAGGCGCATGGCGGGTGGTCCACAGGAACATGCAGACAATACCCAGAAGGCAGACCGCCGCAAGGCCGAACAATGGTCCCATCGCCATCGGCTGGGTCTTGGGGGCTGGCGAGAACTTCTTGCGGAATCGCGTGCCTGTCGTCATAAGGCTTGTCCTTGTTCTGGTTCGCTGGATAAGTTGTACTACGGGCGTTCTGCCCGGTTTTGGCCTCTCCCAC
>Ga0326728_10015042_pt1 | contig 16207 bp, 14 predicted proteins | sample MB3enrmetagenome_FD_207602 | JGI IMG/M metagenome (GOLD analysis project Ga0326728, IMG submission 207602) | Lab enriched peat soil microbial communities from McLean, Ithaca, NY, United States - MB31MN | ecosystem: Environmental > Terrestrial > Soil > Wetlands > Peat | place: USA: New York...
ACCCTCCCCTGGCTGAAGCGCTGAAGGCTGGGACAGCCTTGAGCGTCCTCGAGCCGGACGGCGCCATTCAGCTTCCTAGCATCACGGTGCTCAAGGCTTCGGCAGGCTCCGGCAAGACGCGCACCCTTACCGAGCGGTACGTCCAGTTTCTCCTCTCCCCGGTGGTCCCGAAAAATGCTCTTCGCAACATCCTCGCGATCACCTTCTCCAACAATGCCTCCCGGGAAATGAAGGAGAGCATCCTCCTTTGGCTCAAGTCCCTGCGCTTCGGTGACCCGGGCCGCCTGGCGGAGATTGCGAGCATCACAGGCGGCGGAGAGGCCGCGATCGTTCGCCGGGCTGGGGAGAAGCTGGAGAACGTGCTCAGCCAGTACTCCGACTTCCAAGTGAGGACAATCGACAGCTTCCTGTCCACGATCTTCCGTGCTTCCGCAATCGAGTTGGGAGTGCCGCCGGATTTCCAGATCGAACTTAACTCGGCGCCGCTCGTCGAATACGCATTCGATCTTTTCCTCCGCGACGCCCGCCAGGGAAGCGAGGCCGCGGCTGCGTTGGATCGGGCGGTCGCCGCCGTCGTCGAGCAGAGAGGAGAATCCGACGGCTTTCCGTGGGAGCCCGCATCCACACTGCGCTCGAGGGTCATGGACATCGAAAAGCACCTGGGCATGCTGGAAGCAGATCCGGTAATCGAAAATACCGCGGACGCGGCCCGAGGACTTGCCGCACAAATACTCGCATGCCTGGAGGAAGTGGAACAACTGGTAGACGCGAGCGGCTTGGAGGAAAACCCCAGGTCCGGGTTCCGCAAGTCACTGGGCCTGGCCCGAGCGGGGATGTTCGCAGACATCGCGACTCGCGGCATGGCCACGGGCCCGGTGAAAAAGCCGGCGCGGAAAGCACACGGGCGGGGGTCAGCTGCCCAGGACCTTCGAGACCTCGCGGCGTGGGAAAGGATAGCAGCGGTCTGGGAGAAAACCCGAGCCCTGGCGGGAGAGTACGCCGCGCTCATGGCGCGCGGCTTCTATACCCCGTACTTGCGCCTTCACGCGGAGCTTTGCGCCACCCTGGAGCGCGTCAAGAAGACCAGGGGCATCGTGTTCATCTCGGATGTCAGCCGCAAGCTCCTCGGCTGCATGTCGGAGGACATGGTGCCGGAGGTCTACTTCAGGATGGGGGAGAAGGTTTTCCACTATCTCATCGATGAGTTCCAGGACACGTCCCCCGTGCAGTGGAGGAACCTGCACCCTCTCATCGAGAACTCCCTCGCCCAGGGCGGAAGCCTTTTCGTCGTTGGCGACACGAAGCAGGCGATCTACGGCTTTCGCTACGCGGACTATACGATCATGAGGAGCATGGAAAGCGAAAGCCCGTTCCCGTCCACGCGACAGCATACCACGCTGTCTATGCAGACGAACTTTAGGAGCCGGCCCGCAGTTGTTCGCCTGAGCGAACGAGTCTTCCGCGAGAACGCGGCGGTGCTTCCTGGCTACCGGGAAGCGGTGCGTCAAAGCGGTCTGGATGACTGGCGCCAGAGCGCGCACGACACGAGCACTCCGGGCCGTGTCTCCGTGGAAATCCTTGCGAGAAACGATGAAGACCCGCCCGAGAGGGTGAAGCTGCACGCGCTCATCGAGGAGCTGCACGAGCGGGGGTATCGGTGGGGGGACATCGCCGTGCTCGCCTCCCGCAATGACCAAGTCGTCAAGGCCACCTCGTGGCTGAATGAGAAGGGGATCCCGTTCATCTCCTACAGCAGCCTCGACGTGAGGAGGCGCAAAACCGCGGGGGAGATGCTTGCACTTCTTACGTTCCTGGATTCCCCCAAGGACGACCTGTCCTTCGTCACGTTCATCCTGGGCGATGTATTCAGGGCAGCGCTTGCACAGGCGGCGGGGTCCCCTGGGCCGACGCACTTGCATCGTTTCCTTCTGGAATCCAAGGACAGGCGGCCGCTATACAAAGCGTTTCAGCTGAAGTTTCCCGAAGCATGGAAAAGATTCTTTGCCGGGCTCTTTCGCTCCGCAGGCTATCTGCCCCTCTATGACCTGGTGAGCGAAATCTATGCGGCCTTCGATGTGTTCGAGAAAAAGGCCGATGAGGAAGCCACACTGGCGAAGCTCTTGGAGACGATCAAGGACTTCGAGGGGCGTGGCTCCAACAGCCTGCGGGATTTCCTTCGCTTCGCGGAGAGCCGTGAAGGGGATAGCGCATGGGACATCGACGTGCCGGAAGGCGCGGACTCGGTCAGAGCAATGACGATCCACAAGGCGAAGGGGCTGGGTTTCCCGGTCGTCATTGCCCTTCTCTACGGTGAGCGAAATCGCGGCTTCGGCCACACTGTGCTGCAGGAGCACGGTCAGCTGCGGCTCGTGAAGCTGACGCGCCAGCTCTCCCGGGCAGATGCCAAGCTGAGCGCCGTGTACGACGGAGAGCTGCTGCGCGACAAGGTAAGCAAGCTTAACGGCCTGTACGTCGCCATAACCCGGGCCAAAGAAGAGATGTACGTGATCGGAGTAAAAGGCGAGCGGGACTCCTTCCCGTTCGACGTTCTGCCCGAGACCGGGTTCGCGGAAGGCGCGGCCGGACGGCCGCCGGCTTCCGGAGCTCCTCACGCCATGCCGGCGCTTCTTTCCCACGCCGCGCGGCCCGTCCCGCCTTCCGTCGGGGCAAAGCGCCTCGGCCACGGCGAACGCGCACGCGGAGAACTGGTGCATGCGGCGCTTTCCCGGATCACATATGCCTCCGCACCACTGGAGGCGCAAATCCTCCAGGCCCTCGGACGCGCCGCGCGCGCCATGCGCGATGATGCGGAGACCGACTACGCCGAGCTGGCACGAACGGCGGCTTCCCTCATCGGCGTGGCCCCGCTTGCAGAGCTCTTCTCGCCTCTGCCCGAACGGAGTGTCTTCACCGAATGGGAGGTATGCAACGAGGAGGGGAAGCTTTTCCGGATGGACCGGGTGGTCGTGGACAAGGAGCGCATCACGGTCATCGACTGGAAAACAGGCGCCGAAGAGGATGAAGAAGATCAGCACCAGGAGCAGCTCGCCAACTACTCTCGCATCCTCCAGGCCATCTACCCTGGGCGGCAGGTAAGCGCCATCCTGGCGTACCTCGATCGGGTCGAGACGAGGTCTATTTCTTGAAGGCAGTCCTGATTTCGGCGGGCACTGATCTTATCGCCCACCTCGCCGACACTATTGCCAAGGACGGACCAGAGCTCTCGGACACTCTCGTAGTCTTCCCCGGCAGACGGCCGGGGCACTTCCTTCGGAAGGCGCTCGCAGAAAGGCTCAGGCGGAGCTTTATCCCGCCCCACATCTTGTCCATCGATGAGATGATCGACGAGCTTTATGCCAGCCGGCATCCGGAGCCTTGCCCGGACCTCGAGAGCATTGATGCGGTGGCGGTCCTCTACGACATTCATCGGAGCCTGCCTCGGCCGCTGGGCGGAGCGGCATTCCTCACTCCCGACGCCTTCTTCTCCATCGGAACGAAGATCTACAACGACCTCGAGGAGCTTCGTATCGAAGGAGTGGAGGGGCACGCTGTCGGCGAGGTCCAGACGTTGATCGAGGAGAAGATCCCGGCACGCTCGCGCGACAGCCTTCAGACGCTCCAGCTTTTCTACGGGGAGTTCTACAAGCGCGTCGAAAGGTTCGGGCTTTCCACAAGGTCCTCGCGCTACTGGGAGGTGTGCAGCGAGCCGAGGGCAGCGGATTTTGTGCGCTACCGTCGAATTGTCTTCGCGGGATTCTTCGCTCTGACCAAAGCGGAGCGAAAGCTATTCTCCTGTATCGGCGCGCTCCCCGGGGGACTGCTCGTTTTCCAGGACGCGGACGGCGTGCGGGAAAGACTCTCGGAAATGGACATCCGAGTCGTAAGCGAGGCGCGCGGGGAGGCGCCAGCGGCTTGCCCAACGGTGAATCTGATCCAGAGCCCCGATGGACAAGGACAGGTTTTTGCGCTCAACGCGCTCCTGGAGGCTCCTGACGAACGAACGGTGATCGTGCTTCCTTCGGCTGACACGCTTTTTCCCGTGCAGCGCCATTGCCTCTCGCGCATGGACAGGGGGGATTACAACATCTCCCTGGGTTATCCCCTGGGACGCACGCCGGTGTACGGGTTCCTTAACGACCTTATGGAGCTGGTCAGCTCCATGGAAGGTGACAGGGTCTACATCCCCCGCTACCTCACGTTCATGCTCCATCCCTACACGAAGAACGCGCTGTTCAAGGGATCGGCGTCAGCGACCCGCGTGCTGATGCACACCATCGAGGAGAGGGTAAGCGGGACGCGAACCCGCCTGTTTACTGCGCTTGCCGAGATTGAGCACGATGAGTCTCTTTTCGAGCAGGCGGCGCTCAGCATTGCCTCCGACGGCACACCGGCAAAGGCGCCCGAGCTGCAGGCCCATCTGCGCTGCATCCATGACGCCACGATTGCGCGTCTTCGGTCTTTCACGAACGTGAAGGATTTCGCGGACAAGTGCATCGATTGTCTCAGCTGGGTCCACGACATGACGACGGCGCGGGACCATCCTTTCTTTTCCCCGTTCGCGCAGTCATTCATCGAGACTCTGCAGACCATCTCTCGGTCCCTTATGCGCGACATTTCTTTCCAGGACCCACGCAGCTATTTCACGCTGCTGAGAAAATACCTGGAGAGCCGCTACCAGCGCTTTCCCGGCACGCCGCTTCGGGGCCTGCAAGTCCTCGGCTCGCTGGAGACCCGAAACCTCACCTTCGAGCGAGTTTTCGTTCTCGACGCCGTGGAAGGCGTCCTTCCCCGAACCGGGGAAACGGATTCCCTCCTTCCCCTTTCCGTGCGTCGGTCCCTGGGTCTTTCCACGCCGCGGGACCAGGAAGCCATGGAGAAGTACTACTTTTCCCTTCTCACGCGCGGCGCGCGCGAGGTGACGGTGTTCTTCAACGACAACGGCGAAAAGCAGAAGTCCCGGTTTGTGGAAGAGCTCCTTTGGGAGCAGCAGCTGCGAGACCGCACGGTGGAGAGCCGGCCTTACATGCGCGCCATCCAGTACAAAGTCAACCTGTCGAACAGACCTCCAGCCGCGGTGGCAAAGACAGCGGAGATCGTGAACCTTCTTCGCGTTCGCCCGTTCAGCGCCTCGAGCCTGGACGCCTATCTCAGGTGCCCACTTTTCTTCTACTACAGTCGCGTCCTCGGCCTGTCGAAGCGAGAGGAGGTGACGGGAGAATACGAAAGGGCGGACATCGGCACCCTGGTGCACTCTATCTTGGCGGAGTTCTTTCTACCCCTCGTGGGAAGACAACTGCTGCCTTCAGACTTGGACCGGACCCGGATGGCGACTCTCGTGGACAGGCAGTTCGCCGCCACCTACGGAGCCTGGGACACCGGCGCCGGTCGCCTGCTTCACGCGCAGATCCAGGAGCACCTCGGGCGGTTTCTCGGCGACTACATGGGCCCGATAGTCCAGGAAACCGCGGTGACGATGGTCGCGGTGGAAGAACGGCTCATGACGGATTGGCAAGGGTTCAGGCTCACCGGCAGGCTGGATGCCGTGCAGAGCCGTGGTGACGTTCTTTTCGTCATTGACTACAAAACCGGACATGACGCCAAAAACAACAGGATCGATTTCAAAAAGTTGGACCCTGACAGACGCGGAACCTGGAGCGGCGCTCTGGGAAGCTTGCAGCTTCCGGTGTACTTGCTCCTGCGCGGGGGGACGGACCAGGCAGTCCAACTGCAAGGGATGTTCCTCATGCTCGGCCGAACGCGGCTCGACCGAAGCATCGAGCTTCCCCTTTTCGCGGACCAGAGCCAAGCCGCGGCTGAACTTCCCCGGCTGCAGGCTGTAATCCGCGCACTGCTCCAGGAAATCGTCTCCCCCGACGTCCCTTTCACTCCCACCGAGGATAGAAAGCGTGTTTGCCCCACGTGCGATTTCAACAATATCTGCGGCACCCGCTGGCTCGCATACTGAGGCGCCTGCCTCGTTTTTGGCCGCTTCGAGTCCGGCTCGCTATATTTGTTGCATGAATGACACATTCACCGCCACGGCGCGGATCACAATACGGGCAGCCGCGGACAAAGTCTGGGATGCGCTCACCGATCCGAAGCTCATCAAACAGTACCTGTTCGGCACGGAAGCGAAGTCAGATTGGAAAGTCGGCAGCTCAATCACCTATACGGGGATGTGGGACGGCAAGCGCTACCAGGACAAAGGGACCATCCTCGAGGTGGTGCCGCACAAGAAGCTCAAGTCTACGTATTGGAGCTCCTTTTCGGGGAAACCCGACGTTGCGGAAAACTACCAGACGGTGACCTACGAGCTTGCCGAATCAGCGGGGGAAACCACCCTCACTGTCATCCAGGAGAACAACCCCAGCAGCGCGTCGGCTGACCACTCGGGGGAGAATTGGGGCAAGGTGCTTGCCGCGTTGAAAGCCCTCGTGGAGACGTGAGCTCTCTGGCTCGGCGAGGGTCTCAGGAGCGGCGGGTGAAAGGAGCGGGTGTGGGGCTGCGCTCGGAGGCGTGGCTGTCTGCGAGGCCGATCCATCCCGAGCTTCCGTCCTTGTAGTATTCTTTCTTCCAGATGGGGACCCTGCGCTTGACTTCGTCGATTATGTAGCGGCAGGCCTGAAACGCTTCTTCGCGATGGCTGGCGGTTACGCCGATCCAGATGGCGATCTCTCCCACGGCCAACCGTCCCACCCTATGGACACACCGGGCAGCAATGACGCTCGCCTGCGCCTCACCCACGATTGTTTTCCCCTCGGCGAGGCTAAGCGCCGGATATGCCTCATACTCCAGGCCGACAACAGCTCGGGATTCGTTCGTGTCTCGAACTCTCCCCTCAAAGGAGACGTACGCCCCCACATGGCTGCCTGCAAGGGAGGCGGCCAGCTCGGCCACCGGCAGGGGCTTGTCACTCAGCTCGAATGGCTCGAAGGCGTCCATTGGTGTCCGTCAACCACCCGCGAAAGGAGAAAGGAAGACCACCGTGTCCCCGTCACGGACCTCGGCCGTCCAGGGCACGATCACATCATTCACCACAGCGCGCAAAATGGAGCGGTCAAAAGAAAATCCGTAGCGGAGAGCTACCTCCTCATACAGCTGCGCCGCGGTGGACGCGGCGCTCCTCAATTCTTCAGCGCCCCGCCCCGCCGCCTCCCGAAAGGCCGCGAAGTATTGCATCCGCAGTGTCTTCTGTGCGGCCACCTCTGCCTACCCTCCCACCGTGTACATTTCGACTTTCCGCGTCGCGCTTCGGTCCCCGTGAACTTCCTTCGCGGCGCGCTCCTCAGAGTAGCGGTCTGTGCGCCTGCGCCACAAGTCCCTGATGGCGGATGCAAGCCCCTCATCTGAGGCGCCCTGGCGCAGGAGCGCGCACAGGTCGAAGCCGTGCGCAGCGAAAAGGCACGTGTACAGCTTGCCCTCCGCAGAGAGGCGTAGGCGCGTGCAGTTGCTGCAAAACGGCTGGCTCACGGAGGAGATGAATCCGACCTCCCCCTGGCCGTCGGCGAAGCGGTAACGGGAGGCGACCTCGCCCCGGTAATTGGGCTCGACGGGAGAAAGCGGATGCACCGCGTTGATCCGTTGCAGTAGCTCGCGGGACGGCACTACCAGCTCACGGCGCCACCCGTTGCGGTTGCCCACATCCATAAACTCGATGAATCGAACGATGTGTCCCGTTCCTCGAAAATGGCGCACCATGTCCAGCGCCTGATGGTCGTTCATTCCGCGGATCACTACGCAGTTAAGCTTGATGCCGCGAAATCCCGCGGCCTCGGCAGCTTCTATCCCCTCGAGCACCGGTTTGACGCGGTGGGCTCGGCCGTTCATGACGGCGAACGTCTCATCATCCAGGGAGTCGAGGCTGACGGTGAGACGCCTGAGGCCGGCGGTGCGAAGCGTCCGGGCCATTCGTGCGAGATGAGCGCCGTTGGTGATGAGGGCCAAGTCTTCCATGCCATGGATTCCCGACAGCTTTTCCACGAGCTCGGGCAGCCATGGGCGCAACAGCGGTTCCCCGCCGGTAAGCTTGAGCTTGACCACGCCCAGTCGCACAAAGAGTCCGGCAATACGGGCAATCTCCTCGAAGGTGAGCAGCTCGGCCGGCTTCAAAAACTGGTAGGCCTCGCCGAACACTTCCGCCGGCATGCAGTACGGGCATCGGAAGTTGCATGAGTCAATGACGGAAATACGAAGATCGCGGAGAGGCCGCCCCAGCAGATCATGGACCGGCTCTTCGCGGATGATGTCACCCACGGGCCAGCAAAATATAGACAATCGACGGCGGGCAGGTCAACGAGGCGGTCCAAGCGAGAACGCGTGGCACAAAGCCTTGGCGTGACTGCGTGCCTGCGATAGGATAGGTCGCCACGTGAGCCCCAGATGGAAAGGCCCGTTCACCGTGTTCATCATGTCAGGCACCTAAGCGAAAGCGCCTACGTCCTTCGTTTCGACCGGCACGGACTTCCATTCGAGCCCGGTCAGTACGTAAACCTTGGCCTGCGAGGCTCCATTGCGATGCGCGAGTATTCGATCTACTCGGGGGCCGACGACCCTTTCCTTGAGGTCCTGATCAGGGTGGTGGAGGGAGGGCTCGTCTCACGAGCGCTCGGCCGGTGCAAATCAGGCGAAGAGTTGTCACTGGAAGGACCCTACGGGAGCTTTGTCACGGATCCCCAGGAGAGAGGATCGGCAAAGTTTGTGTTCATCGCAACAGGCACCGGGATATCACCCTTTCATTGCCTCGTTCGAAGCTATCCCGGCGTGGACTACAGGATCCTCCACGGGCTGCGCACCGAGGAAGATTTTTTCGACTCGGACACGTTCGACTCCTCACGCTACGTGTCGTGCATCACGCGATCCGCCGGCGGTGTTTTTCACGGCAGGGTCACCACGTACCTTCGAGAGAAACCGCCGCAACCGGCGTGTCGCTGCTACTTGTGCGGCAACAGCGACATGATTTACGAAGCATACGCCATCCTGAGGAGTCACGGGGTGCCCCGGGACCACCTTCACGCCGAAACATACTTCTAGAACCTGAAGAGACGAACCATGCCGCCGAAACCAAAGCGCGGGAAGTTGGTCGGGCCCATCACGTAGGTGGCCTCGGAAAAGAGGCGGAAGGCTGGCCTGCCGAATCCGCCACGCGCGCCCAGCTCCACCCCCTGTTTGGAGCGGACCGGAGGCGCCCGGAAGAGCAGGTGACGAATCCCAGAGAAAGAGCCCGCCAAGCCTCTGGTGAAGAATGGACCTACCTGTCCCAGAACGAAAAGTCGCAACGGAATGTCGAACTAGGCATAGGATTGGGATCGTGCCGTTCACGCTGAGGGTGCTCGGGAAAAAACCGAGCCCCATTTCCCAGCCAAGGTCCAAACGCCTCGTGACGTGGTGGGGAAATCGCCAAAGATCTCGCCTCGCAGATTGTAGGAGGGCGGAGAAACATCGCTTGACCCCGGAGGCAGCGCGGTCTCATCATAGAAAAGACCGGCTCCGCAGTCGAATGTCCAACCGCGCCTCGCAGGTAATAGTCGCGAGGCGCGGCGGAAACCGCGGCAGCCGCGGCCAGAAGGAATGTGGAAACCATGGCGAACCTATTCATGAAGTTCACTCTTTCCTTCGTGTCCTTGGCCTTTGTCGAACGGAGAACCATCGCGGTTTCCAGAGAGAACCGCTTCGGCCAAACCGGCGACAAAAGGATTGGCGCGGCGTGGGACCTGATGCGTACCCGGCCCAACGCCGGCTGGAGTTCACGCAGTATGAAAAAGATGGTGCTCTTTCTTCTTGCCCTGACTTTCACGGCAGCAGTCGCTTCCGGCCAGGCCATGGACAACAAGCAAATGCTTCGGCGGCTAGGGCTCACGGACGACCAGATCAGCCAGTTCACTGTCATCCAACAGGAAGCCCAGCCAGAGATTCGCGCCTCCCAACAGGATGTGCGCGCTGCGCAAAAGCAACTCGCCCAGTTGCTCCTGGACTCGAAAGCCGACCCCAAGGAGATCGAAAGGCTCGTTCACGCAGCCACCGACGCGGAAGCGCGGGTAAAGATCGCACAGATTGAGCGGGAGATGGCGGTGCGCCAGCTTATCGGGGATCGCAAATGGCAAAAGCTCCAGGTGTATCTGCGATTACGCAGCGAGTTGCTTCGCACCGAATCGGGAAATGCGGGTCAGACCGGGGCAGCTGCTGCTGCCGAGACGGCTGACGGCAACCAAGGCGGTGATGGCGCAACGCAGCAGCAGAGGAACCAGGCGCTCCTGAAGGAGTTGCTCGATCTGTTGGGTGGGGAGGACGAATCATCCCAAGCCCGTTGAGTGCCAGGGCAGAAGACGCGGACGAGGCACTGGCCAGACAGTTTGTCGCCACCTCTGATCACGGCTTGTTTGTTATGCTCGTCGAGAGGCACCTGCCGGTCATCCGGAGGCTTCTCGCGGGGCTTTTCAACGGCGTCGCGGAGGATATGGAGGACGCTGAACAGGAGATCCTTGCTGCCCTCTATGTGGGGATTTCCGGTTTTCGCTTCCAATCCTCGTTCCGCACGTTCCTGTACCGGCTCTGCCGCAACACGGCAATCGACATGCTTCGTTCCAAGGTCCGTGAGCGAAAGCGCGTGCAGGCCGCAGGTCGTGAGGCCCTGGCGCTCAGCGCCAACTCCCCAGAGGCGGTTTTCGACCCTGACCACAGCCTGATGCGTGAGGAGAGCCGAAACGCCCTTCGTCGGGCCCTCGCCTCTCTTGGTCCCGACGAGCGCCTGCTTGTCGTGCTTAAGGAATCCGAGGGCATGTCCGTGGAGGAAATCGCGCACGCGCTTTCGATTCCAGCGGGCACCGTGAAGTCGCGTTTACACAGGAGCCGGGAAAAGCTCGCGCGGCTTCTAGGAGGTACGATATGAAAGACAAGGCAAAGCGCGAATGCCTTCACATTCGCAGGACGCTTCAAGAGCTGCATGACGCGACGGAGGAGCCGCGCGGAAACGTCGCGGAGCACCTGCTGCACTGCCGTGAGTGCGCCGCGTTCGAAGCTTTTCTGGAGGACCTTCCTCGAAATCTCCGCGGCACGCTGCAGGAAGCAACAGCCCGGCTTCCCGCTGCTGACTACACACGGGCAACTGCCCGCGCGCCCCAAAGACACAGTTTGAGGCATTCACAGCGGATCGCCCTTGCCGCCATTGCCGCCGGGTTTCTTGCGCTTGCCGTCCCGGCCTCCCTTTTGACCTTTTCCGCCGTTCGGGAGCGGGCAGCCATGCAGGAGACTGTGACCATTTTCGTGAACGATCTTTTTCGCTCCTCGTTTGATGAGAAAGCCGAGTACCATAAGGCAGTCTCTTCGCCTTCCGGTGAAGCCCTTGATTCCCTGCTGAACGATCTTGCGGCGGACTAGCGCAACAAAGGTACCCGGGAACCTTTCGCTGATTCCAGGCGACTAATCTACATGATCGCAACGACACTAGGCATCCGCAGGTCCGGTCCTGCCATTGCCTTTTTTGCCTATAATCGTCCGCACCACCTAGCGAAATGCCTTGCCAGCATGCGCATGAACCCGGAGTTTCGGGAGACTCCGTCGTATTTCTTCCTGGATGGGCCCCGGACAGCGGAGGATGTCCCCTCTGTTGCCGAGGTCGGGCGGATTGCTCGGTCGGTCGCCGGGCTTCTTGACGCGCGGATTGTGGAAAGAGGCTGCAACTGGGGGCTTTCGAGGAACATCATCGACGGCATCTCCCAGGTCCTGGCCGACAACGAGAGCGTGATTGTCGTAGAAGACGACCTGGTCGTTTCCTCGGGATTCCTCAGGTATATGGATCATGCCCTCGAGCGCTATCGTCCCTTTTCGCAGGTCTTTAGCGTGAGCGCCTACAACTATCCGGGCAAAATCTTCCACGTCCCCCGTGACTATCCCTACGATACGTTTTTCGTCTTGCGGAACATGTGTTGGGGATGGGGGACTTGGCGGAGTCGATGGGTGCAGGCGCAGTGGCACCTCCCCGACTATGTCTCGCTGAGGAACAACGACTCGTGGAGGCGTTCCTTCGAGGAATGCGGGGTGGATCTGCCGCGCATGCTCGATGCGCAGGTCCATGGCGAGCTTGACTCTTGGGCAATTCGCTGGACGTATGCACATTTCGCTCATCACGCGGTCTGCCTGGTGCCGGTCGAGTCTCTGGTGAACAATATCGGAGTGGATGGCTCGGGCGTCCACATGAAAGCGTCCAGACGATATCTCCATCCTACGCTGAATGACGCGCGGCTAATGCGTTTTCCTCCGCTTGTGTACGTGGACCCTTTGATCGAACGGACATACAAAACCGTCGAAAGGAAAGGGCATGTCTATCGGGCCGCGCGGAAGTGGCTTGCACGGACGCGGAGCGTTGAGCGGGACCGGCCCGCGATCAAAATGGCGCCGGGGTGCTGAGACAGCGCTCGTCACCGGACAGCAGGGACCTCGGCGTTACGCCTCACCGCTATCAGCTGCGCAAGAATGGAAACGGCAAGCTCAGCCGGAGTTTCGGCCTTGATGTCCAGCCCGATGGGCGCGTGTAGGCCGTCGATCTTTTCCTGGTCGAAACCGTCAATGCGAAGCTGCTCGCGAAGGAGCTTCGCCTTGCGCTCGCTGCCGATGAACCCGGCGTAGCGATACTTCTTCGTGAGCACCGCCCGAACGCACTCGAGATCCGTGAGGTGCCCGCGGGTGACCATCACGACGTAGGTGGCGGAGTCGAAAGGGAACGCGCCGACGATGTCGGTGTAGCTTCCACAGAGTGTCTGCACCCCCGGAGGGAACCTGCCCGCCGCGGAGAACTCCCTCCTGTCATCAGCCACTGTGATTTTGAAATCCAGCCGCGCGGCAAGCGCAGCTACGGCCTGGCCGACATACCCTCCTCCGAGGATCAAAAGTTTCTCCTCTGGAAATACCGGATCGAAAAAAACCCCCTCCTCTTCCTGGAACCTTGGCCTGCCTGAGTCGAGGCAACGCTCTGCGCCCAGGCGAAGCGATTCCGGAAGCGAACGGAAAGCGGGAGAGCCTTTTTCGTTGAGCACGGCAATCGCGACGGCACCTGCCGGTTCGCCGACGCCGCGAAGAGTCTTGGCGATCAAGACCCTTTCACCCTGCTCGAGCCTCTTGAGTGCGACCCGATACGGTTCGCGGTCCGCGATGTATTCCACGAGGATTCTCGCAGTGCCTCCGCAAATCATGTCCTGGCCTTCCACTACGGTTCCCTGGAACTCGAGAGCTATCTCAGAGGCCTTTTTTTCCTGGATGCACTCTCCCGCCTTTGCGATTGCCCTTGCTTCGCCCTTACCGCCCCCCACGGTGCCCGCAAACACCGAGCCGTTGCGTACGAGCATCTTGGAACCCGGATGTCTCGGCACGGAACCGTGCGCGTCGATCACGGTAACAAGAGCAAGATCTTCCCGTGTTTCTGCTATCGCCTTGATGATCTCATAGCTCATCTACGCTCCCCCTGATGTGGCTCCAGGATCAACTGTAACTCTTTGCAGCTCATCGAGGAAAGCGGTTTGTCCGAAACTAAAGAGAGAATGTCATCCTTGAAGACACTTCCACGGCGAGGCGTCGCACCCTCCAGTCCGCGGTTCGACATCACCCATGGCGGACTTTTCGATGCGTCGGCGGCCGATTATGAGCGGCATCGTCCTGCGTATCCGAACGCGGTGATCCAGGAAATGCTGGACCTGTCAGACCTGCGGCCTGACTCGCGTCTGCTGGAGATCGGATGCGGCACGGGACAGGCGACCCTCTCTCTCGCAAGCCGGGGCTATTCCATCGATTGCGTGGACCCAGGAAAGAACATGATTTCTTTGGCCCAAGAGAAATGCCGGCAGTGGCCCCGCGTCCGTTTCATCTCCGCACGCTTCGAAGAGGCAATACTTCCCTCGGGCGCCTATGACTTGGTGTTCTCGGCCCAGGCGTTCCACTGGATAACGCCGGTTATGCGGCTGCGGAAGGCAGCCCGCCTTCTGCGCCCGGGAGGATCGCTCGCGCTCCTATACAACTACCCAGCAGCGGCCCGGGGAGAGGCCCTCGAGAGGCTTTCGAGCCTGATCCACCGGGCGTCAGATGGGCGCCTTCCCCCATGGGACTACGCCGAGGAGGTGCGGGGATGGTTGCGGGAAATGGAGGGGTGCAGTCTTTTTCAACGGCCCAGCATCTTCCGTCATTCATGGTATCAAAGGTATACTGCGGAAGAATACGTCGGACTTTTCCGCACATATTCGGACTTTCTCTCCCTGCCCAAAGCGCTGCAGCAAAGAGTTGCTGCCGCCATCCATCGGTTCATCATCCAGCATGGCGGGAGTGTCCGCCGTAGCTATCATTGCTTCCTTATCCATACGCTGAAACAGGTGACGCCGACGTTCGCTAGGCTTCGGCAGATTGGGGTTTGACAATCGCGGAAGCGGGTTCGTATTATTGCCTAGAGGTGAAGGCATGCGAAAGTCTCACTTGATGATGTTCTCCTCTCTGCTTCTGATGTGCGCGCCTCTGGCGGCAACCTCCGCACAGACCGGCTGGACGATGGTGGGCGGACCCGGGCAGGGGAACCTGCAGTTTTCGGGCCCCAGCGGGGTCGCGGTTGACTCCAAAGGGCACATCTACGTGGCGGACCAGGGAAACAGCCGGGTCGTCAGGATGGACGACATGGCAGGAACTAACTGGGCAGCTATTGGCACTGACGGACCGGGCCGCGGGCAGTTTTCCGCCCCGTTCCGCGTCGCTGTGGACTCCCTGGGTCGAGTTTACGTCGCAGACAAGGACAATAACCGCATCGTCAGATTCAATGACATGTCGGGGTCCCATTGGACGAGCTTTGGAAAGCGGGGGAAAGGCCGTACCCAGCTTTTCGGCCCAACGGGAATCGCCATAGATTCGGCCGACCGAATCTATATAGCGGATCAAAACAATAACCGGATCGTCCGCGTCGACGACATGACGGGAAAGAACTGGACAGCCTTCGGCAGTTTCGGCCAGGGAGAAAAGGAGTTCTCAGGTCCTAGCGGGGTGGCTTTGGATCCTGACGGTCGAATCTACGTCACCGATCAGAACAACAACCGAGTTGTCCGCGTCGACGATATGATCGGCGAGGGATGGACTGCTTTCGGCGTCAAGGGGCTGGGGGACGGTCAATACTTCGGGCCCAGCGGCATTGCCCTTGACGGGAAGGGACGCATCTACACGGCAGACCCCGAAAACAATCGTATCGAAAGGATCGACGATATGACGGGCGCCAACTGGGCCACCTTCGGAGACGTCGGACAGGGCGCGAACCAGCTCTACCTCCCCGGCGGAGTCGCCGTGGATTCGCAAGGCAAAATCTACGTGGCCGACACCCGCAACTCCCGCGTGGTGCAGATAGAGTGGCCGTAGCGCGAAGGAAGCCCCCGGGGCGTCCCCTTGACCAATTCTTCGCATTCCTGTAGCGTATCCTTGGCCTCAATAGACAAGGGCTTCGTGAGGCCAAATCAGAAGGACAAGAAGCCCGATCATTCGGACCTTCCATGAGCTACCCCGAAGGAACTCCCGACCAGACAACGGTGACAAATCCTTGTGCTGCTCCTTTCGTGCGGTGTTCGAAGGGCGATGATAAAAACTCTCCAGGAGGAGTAGATGAACAAGAAACTCTACGTCGGCGGCCTTTCCTATTCCGTGACTGATGATCAGCTCCAGCAGCTCTTTGCCCAGCACGGGACCGTGGAATCCGCGAAAGTGATCACGGACAAGTACACGGACCGCTCACGCGGCTTCGGCTTCGTCGAGATGGGAACCGTGGAAGAAGCCGAGAAGGCCATCCAGGCGCTCAACGGCTCGCAGCACGAAGGGCGCAAGCTCACGGTGAACATTTCCAAGCCCCGTGAAGAGCGCTCGGGTGGCGGCGGCGGCTACCGCGACAGATACTAGACCGATACGAGAAAAATCTGAAATAATCAGGGGGCAGGTCGGCCCCCTTTTTTTGTCGTCCGTGATCATGGTCTGTTGGTAATTTGGGAAGGGGTGCACTATGGCGGAACCGTTGAAGATTCTCGGGATCGCGGGAAGCCTTCGGCGCGGCTCGTACAACAGGGCGGCGCTCAACGCGGCAGGGCAGCTCTTGCCTCTGGGTGTCGTCCTCGAAACCTTCGACCTCGAAGGGATTCCCGTATACAACCAGGACAACGAGCTTTCCCCCCCGCCGAAGGTCCAGGAGTTGAAGCGGCGGGTGCGG
>Ga0326728_10015044_pt1 | contig 16205 bp, 15 predicted proteins | sample MB3enrmetagenome_FD_207602 | JGI IMG/M metagenome (GOLD analysis project Ga0326728, IMG submission 207602) | Lab enriched peat soil microbial communities from McLean, Ithaca, NY, United States - MB31MN | ecosystem: Environmental > Terrestrial > Soil > Wetlands > Peat | place: USA: New York...
TCCATCGTGGATCTCCTTTTCGTGTGCTTGGCGGCTCACGTTAAGGAGTTTCCGCGATGGACTCCCGTATTTGTCAAACTTCTACTGCCTCCCCGGCAGAGCCGGGGGGTCTCCCAACGGACTAGAAACTGGAAATTGGAAACTGGAAATTAAAGCCACAAACGTCACCCGCCTTGTCATTCCAGGTGGTCACGGGTCTTCGGCCTACCCAAAGGAATGAAAATCACGTGCCTCGCCACCCCCAGCCTGACGGGCAATGGTATTCGCTATTCTGGGCTTTGTGCCGGATGAAGGCCTGCTCATGTTATACTCGGGAAGTAACCTATTTGTACTTCCTTCACTTTATGATGGCGTTGGTCTACGACTGGCGGAAGCAATGTATGGAGGCGCCACGGTCGTTGCTTCCAATGCAGCTTCCATGCCAGAGGTTGTGGGTGACGCGGCCTTCTTGATTCAGTCTACCCATCCCGAGGCTTTCGCGGAAGCGATTCTTGGGGTCAGAAGCGAGGACAACCTAAGGAGAACGAAGATCGAGAAGGGGCTGAGCTAGACGGCCGGCTCTCGTTGCAACAGGAGAGCTCGCCACCATTTGGATTGCACGCAGAATGTTGCAACGATGACCCGGCGTCTGCCAACTTGACCCGATGTGAAGCAAATTCCTTGGTTCTGGAGGTGAAACCAGATGCCGTTTGGCGAAAGGCTCCGCCAATTCGCGCAAAAACCCGCTCGTGAGAAGTTGCGGATTGTCCGTCGCAAGATGGCGGAAACGGATTGGTACTGGAAAATCCATAGCCCGGGCACCGACAGAACAGCCTATATCATTGGTCTGTTCGGCACCGGACGGCTTTATCTCTATGAGCTTATGCTGCAGCATATCGGCGAAAGGGCGAAGTATTTAACGACAACGATCCGCCTCCATCGCGGCCCGACATCGATGATCTATAGCGCGCATGCCACTCTCAAGTATGTTTCCCGTGCGCAGGCCTTGCCGGCCGTGACGCGCCGGATTTTGGAAGCTGTCAGAGCGCGATTTGCGGACTCGATTTTTATCTATCGCCACCCTCTCGACTCGTTGATCACAAATTGGGTTTTCTGGCGGACCTGCCTTCGCATCGGGACGGGACAAGTTGTCGCGCAGATTTATCAGAACACGGACGATCTGTGTGCCGATCTGGAAAAGAATTTTGCTGAGTTTGAATCCTTCGCGGCAGGAGATCCGGCTTTCTTCGCTGCCTCGCCGGGCCCTCGCTTTCTGTCTTTCCGGGAATTCGTCGAGGAAACCGAACTGCATCTTCAATCGGCTTCGCTCACATTACGGCTAGAGGACTTCAGCGTCAATCCCGCCAGGGAGTTTTCAAGAATTGCGACGGTAATGTCGATCGACCTTGGTGTGAACGGTTCACCTATTTCACCGCCAACGACCGCGCCCTATCGCTATTTGGAAATGCAAAGAAAGGTCCCGCGACTCAGGAGCTTTATCCATAGGCTGGATGCGGAGACACGAAGGCGGATCGAAGCGTTCGGCTACTCGGTGAGTTGAACAAATTTGGCGCCCCGGCCGCTTTGCGGTTTTGCGGCCTCGCCATAGCCAGAACCGCTCCGGAGCCGCCCCCAATCCAGAAGCCCCGGCTTTCACTGGGGACTTTACCGAGGCGCTTTCAAGCAATCTAAAAATCGTTACATTGGGGGGTGCCTTTTCGAAAAATCCTGATAAACTGCCTGTAGGCTTCTGGACAGTCGGAGGTGCTTTAGTCATGTCCGAATTGGAGTACGTAATCAATCACGGGGGGCTGACGCCCAAGCGACTCCTGAAGAGGATTACGAGGCGGGGGTTCGGGGTGTCTGTCCTGAAGGGCCTGGCTGGTGCGGCGGCATCATCCCTCATAACGACCCCTTCCCGCGCGGCAGAGAGTGCTGATTTTACGATTGCCATTATCCCTGATCCTCAATACTTGGCGGAATCGTGCCCTAACGATCTCGGCGGATATTACACTGGCATGATGAATTGGATCATCGATAACAGGAATAGGGTTTTCGTTTCCAGCCCACCCTCCTTTGTCGCTAACATCAAGGCAGTTGTGGGCGTTGGCGATTGCGTGAACTTGACCGCCGGTACCAATGAGTACATAAACGCGGAGACCGCGTGGACGATTCTAGACGAGCATCAAATTGCCTTCACGACACCTCCAGGCAATCACGATTACGTGTCCATCGCACCGTCTTCGCGGAGTAACCTTGGCTCACAATTTACGACCGGCTATTTCTCCGCAAGCAATCGCTCTTCAGTCTACGGCTCCGGGATCCCTCTCGGTAACGGAGATATGGCCTACTGGGTTGGATCTTTTGACGCTACCGGAGCCAACACCGCCGTAAAGTTGGACATTTCGGGTATAAAAATGTTGATCTTGGCGATGGATTTCTTCGCGGGCAACGCTGCATGGTCCTGGGCGTATGAGGTTATGGCAGCGAACTCCGATTGCGAAACTTACATCACCACTCATGGCTGGCTGACCTCGAATGGAACGCAGTTCGAAAGAACCGATACTTACGGGCCCGACGACTACTCGATGGCTGATGCACCCTATTCTAATTCTGCCGTCGAAGCGTGGAGCACCATTGGAGTAAACACTTGGTCAAACCTGTTCGGGATTTTTAGTGGCCACGATCTTCTCGGCAGCCACAATACTAGTTCGTCAGGTCGGGGGCTTGCGGCATGGTATTGGCACCAGGTTCCCGTTAAGAGCACTAGTACGCGTGCGCAGACTGTGCAGCAATTGTTTGCCAACTCTCAGCAGATTGACCAGGCTTGTAGTGCGTCGGTGAATGAAGCTACTGGGACGGGAGAAGTTGCGAGCGTGTTCTTACTCAGTCGCCGGCCCACCTTGGGACTGCTCGAGGGCCGCATGATCTCGACGCACACGGGAAACTGGTTTGGACCACGATCCTTTTCCTTCCCTAGCGGGCCTAGCTGGAGGGCTACCGAATGGCTACTCTTCAGGGTTCCGTTCACCGGTCTTTCTAATGAATAAACTGAAGTAGCTATGCGCGGCGCGCTACCCAGGCGCGAGTCACATAGGTTATCTCGATCGCCGTCAAACCCGCCATTCGCTTCTCGGCAAAGGCCAAGAATTGTTGAAAGAGTTTCGCACCCATTTGCACCTGGATATCGTTTACCGAGCGCCACGCGCCGATGTACTGCTCCGGCGTTTGACGCTGGGAATGCCTGCCCTCCAGGTACAGCACGGAGGTGAATTGTGGCTTGGCGCTCAGCAGATCAGTCAGTCGCTCGGTGATGCCGGAGCGACCGGAGGAGACGCGCCGAAGGTCAGGCTTGAGACGCGTGATCTGCGCCTCTATTTCGACCAGGAGCGGGTTTAGCTCGATCAAGCGCGGATTCCACAGGGCCGCGAAAACGCCGCCCGGGCGCAGGATGCGGTGGAACTCGTCGCACGCTTGGTCAAAATCGGCCCAGTGGAACGAAGAGGCCATGCTGACAAGATCGGCGCAACCGTCCGGCAGTCCCGTCGCCTCGGCCGAACCCTTGCGCCAGACAATATCGGTGCGGCGCGAGGTCTCGATTCCTTGCGTGCGCATGTCGTCATTGGGCTCCACAGCGGTGACGGAATGCAGTCCGCGGGCCGCGAGTGCGCACGCCCAAATACCCGTACCCGCCCCGACGTCAACGGCATCAATCGAGGCCGCATCGCGTCCCACATAACCAAGGATCGCGGTCGCAACCTGCGGCGCATACCCGGGCCGGAACTTGGCATAGTCGCCGGCCAACCCCGTATAATCTCCGTGTTTCATAGCACATCTTCAAGAAACAGTTCACCCTCCCTTACCATATCCTGATACAGCGCTACGTCTTCCGGATTGTCGATTTCTCCCCATTGGCCGTCGGTCCCGAGAGTACCAATGGGGAGGCTCGAATCGGCCAACAGACGGCGCAGCAATCCGGTCACATCGAGGCGATCACGGGTGGCCTCGTCGAGCGTGCCTAGGAGCGTCTCGACGACCTCCCAAGCCGGCACCGTAAATTTGAAGAGGCCCATATATTGCCCCTGGATCTCTTCGATCCGCATCGTCTTGCCGCCAATCTCCAGCAACTGGCCGGCGGCATTGATGCGGAAAGTCTCCGCGTCCGCCAGAGGCTCGGTGAAACGGCGTGTCCACAGGCGGCGCCACGCCCGGTCGTAAGTAATCACCAACTGGCCAGGGGCGCCTGCCAGGCCGCGCACCAACTCGCTGCGGTAAAAGATGTCGCCGTAGCTGACGATCACCGGTCCCTCACGCAGCCAGGGACGGGCAGCGGCAAGCGACACCACCATATTGGTTTCGGCCCACCTTTCGTTGGCAAAATAGGAGAGGCCGGGAAAATTGATCATCTCGCCGCGGTAGCCGCGCACAACCCCAATTTCGTCCACCCCACCGCGCCGCAACGCCGCGATTTGTCGCTCGATCAAAGGCCTGCCTTCCAACTCGACCAGGCATTTGGGGCGGTCGCCGCCTAGATGCCTGAGACGGCTACCGCGACCGGCGGCGAGAATAACAGCGCGAATCATTCAACCCCGAAGACCCGGCGGAAGAGGGCGACATCGGCGGGCGGGAACGGCTTGCAGCGCTCCGGGTGCCACATGATGCCCGTGAGGGACCGGGAAGAATGGCGAATCGCTTTGACGACGCCGTCAGCGGCCATGCCCCACACCTCGAGGGGCGGGCGCGAATCCAGGGCGGCATAGTGATGATAACTTTTGATTTCTCTTAGCTCGCCTTCCACGCGGATAACCTGGCGGTCCGCCACATGTCCTTCCACGCGTTGCAAAGCAATCCCGAATCGTTGCTGAATCACCTGCATGCCGCGACATACACCCAGCACCGGTAACCGGCGCCGCTCCGCCCAATCGAGCAAGGCATATTCAACCGCATCTCGTTCGGGGGCATCGCCGCCACACTCGACAAGATCGTTGCCGCCAGTCAGTACCAGCCCTGCGGCGCCGATCCTATCGCACAAGGCAAGCGCCGTCTCGGCAACGTTAGGGAGCAACAAGGGAAGCAGGTCGCAGGCCGCCAAAAACTTCGTCCAGGCTTGGTCCAGGCAGTCACGGCGCTCGCCGTAGGCCGGAATTACCGATACCCGTTGGGTGACAGCAACAAATTTCATGCGATGATCAAAACTTTCTGGTTCGAACAATCGAGGCAGAGCTTGCGCGCCATTCGCCATCGGCGGTACAGGTCTTCGCCGGCCCCGATGACAGCAGGTATGCCTAGCTCGCCGGCCCGGATCGCCATGTGCGAATTGGCGCCGCCGAACTGGGTGATGAATCCGCTTATGCCCCGGCTGAAAATCCAGTCAAAGCCAGGATCCGCGCTGGGCACGAACAGAATCCGTCCGGCAAAGCTCTCCGGCGGCTCGTCCACGGAGGCGACTGGAGCGATGACGCTTTTGTGGGTAACGAAATTCGGCCGGCTGGGCGGAAGGTGAAAAGCAAAGGCCTCCTCGGGCGACACGATGACGGGCGGAAGCACGAGATGGCGGGTGAGCGCGTGATGTTCTCTGCCCCGCGCTACACTCTCCCGCAACACTTCGCGCACCGAACCGCTCTCGCTATAGAGCTTGCGGATCGCTTCGCAATCGAGAAAAGCGCAATCCTCGGCTGAAAGACCGTGGTCCTCGCCTAACTGCCGGACGAGCCTCAGAGCGTCGCTTAGGCTTCGCGTGAACACGAACTTCGCGTGTTCGCGGCCCTCAATGCCCGCCTTGATGAACTCGAGCAGGCTCATGGCGTCGATGTCGAGTTCATGTTCCTTAAGCAGCTTTTCGATCTGGCGCAGTTGCTCGATGGAGAGCGCGAAGCGCGGCGGCGGGGCCGCCGTCCGCCGAGCACCGGACCAGTCAAAGTAGAGAGCGGGCGCCTCGTCGTAACGTGGCGAAAGGATGTCGTAAGTCCCCGGCCTGAGATGACCGTAGCGTTCCAAGAATTCGGCCTTGGAGAGTTCGGCAAAATCTCTCCCAATGTGCGACCCGATCGCATCCACGCTCGCCATAAACGTCGCCTTCTCTTCCTGCGTCAGAACGCCTACCTCAACCAGGGACTGGAGCATCTGGACCGCGATAAACCCGGCACGCGCCAGACCCGCAAAGGGCAGCGTGCCATAGCGCTTGCAGTCCTCCAACAGCCAATAGATGCGGCTGATCTTGTCGATCCCCGCCTCCCAAATGATCGGCATTCGCTGAGCTAACAGGTCGATCTTCTCGCGGTCGCGCCGCCATAGCGCGGTCTCGCCGTACATGATGCGATTGGTGAGGCGTCGCAGAGCGCTGGAGAGCTCGGCCAAGTCCTCCTGAGAAAACCCGTTCTCGGTCAGCCTGGTCATTCGCTTGGGTAGATCGAGGGTGTAGCAAGAGAAGATAATCTCAAACTCAACCTTGTCATGGAGATGCGGTTCGGTAAGCAAACGATCGATGTAGTAATTCACCAGGCGCCCGGCAAGATCGTCGGATACGTCGCGTGGAATGAAGGAGTTGAAATCGACGCGCACGTCGATGTAAGGCAGTCCGTGGAAGCTGACCAAAAGCGGAAAGCTGCGCAGGTTCTTGTATCCGTAATTGTCCCGCTGATAGGCCCAAATTGCGTCAGTGATAAGTTCGCGATACAGCGACAAGGAGAGCGGCCAGGGCCGCAAGCCGATCATCTCCGCCGGGTTCCAATCGGGCATGACCCCGAAGATCGCCCGGTTGCCGTGCAGGTAAGGATGCGGACGGCTAAGCAGTTCGACCTTGCGCGCGATCTCGGCCAGGGCGGCGTCGACCTTCGCTTCCATGGCCGGCCCTGGGCGATCCACCGCGAGCGGACGGACTTGCAAGAGGTGGGGTTGCCCATCCTCGCCGATGGCGAATTCCACGTCGATCGCATCACAGGCCAGCAGAGTTTCGAGTTCGCTAACCAGGGCGATGACCGGAGCAAGCGACGCCGGGCAGGCATCAGGCCGCGACTTGAGACAATAAAAGGTTTTGAGACCGTCGCTGGCGCCACCGGTTACGAGATCGGTCCTGCCCGAATGATCGTCGTAATTGATAATGAAATAAGGGCCGCCGCTGGGACTGCGTGAGAATGCCACTCCGGCCATCGCCACGTGCTCAAGCATGGGCTGCAAGAAGATTTGGTCGTCGTCGCGACGCTCACTGCCGAACGAAGCAACCACCTGCTCGACGGCCCGCGCCACGGCTGCGCTGCCGGTCACGCCCAGCACGGAATCGTACTTTCCGGCCTGGCTCCTCACTGCGCCGTCTTCGCTCCGTGCACTACTGCGCACGATGACTCGGCCTGAACTCCACGGCTCCGATGCGAGGGTGGCGAGTATACAAGCGGGGTCGGAAAGCCATTGGCCAACCGTAAAACGAACTTGAGGCAGGACGCGTCCAATCCGCAGTAGCGGCGCCACAGCTTCAAGAGATTCCGCCTTTGTTGTGAAGGCGACTGCGCCGGCCGTCGGCGTCGCGCTTCCGCCATTCTGCCTCTCGCAGACCGCCAGGATACGGTCGACTGCTGTGGCAACGTCGAGCCCACCATAATTGTCGAGAACCAGGTCTGGCGTCTCAGGCGACTCCGCCGGAACGTCGATGCCAACCACATCGCACATCTCGGCCCGTTCAGACTCCGCATAGATTCCCTTGCTATCCCGGCGGCGTAGTTCGTCCATCGGCACCCGGAGGTAAATCTCCCGATACTCGGAGATGTTATCGCGGCTCCAACGCTGCACCTCGTGAAACAAGGAGATGGTGGCACAGACGACATCGAAGCCCTGCGCAGCTAACAACCGACACAGCCGCGCATTGCGCATGGCGGATTGCCGCCGATCACCCGCTCCGTGGCCAAGGTCTTCCGCGATCGCAGCACGTAACGCGTCGCCATCGAGGAAAATGACCCGACGCCCGGCAGCGCGCAGCCGACTCCACAATTCCCGACCCAAAGTAGTCTTGCCTGCGCCGGATAACCCAGTGATCCAATAGACACAACCCGGCGCAGTTGCCTGATCCATAGCAGGGCGCCACCCCAACTCGATGGAGTTTGTTGAAGTACTCAAATTGTACCGTCCCCGAAAGCTCAGTGACCGTTCAAAGTAACATCCTCATAACAATTCCGCAATGTATCGTTTACATATTGACCCTTCGTTCAGAATCGCCCTCGCGACCAGCGGCAAATACGGACGCCAAAAGCGGGTTTTGCACCGTCAATGAAACTGCAACGGTCCATGGCCAACGAGACGATGGCTTCGGCAATTGCGTCCGCTGTTACCGGCCGGGGACACAGGTGCCCTCCTGGCTAGTTGTGCAAGTGTTCGCTTTTGGGAAGGGTAGTGCCACAATCGGACATTGCGCCGGCGAGGGAACGCCCAAATTTAACAGTATCTATCCAGTTTTCAGCGCCTTAACGACGGGCTGGCAGTGGCAAGCAGCTTGCACGGGTAGATCGTGGACGTGCAAGCGTTCTTCGTCAACCGTTTCGACAGATGGCCGCGTCCCATAGGCCGAGACTGGCGGTTTTCACCGCCACTTTTGCCTTGCCGGGTGATGGGTGCTCGTCAAATTCGGGTTCGGAAGCGAATGGCGAGAAATGCGGACCCTTCACCCCCTGGCTGACGGACCGGCGGGGCAGCCGCCGCAGGAGACAAAATGACGACCCACACGATCGACACGGCAGAAGCCAAAGCGGCAGGAATTACCCGTCCGCTCAGGTATGCAGCCGCGTTGCTGGGCGACTTAAGGGTGGCGCTCCGCTCGCTGGGGCGGACCCCCACGTTGTGGGTCACTGTGTCCTTGACGCTGGCGCTGGGCATTGGCGTGAACGCCGCCATTTTCAGCGTCGTGCGCGGCGTCCTGTTGCGTCCGCTGGTGAATCGCGATGAAGATCGCCTGATTTACATCCAGCAGAGCGCGCCCGGTCTGCAAGTGGAGAATGCCACGTTCTCAATTCCTGAGATCACGGACATAGGCGCCCACTTGAAGACCATCAGCAAACTCGGCACGTTCTCCACCATCGACTTTACGGCGCAGGGATTCGGCGAGACACGTGGAATCCACTCCGGAGTTGTCGATGGCAACTATTTTGAGGTGATGGGGCTGAAGCCGGTGTTGGGCCGCCTGCTCGACGCGCGCGACGATGGCCCCAACGCCGCCGAGGCAGTAGTGCTCACGTACAAGTTTTGGGTCACCACGCTGCATAAGGATCCGAACGTGATCGGAAAGGTGATACGGCTGGGCAGCATGATGCAGATCCGCTCAGCAACCATCGTCGGAGTTCTCGAGCCCTCGATTCCCTATCCGGCGGAAACGGAGATCATCGCCAACGTCGTCACTAGCCCCCACCACCTGTCGGCAACGATGGTGCAGGGCCGAGAGCACCGCATGACCGATGTATTCGGCCGGTTGGCGCCTGGGGCCAGCCTCACGTCGGCGCGCGCGGAGCTTCGGGTAGTGTACGCGGCAATGGTGTCGGCGCATCCTGACGTTTACAAGCCCCAGCATCACTTCCAAATCAATGCGAGGCTGTTGCGGGACCAGATCAACGCGCACGCCAGCACCATTCTGTGGCTTTTGTTTGGCGCCTCGGGCCTGCTGTTCTTGATTGCCTGCTCGAACGTCGCGAACCTGATCCTTGCTCGGACTGTGCGTCGCGAATCGGAGCTGGCGGTCCGCGCCGCCCTGGGAGCAACCTCAACCGACATCCGCCGGTCGCTGTTGGCGGAAGGCCTGGTCCTGTGTGGCAGCGGAGGTCTGGCGGGCGTGCTGGTGGCCATCCCGATGGTCACGGTACTCGCGCGTTACGCGTTGCGATTCTCGGTGAGGGCGGCGGATCTGACGGTCGATTTCAGCGTGCTTTGGATGGGCTTGGCGCTGGCGTTGGCAGCGGCGGTGTTTCTCGCCTACGTTCCCCGCCTGCCTTCCGCCGATAGCTCGCGTGGGCTGGGGCTCACCAGCAGCGCCGGCCGCGTCACCGGGAGCAGCCGCCGCCGGATTCGCGTTTTCACCGTTGTCCAGGTGGCCGCGTCATTCCTGTTGCTGGCGAGCGCGGGTGTGCTGCTGAGGACGCTGCTCTCGCTGCAGAAAGCGCAGCCGGGCTTTGAAACAGGGCATGTTCTCGTTGCAAACCTGCCTTTGACCTCCGACGGCCGAACGCCGCAACAGGTCGCCCAGTTCTATCAAGAAGCCCTGCGAAGCGTGAGTGCGTTGCCGGGAGTGGAAGGCGCCGCCATCGGTCTGATGGCCCCGTGGCGCGATAGTGGTTTCCTGCGATTCACTCTGCAGTTCGCGGTCGAGGGTAGAAAAAGCGAGAGTAGCAGAGACGATCTGCGTGCCCGGTTCCGCTTTGTTTCCCCGGGCTACTTCGCCACCCTGGGGATTCCCCTTCTCGAGGGGCGTGATTTCACGGAGGCCGATCGGAAGGAAGCCGAACCCGTAGTCATCGTCAGCAAGAGCATCGCGCAGCAGTTGTTCCCTGGCGAAGTTGCCCTGAACCGGCACGTCATGTGGACCGATCCTCTGATCAAGTACGCGGATATCAGCCCTAAGGCCAGCCGCATCGTCGGTGTCGTGGCCGATATCGACGACGCGAACATCCTACCCCAACGCAACTTGACCCTCTATCAGCCCTTCGCTCAGGGGCCCCTGTTCGGGGCCAGCCTGGTTGTGCGCGCGAAGCAGGACCCCTACGCGCTCGTCCCGACCATCACGAAAACCATTCGCGCCGCGGCTGCCACTCAGCCCGTCGAGCACCCCAGCACGCTGGAAGATGTCCGTACCGAAGTTCTGGCGAACAACCGTGTGAATGCCATCGTTTTCGGGGGGTTCGCCGCCCTCGCCTTGGCGATTTCGCTGGTCGGAGTTACAGGTGTGCTGGCCTTTTCGGTGAGCTGGCGCACGCGCGAGTTTGCAATCCGGCTCGCACTGGGCGCCCAGCCGCGCCGGATTCTCGCCGGCGTGCTCATCGAGGGGGCAACGATCGCTGCGATTGGGATTGCGGCGGGTGGCCTCTTGGGATGGGGGTTGTCACGCTTGGCCGGCAATTACGTTCCGGAACTCCAGCTTCCCGGACCGATTCCGTTGATAGGATCGGCAGCAGTCATCGTCACGTCAGCAGTCCTGGCGTCGCTAGTGCCGGCCGCTCGAGCTGCGCGGGTCGACACCCTTCAAGCCCTTCGCGCTGAGTGAGACCGCGGCGCCACCCGAAAGGAGCCATGAAGGTGTGAACTGGACTCAATAAGAGGAGCGGCGTGTGCTTTCGGGGCAAAGTATAAGCACAAATCGACAATTCACTCCAAGGAGGGTCCATGCCTACGGATCCATCGAACCAGCAAAGAAGTGAATCTCAGCGAGAGTGTGTCGACCGGCGGCGGTTCCTGGCCGCGGCGACGGGACTGGCTGGCTCGGCACTGATGGCTGGAGGTGCGCCCAGGGTTGCGAAAGCTGCTCCTGCCGCCATGCCGGGGGCCCTGGCCATGAACGGAGGCATGCCGGTTCGTGCCACCCCGCTGGAAGCCAAGCTCTCTACCCGGTCGTCATGTAGTCATAAGCGTGCGGTGGTCCGCGACCTGGCTGGCAAGCGTTGCTGACCACTATGCTTTTCATCGACTGCCCTGGCGCCTTCGGTCTTTCTTCTATCGTCCCTCGGAAAAAAGATTGTGTGCACTCCTTACTGGCGATTCCACAGGGCCCACCCCGCTCCGGCTCGCGGCTCTGGGAGGTCGTACAATGAACAACAAGCGTACCTTCAGAAGAGCAGAGCTTGAGAGCGACCTCTTCCGCTTGGAGATTATGTGTCAGCCGCCGGAAACGGTCCAGATTCGATTTCAGGCTGGTAAAACCCAATTTAACCGGCCGAAAAAAGTTCTGAGAATCATGCATCCTTCGAGCGTTCTCAAGATCGAATGATCTCGTTGCTTAGCCGTCAATTGGGGCAGTGCATTGCGGCCGACTGGATTCCGGGAGGGAAGGGCGTTTATCGTTCCAAATCCAGCTAAGTACCCACTCAGCATGGCTTCCGGGACCACTATTACTCGGCTAAAACTTCCGATTGCCCCTGCGGATTGGTCGATAAACCGGGCGACAAGGGAGAGCCGAACTGCTAGCTCGGGAGCCGCTCCTGCAGATTAGAGACTTGCTTTGGCAACGATGCGCGTGCCGTTCGTAAAGACCCCGTCAGCTTGAATCTCACCCATTTAACATGCCCCGCGGCACATATGTATTCTATTCATTTCAAAAGCGTTAGCACTTTTCGAAAGGGGCAGGGGGCGACCTGAATTTTGCTGACAAGGATGGAAAGTTGATCCTGATGGTTAATAGGAACCTTTCTTCCGATATGTTCTATTCACAAACCAAGAACATGAAAGATACGGTGAAGGCAGACATCACTGGGTTGGGAGATGCCGCGTTTATCGGACCGGCGGGCATGCTCCAGTACTTTGTCAGCTTTAAGAAAGGGAAAGGCTCCGGCACGGTGTCCACTTTTTTGACTTTCACAGGGACCGTGCTTCCCATGGATCAGGTTAAGAAAGTGGCTCAACTGGTTGCCTCTGGGATGTGGTCACCCCCTTGGGGGACTTATTCTAAATTGAAATTTGGGTAAAGATCGGACCGGCCCATCCCTCGCGATTCCTCACATCGCTCCGTCCGAAGGAAAGGGAGGATACAGGTATGCGCAATCGTTTCTTTCTCCAAAGGTTGTCGCGGCTCTGGTTGGTCCTGATGCTGTTCGGCTTCTCAGCCTCAGCCCTGGCCGCCGACTCGCTCGAGGGCACCTGGCAACACGTGAAGGATGCTCCAAGTAGCCAGCACGTGCTGAAGGGCGGCTCGGCCACCCTGACCTTGAGCGCCAACGGCCAGGCGAGCCTCTCCGCGACGGCGTCCAACCAGAACCCACTCAATGCAACGGGCACCTGGTCGCAGCAAGGTGGACGGGTCACCATCAACATTCCCGGCGAAGCAGAGGGCGACAACAAGTCGTTCCAGCTCCAAGGCGATACACTGACGCTGCCCACGCAGCTCTCCAGCGATGACCCGGGCACATCGACGTGGATGCGGGTGAAATACGGCAGACGTGGGGCCACACTTCGCGGGTCACTTAGCCCGCTTGCTTGGCGGCCAGATCTCCAATGATTGGGAGCTTAAAACGTTCGTTGTTGTAAGCCTTGTACATCAGGAACAGGACGCAGGCGAGGAAGGCAAGCGAAATCAGCATGCTCATCAGTCCCAGCAGCGCCCACAGGCCACTAAACGGGCTCCAGATCATTCCCATGACGATGTGGCCCCAAACGATGCGAAAGGCGATCCAGCCGATGCTGAGAAAGATGGACTGGAAGGCATGGAAGCGCACGAACTTATCATTCTTGTAGGGCTCGATCACCAGAAAGATGATTCCGGTGACAAAACCCAAGATGTAAGTGAGTAGTCCCGCCAAGTTGGAGGACATTGCCGTCCCCCCTGCGGCCGGCGCTGCCGGACCACCCGAGGCTGAACCTACAGGGGTACCGCACGATGCACAGAAACTTGTTCCTTCGGCCAACCGATCTCCACATTTTGCACAGAATGCCATTTGTTCGTTTCCTCCTTTTGAAATGCTACGAGCCCGCCCTAGCTTGCCGATGCTCGCAGACGTCACGCACAGCGTTTGGTGCACCGCACAGGAATTGCGCCACGCCATATAAATCGGGATTGATCTCGTAGGCGGCCCGATACTCCTGCAAGGCTTCGTCCCATTTGCTTTGGCGGAACTCCACTTCGCCCAGGTAAATGTGCGCTTCGATCGAGTCCGAATCCGCGGCCAGCAGCCTGCGCGAGGAGTCTCCTACCAGCCCTTGACATTGAGCTTGCGAGAGCAATCAAACTCGGGCAAACCCACTCCCCGGCAGAACCTCGAACACTGCATGGGGCGGTCGGCATCGTGCCGGAAGAGCGTTTGCAGAATGACACGGTGATAAGCAGAGTCTGCCGAAATGTATATGAGACAGGCCCTCACCGGGGCGCCACGCATGCCCGGCGGCGATCCGCTCTGGTGATCGCTCAACCCGCAAGCATGGCCTACCCCCCAGCCAACCCCGAGTGAGACTGACGCTCACATTGGTTATTGGCCGCGACTGAAGCATTCTCAATGAATCTTGGTCGACTTGGTAGGTCCACGAATACGATACACCCGCAGCCGGATCGTTGAACGTTCCACCTCCCTCAGGCGAGAGGTTCGCCTCGTGCGATACCAGTTCCAAATCCGCTCTATCCTCGCCATTGTCGTGTCACGTGATCCGATAGACGTTGCTCTCCTCGAATGTGGCAAAGAGATTTTCGTGAATCGAGTCCAGGCCGAATGAGGCTTTGCACACTTCGTGAATCGTCACCCTGAGTTCCGGCTGACTTTGTCCGCTGCCGCCTGGCGCGCTCGCATTGACCGGTGCGATAAGCCCTACGAGCGCGAAGATGACGAGCCATCACTTGATCATGTCTACCAGGATTTCCATTTTCGCTTCCTGAGCCACGGCAGTATACACACCACGCCTGGCGCCATGCCTTACTGCTTCACCAGTTCGACGCGGCGGTTCTTGGCGCGGCCGTCCTCGCTATCGTTCGACGCCACGGGAGAGTAAGGGCCGCACCCGAAGGCCCGCAGCCGGCCGGCCGGGACCGCGTACTTGGTCGTGAGCGCGCCAAGCACCGCGTCGGCGCGCCGGCGCGAAAGGTCCATGTTCATGTCGAGCGCGCCCTGGTTGTCCGTGTGCCCGACGACATGGAGTTTCAGCATGGCGTCGCCTTGCAGCAGCTTGGCGATCTCTTTCAGCGTCGCGTCGGACTCCGGCTTGATATCGGCCTTGCCGGTGTCGAAGTAGATCCCGTAAACGGAAGCGTGGCCTGCGCGCTTGATGTCGTTAGCCAGCGACGCGGCGTTCACCGTGATGAGATCCGACTCCATGGGCTTCACTTCGATGACGTAGAGCTCGGCATTGGCCCGGGAATCCCCGCCCTGGTCGTCAATCAGCAAGCTCACATAAACGTCGCCCTCCGGCCGCGCCAGCTTCGCCGAAACATATCGAATCCCGTGCTGGGGTCCCCAGTAATCCTGGTTATCGGGGCTGCTGGCGTACGCATTTGCAATCGAGCTCCCGCAGCCCTGCGGGCCGCAAGTAAAGAGCGTCTCAAACCCGCCCTTTCTGAGCGCGCCTTGATAGTTGCGAAAGACCTCCAGCACCGTGCGTCCCTGGGGCGCCAGGTAAACGATGCGGGTGATCTTCCCTTCCAGAGACTGGCTCTTGCTAAATTTCCCCGCTTCAACGACCTCGCCCAGCGGAAGGGTGAACTCATCGAACTCTTTGGTGAGATAGCGCGTGATAACCGAGCCGGGATATCGCGAAATCAAGGGATGGTCCTTGCTTCCCTCCAGGTCTTGGTCTTGTCCTGCCGCGAAGGGCGCCGATAGGCCTAGCAACAAACAGGCTGCGAATGCTGTGCGAAAAAAAGTTGTCATGAACTCCTCCTGGAATCAATGATTGAGCTGGAAGTGGGTAGCAGTGTGAGTCGGCGCTGCGGGACTCTTTCTGGGCCGTCGCAGCGGCTTTGGGTGCCGGCGTCAGCAGGGAAAAGGCTGCGCCCAGACTTACACTCAAGAACACGAAGAGGAAACACGGGAGCACAACCGCGATAGTCCGCATCGTTTCCCCCACAGAGGGAGATCAGCCGGGATTTCCGATTTCAACTCCAACGATGCGGGGGATTATGCGCCGGGCGCCATACCAGGTCAAGGCCTTTTGCAATTTGAAATCGGAAATGCAGCTTAATCCCCTTTGAGGCCACCGTCTAGTCGGAGGGCCACCCCTACATGCAACGTGACAGGTAACATCAAAATACCGTTTAGCAAATTAAGCTAAAAGGCGCCACTACCGTGGCAGAAAAACCGGCTGACGTGCTGTTTTGTCAGCAGCCCTTCGAGTAGTTCTCGCGCAATTAAAGATTCGGCCTGTGAAGTCGGCTTCCCATCGACAATCCTGCCTTTGGCTGAGTTCCGGCGTGGGAAGGGCGTTCCCAGGCACAATCTTGCAAAGGTGGTCAGAAGGGCTGTTCTCCCTTGTTGTCACGGCTGTCAGTCGATTCCGCAACTGCGCATGTGCGGAACGGAATCGCATCGGGGACGCACGTTAGAAAGGGGGAGCCAAAAGACGCGGGCGAC
>Ga0326728_10015045_pt1 | contig 16204 bp, 13 predicted proteins | sample MB3enrmetagenome_FD_207602 | JGI IMG/M metagenome (GOLD analysis project Ga0326728, IMG submission 207602) | Lab enriched peat soil microbial communities from McLean, Ithaca, NY, United States - MB31MN | ecosystem: Environmental > Terrestrial > Soil > Wetlands > Peat | place: USA: New York...
AGCTCAACGACAGTATCTTGAAGGAGAATCCCGCCGACGCCAACGCCCATGTGGCCAAAGGTGAGATCCTGGATCGCCAAGGTCGGGCGAACGATGCCATTCCCTTGTTTCAGTCGGCTCTCAAGACCGATCCCAACAGTGCGCTGGGGCATTACAACCTGGGCCTCGTTTTTGCCAAGGTGGGCTATCTTCAGCAGGCACAAACCGAGTGGCAGCAAGCCGTAAAGCTCCAACCCAACCTGGCCCCGGCACAGGAGGCTCTCGCCAAACTTGGACTCGAGCAAAACGACCTCGACCAAGCGGAGAAGAGCGCGGAGGCGATGATTACCTCTCAGCCCACTTCCCCCGGCGGTTATAACATGCGCGCCGTGGTGGAAGCGCGCCGGCGAAACTTGGCGCGAGCGGAAGCTGATCTGAGAAAGGCCATGGAACTGGCGCCGCACGACCCGGTGGCTTATGCGCGTCTGGGCGAGGTCCGGGCAGGTCAGGGGAAATTCCAAGAGGCGGATGCGCTTTTTGACCAGGCCCTGGGTATTGACCCTGCGTTCACAGAAGCTCTGAGCGGTTTGATGCAGACCTATGCCCTGGAGAAAAAACCGCTCAACATCCTGATTAGCCGGATTCAGGACCAGATCACGCGGGCGCCGAACAATAGCGCCTATTATCTGATGCTGGGGCAGGCTTTCTACGGCCTTCGGGATTTCGAGCATGCGCAAGCTGCTTTGGAGAAGGCGGTGGGACTCGATCGCAACAACGTTAGTGCCTTCCTGCTGCTTGCCGACACACAAGCCGCCCGCGGTTCCCTCCCCCAGGCCGTGGCCAGCGCCGAGCATGCGGTGCAGCAGAATCCCCGCGATTTGCGAGCCAACACCCTGTTGGGGGTTCTGGAGGAGAAATCCGGAAACTGGCAGAAAGCCGAGGATGCCTACCAGAAGGCCATGCAGATTGATCCCGCGTACGGGTTGGGGGCCAACAACCTGGCGTTCCTGCTTCTCGAGCATGGGGGTAATGTGGACGTAGCCCTCTCCCTGGCGCAGACCGCGCGCGGCAGCCTGCCGGACTCCCCGGGCACGGCCGATACGCTGGCTTGGGCCTACGTTCAGAAAGGCGTCTACAGGTCCGCCATCGATCTTCTTAGGAAGGCCCTCACGCAGACGCCGGATAATCCCACCTACCACTACCACCTGGGCGTGGCTTATGCGCGAATGAGGAACCGCGCGGCTGCTACTGCGGAGCTTCGGGAAGTTCTCAAATTAAACCCCGGATACATAAAGGGCCAGGATATTCGCAAGTTATTGGCAGACCTCGCGGAGGAGGAGTAATTCCGTTGTTTAATTGGAAACTTGCCCTTAAAAATAAGAAAATTGTGATTTCAGCGCTTTTGTTTATTGGACTTACGCTGACCGGAGGCTTCCTGGCGTTTCGCTATTTGCGAGATCCCAATGTCAGGAAGCTGAAGTACTACAAAAGCGCCATGGGTTATTACCAAAAGGAGAAGTATCGCGAGGCGGCTATCCAGCTTCAAAACGCGACCCATGTAGACCCGATGTACGCAGACGCGCACTACCAGTTGGCGCAGTGTTACATGAAGCTGACGATGTGGGGGGCGGCCTTTGCGGAACTGAACCGCACGGTTGACCTGGCTCCCCAGAATTGGAAAGCCCAAATTGATTTGGGGAACCTCATGCTCGCCTCCCGGCAAGCCTCGAAGGCGGAAGACAAGGCAAAACTCGTTCTGGCGGTGCAACCACAAAACGTCGATGCGCACACGCTATTGGCTAACGCCATAGCCGCGGAGGGCAATCCGCAGGGCGCCATGGACGAAATGCAGGCGGCCATTCGACTTGCCCCCAACCAATCCAGCTCTTACATCAACTTGGCTCGGATGGAGCTGAACGCTAAGCAGCCCGCGGCGGCAGAAGACAGTTATAAGAAGGCCATAACCCTGGACCCGAAATCGGCGACCCCGCTCATGGCCTTGGGAGCCTTCTACGCCCGGCAGCGCCGGTTCCCGGAAGCCGAGCAGCAGTTCGGGCACGCCATCGAGCTGGAGCCCAAGAACCCTGCCCCTTACGCAGACCTGGCGCGTGCCTACCTGACGGAGGGGAAACAGGATGAGGCTGTGGCAGTTTTGAAGCAGGCGAAACAGCCCTTGAGCGGCGACTCCGACGGCTACCGGATGCTCGGTGAGTATTACGTTCAGGCGGGCAAGATCGACGAGGCTCTTGAGGAATACGCCTCCCTTTACCACGATCACCCCAAGGACCGCCAAGTCAGCATCGGCTACATCGATTTGCTCATTGAGGCCAATCGACTGGGCGAAGCGACGATGCTCAACGACAAGGTATTGAAGGAGAATCCCAACTCCACCTCGGCCCTGGTCGCCAGGGGGCAGATTTGGGTAAAGCAGGGCCGGGCGATCGATGCCATCCCCTTGTTTCAGTCGGCTCTCAAAACCGATCCGAGTAATGCGCCGGGGCATTACAATCTGGGCGTCGCCTTTGCCAAGGCGGGCTATGGCGACCAGGCACATGAAGAATGGGAGCATGCCATAAAGCTGCAACCCGGTCTGGCGCCGGCGCAGGAGGCTCTTGCCCAACAGGCACTGCAACATAACGACCTGCCGCAAGCGGAGAGAAGTGCGGAGGCGCTGATTACCGCTCGGCCCAATTCCCCCAAGGGCTACAACATCCGCGCGGTTGTGGAAGCGCGCCGGAAAGACCTGGTCGCAGCGGAGGCGGACCTGAAAAAGGCCATCGAGCTGGCCCCGCACGACCCCCTGGCTTATTCGCGCTTGGGCGAGCTCCGGGCGGTGCAGAAAAAGTATCCGGAGGCGGAGGCCCTTTACAATCAAGCCCTCAGTATGAACCCCGCATTCACCGAGGCCTTGGGGAGTTTGCTGCAAACTTATGTCATGGAGAAAAAGCCGGGCAAAGACCTCGTCAGCCGGATTCAGGACCAGATCACGCGGGCGCCGAACGTCAGCGTCTATTATCAAATGCTCGGGCAGGCTTTCTATGGCCTTCGGGATTTCGCGCTGGCGCAAACCGCCCTGGAAAAGGCGGTGGACCTTGATCACAATAACGTCACCGCCCTCCTGATGCTTGCCGATGCCCAAGCCGCCGGTGGTTCGCTCCCCCAGGCCCTGGCCAGCGCCCAGCGCGCGGTCCAACAAAGACCCCGCGATTTGCGCGCCTATGCGATCCTGGGGGTTCTGCAAGATAAATCCGGGAACTGGCAGAAAGCCGAGGAAACTTATCAGAAGGCCCTGGAGATTGATCCCGGGTACGGTTTGGGGGCCAACAACCTGGCGTTCCTGCTTCTCGAGCATGGGGGCAATCTGGACGTTGCCCTCTCGCTGGCAGAGACCGCACGCAACAGCTTGCCGGAATCCCCAACTACCGCCGATACGCTGGCCTGGGCCTATATTCAAAAGGGTACGTACTCGTCTGCCTTCGATCTCCTGAAGCGAGCCGTGGCGCAGTCGCCGAACAATCCCGACATCTTCTACCACCTCGGAGTGCTTTATCTGCGAACGGGAAATGCTGCGGTTGCCGCCAACATGTTCCGGCAAACTCTTAAATTGGACCCCAAATATGTAAAGGGCGAAGAGATTCGCAAAATATTGGCCGACATCGATAAAGGGTAAGGCAGCCTACCAAGGCCCGCCCTTCGGTAAAGTCTCTGTTTGATGGTGTAGCGGCGAATTGACCTCACCAAATGCCGGCGTAAAGCCAGCCACATTGGCCGTCCTAACTTGTTGTTTGGACGGATTAAGCCCTTTGATTTCAATCAGCATAGGAGCATCACGGAATCAGGTTCCCGTCGTGGCCTGCCCCACTCGTAGCGCCGGGCTTTAGAGGCTGCGGAAAAATTCGTTTTGAGCCCCCAAAAGGGGCCGAATCCGTAGGTACCCAAACGGGAAATCAACAACTTACGGGTTCAGCGGGAGCCCTTTCTGATCCCTAAAAGGGGTTTTTCCGCAGCCTCTTTAGCCCGGCACTTCCATGATACGGTCAGACTTGCCAATCATGATTGCCGAGGGCGGGAAGTGCCGCCCTATAAGGGCGGTGCTACCTCTCGCAATGTCCAGCCTTATCGCAATGTCCGGCCCTGCGCTCTTGTTCGGTCTTCGTGGAGCCGGTCGCAAAACCGCCCCTACATCGCCTGAAAACACAAATCCCCGGCCACCGCTGCACGATGGCCGGGGAGATTAGCATCCCTTGGTTCCTTAACAGCCTAGCGTTTGGCTCTCTTACCCTCTGAGGCCACGCCATTCAAAGCAGTTAGCTGCGCCGACGCCCTAAGCCAAGAAGCCCAATAAGACCCGCACCTAGCAACGATAGAGTCGCCGGTTCGGGCACAGAAGGCGGAGGCGAAGGCGGAGGCGGAGTATAAGGCCCCACCTGAAGTGAAAGTATGGTTCCATTTGGATAAAGTGTTATGGGGTACGGAGCACAGTTGGCGCCTGTCGGGAGACAGTTAGGAGCACCCGACTGAACGATGCCTATGGCATCGCTAAGAGTGCCTGGTGATGCGGCGCCTAAGAGGGTCTCCAAATTGGAAGATATCGAGGCGGTACCCCCAGGCGCATTCACCGACACGGTCCAACCACCCCCACTGGTTTCTTCGATCGTGACGGTGCCAGCACCAGTGAGGCTAAGGAGATCCTCGGCGCTAGTAATGTGCCCAGGTATTGTGCCCGCAATTGTTAGCGACGAGATCGCAACAGTGAATATAGTCTCAGAGCCAGCAAAAGTGGTAACAGAGCCACTGGTAGCCGGTACGATAGTACCCGAAAAGGACAGGTCGCCCACCACCGAATAGGTGCCAGGTAAAACGGTGCCGGTTGCTACAACCTGACTAATCGGAATCGAATAGAGGGCCGGCGTGCCCACAGCAGCACTCGTCCCTGCATATACGCTAGTACCCGGCGGATTCACAACGTAACCACCTATGCTGATCTCCCCCCCGGCGCCACCACTAAACGTAATAGTGTCTGCTAAGCCGACGATGGGCAGAAATAACACGCAAAATGCAGCGATCAGGGATGCTCTTTTCACACACACCTCCATGGGTAGAACTCTTTGGTCAGCCTGTTATGTAGCACGCAGCGTTCCAATCTCCCCACACGTTTTTGCCTTTTCCTTCCAATGGGTTAGCGAACGCCAAAATTTCAGGTTCCCAAAGGATGTGCAAACCGTTGCGCTATAACGGCATTACAATGGAAATTCCCCAAACAACTCCAGCACCTCACATACCATCTAAATCATGCGTCGGCCACTGGGTAGGCAGCCATTTTCTCCGCTGCGGGCGACCCCGGGGAGGAGAGTCCTGCGTCCCGAATCTTGTACAGCAACGACCGGTAGCTGATGCTCAGTGCCCGGGCAGCGCGTTTTCGGTTCCAATGGTGGGCTTGCAGGGTTCGCAAAATGACTTTTCGCTCGATCTCGGTCACAGCCTTCTGCGTAATCTCTTTTAACGAAACAGGACCATCCAGGGGGATCTCCGGCTCAAAACTGGCATTGGGGCGAGCCGCGATAAGATCCCTGGTAACCTCATCCTCGCTTCCCAGAATCACGTACCGCTTCACCAGGTTCTCGAGCTGGCGAATGTTTCCCGGCCAATCGTACTCCTGCAACGCTTCCAGCAGGCCGGAAGAGATGGGACGCGGGTTGCACTTGAACATAGCGCCATGGGTTTGAAGGAAGTAGTCCACCAAATCCGGAATGTCCTCACTCCGCTCGCGCAGGGGGGGCAATTGCATATCCAGCACGTTGACCCGGTAGAAGAGATCCAGGCGAAAGGTTCCCGCCTCAATTTCCTTGTCAAGGTGACGGTTGGTCGCGCAAACGACCCGCACCTCGACCTTTTTGTCCTCCTGGGCCCCTATCCGCGAGAATTGGCCATCCTGGAGGAGTTGCAAGAGCTTCGCCTGAAGCCCCATATCAAGCTCGCTGATCTCGTCCAGAAACAACGTGCCGCGATTGGCCAGCTCGACGCGACCGGGTTTGGTGCCATAAGCGCCGGTGAACGCGCCCCGCTCATAGCCGAAAAGCTCGCTCTCAAGGAGCGTGCTGGGAATGGCCGGACAACACACTTTCACAAAGGGGCCGTCGCTCCAGGGAGCCTGGAAGTGCAACAACCGGGCCAGAACCTCTTTGCCTGTCCCGCTCTCCCCTTGAATGAGGACCGGCACGTTCGTCCCTGCCACTTTCCGAATTTTCAGGCGGACAACCTCCATGGCGGGTGAGCGCCCGAAAACCACGGAGTCTGGGGGGAGATTGGGTTCGCCCACTCCAGCCACCTTGGTGCTCAATACTGAGGCGTCCTTGGCCACTTGGTGGCCGGCACTTTCGCCCATCAACCCATCCTAAAATTCATGATTTGTTAAAAAGTCATGACAAATAAGTGCACACGGAAGACCAAAAGATTGCAAATTCTTAACTTTGCGACGTATTTTCGTCTAACGTCTCTTAATATGAATAAGTCATTGAAATTTCATTTAGATGCGATCATGCCTGGGTAACGGTGTAAAGGAAATCGCCATCCCAGCGAAGGCAAAGAAGCCAAAAAAGAGAAATAGTTTGCACACTGGGTGAAGTAATTTTCCCTCTCCACTCCCATTTCATGGCTTGGCGATGATTGCGTCCAGGCGGATGCCAAATATTAAACTGCGCCTTCGTTGACACTGCCGTGACCTTCCTCAAGCCCATACTCCCGAATCTTGTAAAGCAGGGCCTTGTAACTGATGTTCAGAAGGCGTGAGGCAGCCTTGCGATTCCAATTCGTACGCTGCAGGGCCTCCCCGATGGCCTTGATTTCCGCCTTATCCTTGAGGCTGCGAACGAGGGATTTCAGATCGCCATTGGACGTTTTCGCCGGGGCCGGGGAAGGCGTGGAGACGCCGGCGATTCCACCCCGCCGAGTGCGGAGTTCCTGAATAACCTGGTCCTCATCGCGAAGGATCAAGTAGCGCTTCACAAAATTCTCCAACTCGCGCAGGTTGCCGGGCCAGGAGTGCTCCATGGCGGCTTCCACCAGCGCCGGGGTAAGGGGCAGTGGGTCACGCGTATACCGCGAGGCAAAACGGGCCATGAAGTGGCGCAGGAGCAGAGGAACCTCCTCGCGGCGCTCGCGGAGTGCCGGCAACGTCAAAGTGAACGCGTTCAGCCGGTAATAGAGGTCTTCGCGCAATTTCCGGGAGGCCAGGGCCTGGGGAATATCCACGTTGGTGGCCGCCAGGATGCGCACGTCGACCTTGATCTGAGACCGGCCGCCGAGCCGGGAGAACTGATGATCCTGCAAGACGTGGAGCAGTTTGGCCTGCAAAGCCGGCGACATCTCGCCAATTTCGTCCAGGAGAATTGTTCCCTTATCGCAGAGTTCGAACCTGCCTGGCTTGGATTTAACCGCCCCCGTAAACGCACCGGCCTCGTAACCAAAGAGTTCGCTTTCCAGCAGGTCATTGGGAAGGGCCGCGCAATTGACCTTCAAAAAGGGGTGATGGGCTCGCGGAGACAGCGTGTGGATTAAGCGGGCGAGAATTTCCTTGCCCGTGCCGCTCTCCCCCAGAATCAGCACCGGCACTTCCACGCCCGCGATCATGCCCACTTGACTGCGGATCTTCCGCATGGCTTCGCAGGCGGCAAGAAAATACAGGTCCTCTCCCACCTCTTCCGCGATCTCCAGCGGGCTCTCTTTTTCCTTTCCCGGGTCAGGACGCCCCAGGACCCTCTTGATCACGGCCTCCAAGTCCGCTTTCTGGAAGGGCTTGGGCAGGTAGTCCTGCGCCCCCAGGTGGATCGCCTGCACCACGGTGCGGGGATCGCTGACACAAGAGAGCATGACCACTTTGATTCCCGGGCGGATTTCACTGATCCGTCCCAGGGTCTCGAGCCCATCCAGCCCCGGCATGGCCACGTCCAGCAGGACGAGGTCCGGGAGGAGTCCCGCCTGCACGCGACGCACCGCCTCCAGGCCGTTGCAAGCGGTCTCCACTTCGTAGGACTCAACTTCCAGCAGCGTGCGCAGAAAGTTGACCATGTGCGGTTCGTCATCTACCACCAGGATGCTTGGAACGCTCGCCACTGGAACCTTTCCTAATACGAATATGAACTCAGTCTGCGGTTACGCCGGGGTGAACCAAACGGGTCGACCATGCCCGGGCTCAGGCCTTCCGAAGCGGCAACAAAAAACAAAATCTGCTTCCCACACCCAGTTCGCTTTCCACCCAGATTTTCCCCTCATGCAGTTGAATGAGGCGTCGGGCGATCGCCAACCCCAATCCCGCCCCGGGCGTATGAAGCTCATCTCCGGGAACCCGGAAGAAGTCTTCAAACACCTCCTGGTAAAATTCCGGGGCAATTCCCTTCCCGCTGTCGGCCACCATCACGCGCACGGCGCCGGCTCCCAAGGAACCCTCCCGGCGCCGCTCCACCGCCCGGGGCGCGCTCATGCGGGCGCGGCGTTCCCAGGCATGCGGTTCGGACGTCATCCACACTGACCCCGCCGCGGGAGTGAACTTGAGGGCGTTCTCCAATAGGTTCGAAACCACCTGTTGGACTTTGTCGTAGTCGAAGGGGAAAAGCGGTATCTCCGTGCTGCCTTGGAAATACAGCGCCACCCCCTTCTCCGAAAACTTGTCGATCCAGTACCCGCACGCCTCGGAAATGCAGGCGTTCAAATCCCCGGGCTCGAGGCGGAGCGTGAGGGGCGCGTTGCCCATGGCAAGAGAACTGTAGGCCAGAAATTCTTCAGCGAACTTCTGCAGGCGCGCGCAATTTACCTGGGTTTCTTCCAGAATCTTCCGCTGGCGTTCCGTCAGCGGCCCCACCTTGCGGGTGAGCAACATTTCGACGTAGCCGGAGACAATGGCCAGGGGATTCTTGATCTCGTGCGCCAACGTCGCCAAGGCCAGGGCCCGCCGGTGGAGTTCCTCCTCCAGGTGCCCTTGCGCCTCCAATAAGTCCTGGTAAAGGGAGGGGAGGGTAGAGGCGGTGTCACCTGCTCGCGGCGCCGTGGATGCGCCCGACGGCGACTCGCCTCGTGTCGCCACGAAGCCCTTGGCCCTCTTCAGTGATTTCGCCGACATACCGTCGGATAGGGCCGGGATTCTCCCCGCTTGAGATAACTCCGCCATAGCAACACCCTATGTACTCCTCGCCGAGCGCAAAGAGCACGGATCATCAGTGGTCCGGCAGGTGAACTGAAGATACGAGAAATCTTATAACGCTCGTACCGCCCTCGTCAAGGAAAAAGAACGCAAAATTCATCCACTCTATAGAAAATAATTGCATCATCGGTAGTTATGTCCATCATTACCTCCGAAAACCATTTCCCACTGACCAACGTAACCTGTTGATATGTCTATAGATTATGAAAGTTTTGGCAACATCGGGCATTTCGTCATTTGGCCACCGACTTGCTCTCCCCTCATCCATCACGTGTAGCACGGTGCAAGGGGACGTGTATCTATGGGTGCAGAAAGGCGTCGCTTCCAGCGTCTCCCCTTGGAGATTCCTCTTTTCTTGAGAGGTGTCGATAAAGAGGGGAAGAAATTCTTCGACTTCACTCTTGCTCTGGATATAAGTGCGGGTGGCGCCCTTGTGGCGACGCGACGGACTCTTGCTCGTGCCAGTTGGCTTTATCTTGAAATGCCGAGTGCTCCGGTGCCGACCTTCTATCTCCCCGTTCAGCCCAAGCGCCCCCTTTCCGGAAGAGTGGTAAGAACCTTGGACAAAGAAACATATTATCTTTGTGCCGTGCGATTTGTTCGTCCCTTGGTTTGAATCCATCCACCCCCTGATCATGCTTTTGCGAAATGTGCACCCGAGAGGCCTATGCTTAAGGTTGTTGCACGGCAGCGCGATGGGAAACTCCTCAAGGGTTATTTGCCGGGCCCCGCACGGGGCAGCTTGGAGGAATTCCTTCGCGAGCGTCCGTCTCTGGCTGAACCCCGGATTGAGCTTTGTTCGGCGGAGTCGCACCAGAGCGTTTCCGTGCCCCTGGATTCTCTCAAAGCCGTGTTCTTCGTAAAAAGTTTCGATGGGCGCAAAGATTACCAGGAGGTCAAGTTCTTCACCAAGAATCCTCCCATCCGGGGATTGTGGGTGCGCATCCAGTTCTATGATCATGAGTGTCTGGAAGGTGTGGTCGAGAATTCCTTTGGCTACCTGGTGGAGCCCGGGTTCTTCATGAAACCCCCGGACGCGCAAAGCAATAATGACATCCTCTATGTGGTCAAGAGTTCCTTGAGCGACTTTCGCATTTTGGGTGTGAAGAGCGAATACTGAAGCGGAACTTGGGGGAACATTGGTCGGGGCGCGCGGATTCGAACCGCGGACCTCTTGCGCCCAAGGCTAGACCAACAAAGGTATCTCGTTGATTTTGCGGCACGCTTGGCAACGTAAAGTTACTGAAAAGCACGTTCGGAACGGTCAAGTGGTACTCATTTGGTACTCGTTTTTGTGCTTCTAATCCCGCAAAGACTGCACAAAAGTTTTGCGCCCATTGGCCATGGCTTTTAACGGGACCGCACTGCTAAACCAGCCGGGGCAGGGCTTCGCTGGCCGGGGCGCGAATACCCAAACAGCAGCCGAATCGAGCGGCGTGTCGCTGGGGGTTGGTGACAGACAATTTCGCTGCCGCTGTCTGGCTCGCCGCCAGCGCAGGGCGCGTGCCCAAACTTCCTTTTTGACCAGCAAACAGCACCTTTCGCGACTGAGTCCAACCGGTTTCGGGATCAGCCGACATAGACATACGATGCGTGGCGATAAGCCTGGCTAGGCGCCCGCAGATGCCGCTTTGGGCTCGCTGGCTTTTGCTGGGGCCTCTACCGTGTAAACCACCACCGCTTTCTTTCCACCCTTCACTGCCGTCGCATGGATTGAACTCAGATTGACGCCTTTCGTCGCGAGCTTCTCCAAGTGCTGTGCCAGCGCGCCAGGCTTGTTCGCAAGTTCAAATTGCTCCGCCCCGGTCTCCTCGTATGCAAGTTTAGCCTCGTCGAGGGCCTTCTTCGCCCGCTTAGCGTCTTCGGCCACAAGGCTGACCGTACCGGTTGCCGGTCTCTCGCCATAACTCGATAATGGTACATTCGCTGCAAAAGCAGCTGCCCAAAGACCGCCGTCTCGGCCCGTCGGTCCGGGCCTCGGTCTATGGTTCGGCAAGTCCTCTGGCTGGTCACGCCTCTGAGCGGACAAACGCCCGCTTTGCGCGAGGAGCGTTACAGTCTTTCAGGAAAGGAAACGGCAGGCCCCTGCTGCAATCGGTTACGCAGCGCGCCGTTCGTAGCGATGGTGCAGTCCACCCACCTGCGGGATCTCCACGATCTCTCCCGCCTCCGGCCCCTGCACGACGCGAGGGGTCGGAGCGTTCTTGGCTAAAGAGAGGTGAGTTCTTGAACCCAGATAGTAATCGAAATAACTCTTCAGGGTTCGTCGCAGATGCCTCTCTCCCAGCACGATCACGTGATCCACGCACTCGCGTCGGATGGAGCCCACCAGCCTTTCCGCAAACGGATTTTGCCAAGGGCTCTGCGGTGCCGTCATGACTTCGGTGGTGCCCAGGTCTCTGAGGCGATGGCGGAAACATTCCCCATAGATCGGGTCCCGATCTCGGATCAAATATCGTGGCGCCGTGTCTTCCGGGAACGCTTCCAGGATCTGCTGAGTCGTCCAAGCCGCCGTCGGATGCTCCGTCACGTTGAAATGCACGACGCGCCGGCGATGATGCGCCAGCACGACAAAAACGAATAACACTCGAAAACTGACTGTGGGCACCGTGAAGAAGTCCACCGAGACTAAACCCTGGACATGGTTATTCAAGAAAGCCTTCCAAGTCTGGGAAGGGGGCTTCCGGTACCTGGGCATCAGTCGGGAAACCGTGCGCTCGGAAATCTCCATTCCCAGCTTGAGCAGTTCCCCGTGAAGGCGAGGCGCGCCCCAAAACGGGTTCGCGGTCGCCATCCGCTTGATTAAAGCTCTGACCTCCGAACTCGCTCGCGGCCGACCCCAACATTTCCGCTGCGAAATCCTGGCCCAATAGATGCGGAAGCCCTTTCGTTGCCAGCCGACAACCGTGTCACCGTTCACCAGGTGCAAGGCCTGTCGCCAAGGGGCCCAGATTCGAGAAAGCACCATCCAAAACAATCGGTCGCCCTTCTTTAGTCTGGGAACTCCATTCCTTCTCTTCAGCACTCCCAGCTGTTGTCGCAAAGCCAGATTCTCCAGGGCCAAGTCACGGCGTTCTCTAAGAGTCGCAATGACGAAAATGGCCAGCCATCGCAGTGTCACCATCATGGTTTGGAGTGTGGAGGTAACGACCTGAATAATCAACGGATTTCGAGCCCATGGGGTTTTGGCGATGGACAGCGTACATCTCGCCGCTGGTTCGGATTATACACTTGCGAGCATGGCTGCGAAAGGAGGCATCGCGATGGCACGGATCAACTTCAATGACGTCTCGGTCGAAGAGTCCAGGCTAGGCAATTTCCAACGCGAAACCGGCCGTAGCCCGGACACTGAACCGACGTACAAATCCTACGGCACCGACGGCAAGCCGGAATACCCGCGCCCGGACAATCAACAGAAGAACGGGTAAGTCCGAGCGCATGTCCCAAGGGGCCGATGAACTTCAGCAGGAATCGGCCCCCATTACCAATCAGAGCAGGCCGAAGCTCACCTTTGTAGGCGCAAAGGCAGTGCGGGCGAGAAGAGATCGGGGATTTGCGGGTCGAAAAGTAGCGAACGGGTGTATACTGAGCCGCCCCGAGAAGCTCAAAAACGGAAATCCCGGGTTGTAGATTCTGTTGTCCGCATCGCATTGGGAGCGTGGTGGCATCACCGTTTGGTTCGAAGAGGACACGGTTGATGCCCGAAATGTGGCGCCGAGTAGGCGCCCTGACGGTCAGCAGAGGTACTCAGCAAGATGAAGTCCAGACGGGAACTGATACAGATTAAGGCGTCGTTATTGTCCCACGGCGTTGATTTCCCCATGGGTGCCTTCACGGTAATCCGCAGACCATTCTATGACAACCAGTTCGTCTACGGCATCACGAGCAAGGGGGCTACCCCCGCGCTACGATTCCCCCAGTTGCTCTGCCTGGACCACGGGATTATCGTGGCCCTGCTGCGCAGGGAGTCAAGTCCTTGGAAGCTTCGGGTGGTAGATGAGCGCATCTTTCTGGAGCGCCGTGGACGGCCTCCACTAGAGGTCCACCTCCCCGAGCGCCCCCGATACTTCGACACCTCGTTTTCGCAGGCGCTCCGCCCTGAGAACGTCATCGCGGTCGCCGGCGAGGACACACCTGGCTTCTTCTTCTACCCATACTGCTCCTACTTCGATAGCGCGGTGCCGTGTTCATTCTGCGGGATCAAGGCCACTCGCAGGACCGCCGGCCGGCAGATGGAGTCCACCTTCGCCGATCAGACCGTCAGGGATGCTACCGTTCATTTCATGGAGACCGAGTGGAGGCCCATCCGCCTCATCTCTATCAGCACCGGAACCTGCCGTACCGACAAGGAGTACCGCGTACATGTGATCCACAAGATCGCAGTGATGACCGAGGCCCTGCCCCGCCCCGTGCCGGTTCACCTATTAACCCACCCGCCGGACGATTTTCGGCTGATCGCCGAGTACCGGGCGGCTGGGATCACCTCCATTGCCTTCAACCTGGAGGTCTTCGATCGCCCGACCTACGCACGGCTGTGCCCGGGCAAGGAGCGGTACGGCTACGACAAGTGGCTCGACGCCTTGGACTACGCGCGGGAACTGTTCGGCGACTACAACGTGTACTGCGGTCTGGTATGGGGCCTTGAGCCTGTTGAGAAGACCATGGAGGGGAACCAGCACTTCATCAGCCGGCGGATCGGCATCGCGTCTAATGTGTTCCACGCCGACCCAACCTGCGCCATGCGCCACCATCCGCACCCCTCCACGGACCAGATCATATCCATCATCGAGCACCAGATGGAACTGTACCGGGCGTTCCCCGAAGCCCGCACGATCTTCCCGGTAAGCATGCGCAGCACCCTCGACTGGGAGGTGATGCAGGAGGTCCGCAGTGAATGCATTCGTTGAGTGCGTTGGTTGCGAGCAGCGGGAACTTGAGGCCCAGAGCGTGGTGGACTTCCTCCGAAGCGCCGGGGCAACCCTCGTGACCTCCCCCGCCGACTGCGAGGTGGCGGTCGTCTTCACCTGCGGCGTCTCCGCGTTCAAGGAGCAGATGTCTCTGGCCTGTCTGGACCGGGTGGTTCGGGACCTGCCGCCAGGAACGAAGCTTCTGGTGGCCGGTTGCCTATCGCAGATCTCCCCCCGGAGCATGGCGCGCTACCCGGTGGATCAGACTTTCTCTCCGCGCACGTTGGACTGCTTCGTGGACTACATGCGGGATATTCTCCCCAGTGCGCCCACGTGCCTGATGGAGATGAACCGCTCCTTGTTTGATGGCCGGCATGGCTCAGCCGGCGCTGGCCAGAGCACGCCGCGGCAGGAGTACGAGCGGGCCAAGCGCGGCTTCAAAATCCGTATCGCCCGCGGGTGCTCGGGGGTTTGCTCCTACTGCGCCATCCGGGCCGCCAACGGTCCGCTCGAGAGCATTCCGCTGCCGCAGATAATCCAGCAGGTGAACCTAGCCGTGGAGCAGGGAGAGCCGAGCATCATGCTCATGGCTGGTGACACCGCGGTCTACGGGGAAGACGTAGGCTGCGACTTGGTGCAGCTGGTGGCGCAGATACTGGCCGTGGGTGGCAGGTTCCAGCTGTTCATCCATGACCTCGGGCCCCGTGGTCTGCTGCGCACGATTGGCCGGCTGGTAGACGTGATGGAGCAGAGTAACTCGCCGGCCACCCTGAGAGCCCTCTGCCTGCCGGTGCAATCGGGTAGCGACGATGTGCTGCGCCGGATGCGCCGGGGCTACGCTGCTCATGACGTGTCCCGCATGGTAGGCAAGCTGCGAGCAACCCGGCGACCGCCCCTGCTGGGAACCCACGTGCTCGTGGGTTTCCCCGGCGAGACGGAACAGGAGTTTCAAGACACGGTGGACTTCCTGCAGCAGACGCTTTTCGACTTCATCACTTGTTTTGCCTACAGCGAGCACCCCGTGGCTGCCTCATCTTGTCTGCAGCCCAAGGTCCCCGCCGGGGTCGTCCAGCAGCGCCTGCAGCGGCTGCAGTCTACAGTCGCGAACGTCAAGACCATGGGGTGAAGAGATGGCCACGCTGACCATTGTTGGCAAGTTCTCTGCGTACCACGGAAGCCGCACCCAGCGACCTGACGACTTCGTGGTGGAGTTGGACTACGAGGGCCCCATCGTTGACGGGTTCATCCAGGGTGTGAGCTACACCGCGTTGCGTGGGAACCTAGACCGAGTGCTGGAGGAACTGGAGGGGAAGTGGCTCAACGAGATTATCGGGCGGGCAACTAAGGAGCGGCTGGGCGAGTACGTCCTCTACCGGGTCCGCGCGACCAGCCCATTGAGGGTGCGCATCGTACAGCAGACCCAGCGGTTGGAGGCCTCCGCAGACGAGGTGGATTATTCCGACTACCAGTCCCTGTTGCAGCTATCGCGCGCTGAGGGGCTAATCTACATGGGGCGCTTTGACGACGCGTTGGACTGCCTCGCCGGCTTGGAGCAGGGCCAGGGAGCGGAACGCCACTTGGACCACATCTGGCACCTGCGCGGGAGGTGTCTGAAGTACAAGAAAGAGTACCGGAAGGCCGCTGGCGAGTTTGGCAAGATCCTCGAACACGATCCGCAAAACGGTGAGGCTCATCGCAACTTAGGCAACCTGCTGTACGAGTTGGGGGAGCACGATCAGATGGTCAAGCATCTCGACCGGGCCGTGGAGCTACAGCCGCAGTCCGCGAGGTGCTGGAACAACCGGGGCTACGCGCTGCAGGCCCTGGAGCGGTTCGAGGAGGCCCTACGGGACCACACCCAGGCCATTGAGTTGGATCCGCAGTACGCCGAGGCCTATTCCGATCGGGCCGCGGCGTACGCGGCGCTGGGCCAAAAGGACGTGGCCGCAAAAGACCTGGCCACAGCACAGGATCTTCGTGACCGGGGGATGGACTCCTACAAGCACGAGCAGATCGTCCTGTAGCGTGGTGAGACCAATGGCACAGGCTATCTCAATCGGCGTCCCTGCCTGCAACGAGGAGCGGAGCATCTACGCCTGCCTCGACTCCATCGCTGGACAAC
>Ga0326728_10015046_pt1 | contig 16204 bp, 16 predicted proteins | sample MB3enrmetagenome_FD_207602 | JGI IMG/M metagenome (GOLD analysis project Ga0326728, IMG submission 207602) | Lab enriched peat soil microbial communities from McLean, Ithaca, NY, United States - MB31MN | ecosystem: Environmental > Terrestrial > Soil > Wetlands > Peat | place: USA: New York...
AGGCCAAATTCATCAACTCAAGAGAGACAGCTGTTCCGTCATTGCGAGTCAGCTTGACCAGTTCGTATGGTAATGTCCTGGTTTGTCGGTTCTTTCGTATCCATGCGATCCGAATCGGTCTCGTAGGCCCTGAATCATGTTGGCTGGTGAATGTCCGCTTCTGTAGGCGTCATAATAGTCTAAAGATGCGTCGATTGCAGAGGTGGGTATCCCTGCCTTCTTGGCTTGTACGACGATTTCACGCCAGTTATTGTCGAGTCCGCTCATGGCAGCAGTAAATTCGGGATCTAGCAAGAGATTCTGTAATGATGGGTTTGAATTGTACGCGTGATTGATTGGGTCGAGTAATTTAGCGCGAATGATACATCCGCCTTTCCAGATTCTAGCAACCTCAGCGAACGGAATATTATATCGATATTCTTCGGAAGCGGCACGCATCAGATGAAATCCTTGAGCGTAAGAGATTATGATTGAAGCCTGTGCAGCATCACCCAAAGCTTCCACAAACCGTTCAGTGGGTTTTACTGCGTTTTCGGGAATAGGTCCCTTCAGTCGCGTTGACGCGTAGACTCGTTCGTCTTTGAGTGCAGAGATGTTGCGTGCGGTTACCGAAGCGTCTATTGTTGGTGTGGGTATTCCTAGGTCCATTGCATTTTGGGAAGTCCATTTCCCGGTTCCTTTCTGTTGCGCTCGGTCTAGAATAACGGAGACAAGAGGTAGCTTAGTGTCCTGATCTTTTTTGGATAGGACTTCAGTTGCGATCTCCATTAGGAACGAGTTCATTTTGACAGTACTCCAATTTTTGAAAATGGCGTGAACCTGTTGATTTGTAAGCCCTGCCCCACGAGTAAGAAGGTCGTAGGCTTCCGCAATGATTTGTATGATGGCATATTCGATTCCGTTATGTACCATTTTCACGTAGTGTCCAGCTCCTCCTGAACCAAGAAATTGGCAACAGGTACCGTCCGCTTGGGCGGCGATGTTACTTAGCATCGCACCGACGTGGTCGAATCCTTCTCTGGAACCTCCTGCCATGATACAGGGTCCTTTAAGCGCTCCTTCCTCTCCGCCGCTCACTCCGATTCCAAGGTAATGAATCGCTTCCTTTTCGACCTGAGCGAATCGACGTTCCGTATCCTGAAAGTAGGAGTTACCGCCATCCATCAGAATATCTTCGCGCGATAATGATCCGACTAAACTTGCTATCGTAGCGTCGACAGCTGGTCCGGCTGTCATCATCAGAAGAATCTTTCGAGGTCTTGATAGCGCGTTCACGAAATTGTTGATGGAGTATGTTCCGTAAATCTCCGGATGACTTTGCACGAATTCTCGCGTTTTTTGTTCGGTTCTGTTGTAGACTGCAACTGAGTAGTGATGATTGTGGAAGTTGAGGGCTATACTATGCCCCATTACGCCGAGGCCTATGATTCCTATGTCTTGTTCTACCAACGTCGTCAGCAACCACTTGAATTCATTAAGAAAATCAGCGCGAGAGAAGATTGGATTGCTTTAAACGATTTTCTTGTCAGTAGTAACACCGTACAACACCAACAAAGCGCTCAGCAATATTAGAGGAACCGCAAAGAGTACGTTAGGATAAAGCACGACTTCTCGAGTTGGGTCGCTAAGAGTGATCGCGAGAGGTATCGGAGATACACCTAGCGCTATGATCAACAGTATGATCCCTGACATCAAACCGAGCTTATTCATCAAATGTCAACCTTGTATTCTATCACCATGCGAACTCGTATAAACCAACCAATTTTTCGATCAGAGCGTCTGAAATCACAGCTTTGAGTGTAAGATTTTCACCGGTAGATGCGTCTCTAATGACGATCCGTGAGAGGATCGTTTCCGAAGAACCATATGTCTGCGATTCGACCAAGTCTTGCAGCGTGTCAAGACGCGTGGTTTGAGTTGGATAGAGTAATCCAATTTCGCAATCATAACCCGTCAGCTCTTTCTTGTACAGAGGGCGACTGAATTCTCCGCCACCCCCAATATAATACCGAACCACGAAAAGGCGCCTCGGCGTAGACGCTTGGTCTACTATAAGGAGGGGTTCCGCATCCTCGTTCTTACTGTAGAGCATCGAATGCAGTTTGCTAGAGACTTCTAGAACTTCCTGCGACAAGTGGATCACGATCGAGCAGGCAGGTCTAGGTTTGTGCCATCCTCCATATGAAATTAAGCCCCCGACAAAGTATTTGTGTAGGCTCATATGCCTAGTGAATAGGCTGCCGGGTTTTGATGTCAAGATTTGAGAAGGAAGGCCAACGACTCATATGCGAAAAATGTGGGTTCGAGACTAACAGTCAAGAAATCTTTGCCTTACACAAGAAAAATTGTCCGAGAATCTGATCTAGGCCTAGCTGCGTTGTCGAACTAGGATAACTCTACGAAGACAAATCCATTTGTGACCGTTTTCCCATGCGTCTTCACTTGTAGATACGCGCGCATCTAATTCGGCGCAATCGATACGTCAATGATTGACGGTTTCATGTTCAACGACTGTCGGTAACATAATGATACGATTTGGGAAATGCTCGGAATGGCATCGTAGAAAAGCTTTGGTCTGCTAAATGGATGATGAGTGCATGATTGACATGAGATTTCTTTCCATGCATGCTACACGCCCATGCATCTTTGATCATGTTTCGTATGCGGGAATTCATCCATTTTTCTGATCTGAGAGAGAAATTTTGAGCTTCCAAGAAAAGTTGATTGGTATTCGCCGTAACAATTAGGTGCTGCGTGGTACTGAGAACCATATTTTGTGATCGCTCGGAAAAATTTGGTGAAGAAAATTTTTTGAATCAACAAAAATTTTTTGTTACGAAGAAAATTTGAGTAATGCTTAAATCTAAATTATAGCACGTTATACTAAAATCGTGAAATTTTTACGGAGGATCTCGAGTACAAAAATTGTCCCCTAGACCATATGCTTACAGACATGTAGTAGCGACGCTGCATGGATGTCGTTCAGATCTACTTGACGAGAAACTAGTTGTCGACACTGCGTTGAAAGCAATTCAGAAAGCAAACATGCAACTTGCAAAAACACGTACACCAAATCCTTTGGTCTACAAGGTCGCTGACGACATTATGGGTGGCGGCGTAAGTGTGAACGCACTCATAACCACAAGTCATCTGACGATTCATACGGCCAAACTTCATGGTACAGTGGAATTCGATTGTGCAACGTGCGGTTGCAACAGTAACCCGTGGGCTGCGTTAGAAACGTTCAAACGTGCTCTAAAAGCAACCCATGTGACCATGCAGTATGAACATGATGAGGTTCAGAAAGCAGTTCCATTGCCTCTATAACATTCTGAACGTACTCAATTTCCTACTGATTTTTTGTTATCTTCTCGATAAGTTATCTGACTAGCAGCTAGTCTTCTCGATATCATCGGCCTCTTGGTGTTAGTCGCTTACTCGGTCGATCTCAGAATCTGTAAGTTCAAGTTTCCGTACGGAGTTACCTATCGTGTCCAACAACGCCTGGTCCGTATCTGGTTCTAAACTAAGAATTACAAGATAGGCCGCGGTCCGGTAGAACACGAGTAAGATTCGATCATATCGAACAATTACACGTCTTATGTTACCGCAAAATGGTTTCAGTTTCTCCGCAGCATCGACCATCAGCGGCGCGGCGATCGTCATGAAGTGCCTGTCCGTTTGCGCTGGTGTTAACGAAGTAACGCCTTCGCGCATGCTAGATTCCAGTAAATCGTACTGATGGTTCAGAATTGCGACATAACGTATTCGTTGATCAAGTTTGAAGATATTTTCCGATATCTCCTTGATATCCAATTTAGTCCAAAAATATGTCTTAGATTCAGTTAATATGGGCTTCTTAGGTTCAACATGTCCACGTTAACCACGAAAGGTTAATCCTTCGGGTTTTGTAGCAGCGATCCTGAGTGAGCGGGCAATGCTTGATTCGGCCAAAGTGCGACGTGAAATACTACGTTTGTACGACAAGGATCCACTGGACTGGAAGGTTTTAGTCGGAAGAGACCGTCAAGGGTTTTACGATTTACTGTTCACTCACAGATCAGATGCCTGGCAAGTAAAGGAATATCAGGTTAACCCCTACAAGTTCGTTGGGCTCGGCGCGAGGCTTAGGAATATTTCGGCAGACCGGCTTGCAGTCGGCGAATTTGCGTTTGGTCTTCGACCAATCGATATAGATCTAATGAAGGAGCTTGCAAACGTGATGGATGATCCGCATCAAATGAACGATATCGCTTCGAGACTTCTTCGAGAAAAGCCGATTACCACCCAGGAAGCTGTACAGAATCCAGCGATCTTACATGGTCCAGTTTTTCAGTCGAACAACCCGCTCGAAGCACTCTCTGCAGCGCACACTAAACTCGACGAGAAGTTAAGGAAACAACTGCAACAAATTGTCCGTCGTGATTACCGGCATACGATCACGCCCTACCTTTAGATTATCTCATTCGTAATCTTCTGGGTAGCTGCTCTTGTCTTATCTGAATAAGATGAAACGTCGGCTGTATGAGATATGAATGCTGAAGAGTGAGCATGCTGAAGATTACTGCGGTAGAAATCTACCAACTTGCTGAAAAAACTGACGGAGGTAGTGCGGCGTGGGCTGCAAATTCGATTCTGGTCAAACTGACGACATCTGACGGACTAATTGGTTGGGGTGAAGCCGTTCCCACTCTTAGAGTTCAGCCTGTAATTCAATCGCTCTATGAGGTTGCACGAGTCTACAAGGGTAGCGACCCACTTAACGTTGAACGGAACCGACATGAGTGGCATAAACATGATTTCTACCTACCTTTCTCTTTCGAGTCTACGACTGCGGTAAGTGCTTTCGACATGGCCTGCTGGGATATTATCGGGAAACACTTCGGTGCACCCCTTCATGAATTGCTTGGAGGAACCATGCGAACGAAGATACGTGTTTACTCGAACGGTTGGTACGATGGTTGCGTGACTCCGGACCAATTCGGTGAACGCGCGAAACAATTCACTAAGATTGGGTACACCGCACTCAAGTTTGATCCGTTCGGAAACTACTACGATTACATTGATGAAGAAGGATTGCAGCTCGCCTATGATCGAGTGAAAGCCGTTTTAGAGTGCACTGGAGGTAAAATTGAACTTCTGATAGAACACCATGGGAGATTCAATCCGAATTCCGCAATAATGATAGCGAGAAAACTTCGAGAATTCAACCCATTATTCATGGAGGAACCAATACATCCAGAGAATCTTGAGGGCTTAAAGAAATATCGAGCTGCAACCGATGTACGAGTTGCGCTTGGCGAACGAATTCTTACGAAGGAGCAAGCGACGCACATACTCGCGAACAACTTAACAGACTTCCTTCAACCTGACTTAACAAACATTGGAGGTATCACTGAGGGTAGGAAAGTTGTTGCCATAGCTGAAGCGTTCGGGGTGGAAGTCGCTTTTCATAATGCGTTCGGACCGATCCAGAATGCAGCATCCCTACAGATGGACACTGCGATACCAAACTTTCTCATCCAGGAATCATTTTACGACTGTTTTCCTGCATGGAAGAAAAGGCTAGTCAAAGATCAATGGAGGATAGAGAATGGTCACGCATCGGTTCCAGCTAAGCCTGGGCTTGGCATCGATATTGATGAAAAGGTGCTAGAAGAACACGTAGCTGAAGGCCAAGAATATTTCAATCCTGACGAACCTGTTTGGGTGGTTAAGAATACATGGAAGTCTGTCTGAGCGAACCTAATTAGGAACAGCTTCGCCGTGCTTTCAAAATCCGTCGATACGCCATGAATCCTGTTGAAGTGAAATCATTAAGCAAAATCTTTCAGACTGGAGAAGGCACGTTATTTCGTAAGATTTCAAAGACAGTTGTTGCTGTAGACGACATAAGTTTCGATGTGTCCGAAGGAGAAGTCTTTGGACTTCTTGGGCCCAATGGGGCGGGAAAGACGACGGCCGTTAAGATGCTATGCACACTGATCACTCCAACATCAGGCGATGCATTCGTGAATGGCTACAGCATAGCCCGTGACCAGCAAAGAGTCCGCGAAAACTTAGGAGTAATGCTTACCGGTGAGAGAACCCTTTACTGGAAATTAACCGGCCGCGAAAATCTCGAATATTTTGCAGCATTGTATCATTTGGAATCCTCCTACTCGAAGAAGCGAATAGACGAATTACTTGAGAAAGTTGGACTAGCAGAACGGGTTGGAACGCTAGTCGAAAATTATTCTACCGGCATGCGTATACGGTTGTCTTTCGCGAAAGCGCTTCTGAATGATGCGCCGGTGTTATTATTTGATGAACCGACGGCAAGCCTGGACCCGCAATCTGCCCGACTTATGCGCGAATACATCCGCGAGTTGAAACGTGAAAAACATGCGATTATTTTGACCACTCATAACATGGAAGAAGCGGATGCGTTGAGCGATCGAGTGGCAATAATTGATCACGGAAAAATTGTGAAGTTGAGCACGCCTGCTGACTTGAAGGAAAAGGTGAAGAGCAACGAAGTCATCGAGATTCAAGCGCGGAAATTCTCGGAACAGATTTTGGTAGGTCTCCAATCATTTAGTGAGGTTTCAAAAGTCGCCGTATCTACGAGTGACGCTGCTGACGAAGTAAGTATACGAATTCATGCAGAGAAGGGAAAAGAGGTCTTACCGAGGATACTTGAATTCCTGGTTCGCAAACAAGTCTCTGTAACCCGGGTTAGCTTCATAGAACCTACTCTAGAGGACGTTTTCATTGCAGAAACTGGACGGAGCCTTCGCGATTAATTGAAGGAAGTCACCGGTATTAGAGCCAAATTCCAAGCTTTGGCCGCTATTTTTTGGAAGAGCATTAAGCATTATACCCGAAGACCGGGAAGTTTCGGCATATATCTTGCTCTTCCTTTCTTGTTCACCCTGTTGATTTTCGGCATGGGGCGATTCGTAGGTGGCGGGAACGCATCCACATATTTTGCGACTCGCACCGGGACTACTAACATTTTGGTATACGAAATGCTTGGGAGCGCAGTTTGGATGACGAGCTGGTTGGTAGTTGAAGATGTGGGAGTAAGCCTGCGTCATGAACAGGTGAGCGGAACTCTCGAACAAAACTTTCTTGCACCGATTGATCGAGCTACCTTGCTAGTTGGTATGAGTTTAGCGGACGTCGTCATTACGACTGGAATCTTCTTGATCGCTGTTGGAGCGACGGTGGTGTTAACCATGCGAGCGGATATTGTAGGACTGCTTCAGGCTTACCTGATGCTACTTATTGGTCTGATTCCGCTATTTGGTATGTGTTTCCTTTTTTCAGGCATTATCATAAGATTCAAGGAACCATATGTTTTCGTTCAGATTGTGAACGTTCTATTCGCAGTTTTGACAGGCACTTACTACCCGGTCGCTCTGCTTCCTTTCTGGATTCGATTTCTTTCAGGATTTCTGCCTCAAACCTATGTGATCGAGGACATGCGACAAATTATTCTGGCGAACCAGACCCTGGTGAGTTTGTACGGAAATGTTTTCGTGTTGTTTGCGTTGGCGTTAGTTTATCCTACGATTGGATATGCAATCTTCAAACGCATCGAAAGAAAAGCGAGTGTGACAGGTGAATTCTCAAAATACTAGTTCATTGATCAAAATCTGTGGCGAATTCAAAGCCGCGTTTTTGAAGGATCTTCGTTCCTATGTTCGGTATCCCGCGTGGCTCGTAGGAGAATTCATCAGCACGCCTTTGTGGTTTTTTTTCTTCGCATTAGGGGTTACTCTATTTAGTCCAACGAACGTTACCAATTCTTCAGTTAACACTTTTGATTTCTTCTATTTTGGGTTCATCTTCATAATCCTCTTCAGCACTGCGGTGTGGGGTATTGGCCAGAGTATACGGAATGAACAGCAAGCCGGAACGCTGGAACAATTTTTTTTGGCGCCCGTGAACCGCGCAACGCTGATCGTGGGAAGATGGGCACGCGTTTTTCTCACAGACGTTTTGATCATTGGCTACACAACTGTAATCGTGTATACTCTTGGGAACGAGCAACCTGTGATGCTCAACCCCGGTTTGTTTCTCTACTCCTTGGGCCTCTACGAAATAGGCCTGATAGGTTTCGGATTATTTTTCGCAGGGTTAACTATGCGAATTAAATCGTACAATACATTATCCAACATAGTATTTTTCGGTTATATGATTCTAACAGGAGCCCTCTTTCCGATCGACGTTATCCCGATCCCGTTTCGTTACATTTCGATGGCAATACCATTCACCTATTTCATTGATTTAATGCGAAATGCGGCCTTATCGACATCTACAATTCTACCTGCACCAACCGAATATTTTATGGCGACGATTCTAGCGTTTTCGATGCTTCTGATAGGATTCGCAGCATTCAACAAAATAGAGGAGCAAGCGCGAGTGAAAGGGACAATTTCAGCTATGTGACCAATGTGGCCTCTGAGGTTTTAAGTTAGAAGCAGGCATCTTAGGCTTCGTCAAAAGGGACACAGGATTGGCCACTCTTCGGCTAGGATATTGGGCAGCACAGGAACAGTACGACCCTCAAAGACTGCTTCAATATGCTATACATGCCGAAGTTGTAGGCTTCGACATGATCGTAACCAGCGATCACTTCCATCCTTGGAGCGATACGGGTGGACAAGCAGGATTCCCTTGGATTTGGCTTGCTTCCGCGGCAGAGAAGACAAGGAAAGTTGAAGTCGGCACTGCTGTAACTACTCCAATGTTTCGTTACCATCCTGCTCTCGTTGCTCAGGCGTTCGCAACGCTGGACAACCTATATCCAGGCAGAATTTTCGTCACATTGGGAACAGGGCATGCAATGAACGAGATGCCTTTAGGATTCAAATGGCCTGGATTTGTGGAGAAAATCGAGAGACTCGAAGAAGCTCTCGACATAATATACAAACTTTGGAATGGGGACTTCGTAACATACGAGGGAAAGTACTATCAACTCAATAAAGCAAAACTGTATACTAAACCGAAAATGAAGATTCCCGTATACTTGGCCACATCGAACGAACGTATAGCAAGAATAGCGGGCCAGCTTTGTGATGGCATTCTCACGAATCCGAGAGGATTAGATAGATTCAGAAAAATTGTAAACGCGATGGAGAAAGCTGCACTCAAAGTTGGACGAGATCCCGCAAAACTAAGCAAAAGCATGGAATTCAAAGTGGCCTATGATATTGACTACAATCGAGCGCTGAAGTCGGCCATGTTTTGGGCCACGACTGCAATTCCTCGCGAAAAGAGAGAAAATGTTTGGGACCCACGTGAACTGGAAGCGTTGGTAGGGCCGGAGGAGGAGAAAAAGATCAAAGAATCATGGCTTATCACTACTGATTCAGATGACATAATCAAGCGTCTCGGAGAATTTCTCAAAATGGGATTTGATAGAGTATACATTCACAGTGCCAGTCCTATCGAGGAGAGGTTCCTGAACCTACTTGGACGGGACATTCTACCTTGGATGCGAGAATATTATGAGAGTCTGTTCCGTCCTGTGCGTACTAGTTCCGTGGAGTAGAACTACTTTCATGCATCATGATGTTACTGAATGATGCCATCTGAGAATATATTCAGGTAACCTAAGCCCACGCTCACCAACTCTCTCTACAAGGTATATTGGAAGCGGGCTTAGCGCGAAGGCCGCCTTAACATAGAAACTGTCGGGTTTGCCTTCTATTCGTTCGCCTTTTATTGTGAACGAAGTATCTGATGCTGCGCCTATCGTACTATCCGGATTTCCTACAACCGAAGCCACTAACGCACCCATTCGTTTGAAATTCTTGCACCAACCAGCAACGATTTCGGTCTCACCGCTGTGCGATATCACGATGAGAACATCACCCGCTCGTGGTCCCGGGGTGTTAGACTCTCCTGCGACATAAATCTGGTCACCCATAGCACGCTTGACATGTCCGATTCTCACAGCAGTCATGCGTGCTACCTCCCTAGCGCTTCCTAGTCCGACTAAGAAACATGAGTGTCTCTGTTCGAGCGCATCAACTAAAGTTTTGAAGAACTCTGAGCTCACCATTTCATCTACTACCGAACCTACTTCAGTGAACAATTCCTTTGAACGTGCAATTACTCGATCTGCGGGAGCTTCTTCGTTCATGGCTTCAGCCATAGAATGAAAGAGAACACCCGTTCCAAGTATGAACAAATCTTCGAGAATTCCTGTCGTTCTGAACTCCCTAGACTCTGAAGGAATCTCCTCTGGTTCTCGTCCCTTAAGGACAAGCACATTCCCATATCTTGTTCCAAGTTTTCCCATAGGTGAATCGCGTTCCGAAGTTACTACGTCAATTCGGAAGTCTCTAGGATTACCTTGGTTCGCGATATACATGGCCAATTGTTGTGCATCTAACAATGGCATTAGTGACTTTCCACTTCCGGAATTAATTAGTAGACAGACCTGGCCGAATCTTTGTTTCAAAATTGGTGCGGCCTGGTACAGAGTGCGTCCAGGAAAGCCTATGTCTCCTCTGTCGAGAACGAGTTTCCCCCCTCGCATCTTTGCCATTTCGCTGCACGCTATACTAAGAGCGCCTTTCGATCTTCCTTCGCCAGAAGGTAGGATTACGCCTGAACTCATGATGTCATGATAGATTGACTCGATCTCATTTCGATTCGCTTGCTCAAGGTTTTGGAATATCCGGTTTACGAAGGTTACGTTACTGATTTCTGTCGGCATTTTCTCTTCACAATGCACACTAAGTAGTTACTTGACATGTGAGGATAGCTAACATAAGTGGTTTCGCCTGAGCTGGGGTTGAGTCTTATCTATCAGGGTCTTGCCCTTTGTTAAGGAGAAGGTTTAGGATTCTGAATGTGAGCCCCCAAATTATGTGACCACGATAATCATATGATTCGACACTGAGTTGCTTCCCATCCGTCTTCACTACAGACTTCTTTGGTTCAATTTGCATTAAGTTAGTTAGGGGTGCCCAGAATGTTTCAGCAACTTCATAATTTGGGTTCAATCGAATTTCGCTTGTGAGATGGAATACGAAAGGCGTGACTTCTACTCGCCGAGTGTGGGTTGGTAGGCTGGGGAGGATTCCCAGTAAGTGACGCGGTTCGAGTTGGATTCCAACCTCTTCACTGGTCTCTCTTATGGCAGTCTCAAGTAGTGTGGGATCGACCTGCGATTTATGTCCTCCTGGAAAAGCAATCTGACCTGACCAAGGATCTCCTTCACGTTCAACCCTCTTGATCAACAGTACTGAGGCGGTTGGTTCAGCGTTAATGATTATTGCGATAGCTGCATCCGAGGAGTTCGAAGGAGGCAACTGCGGTTTGAGACGCAGTTTTAGAGAGTTGAGATCGAAGACGACGGACACGCTAATTCACTTGACGAAAAGCTTGCGCTGTAAATTTAGGTGTAGGTAGAAGAAGCTTGAGAGTTTTGGAATTAAAGTTTCTAGGCATGATGTTTCTGATTTAAGAATGCAGCGATTAAGCATTCTTAGTGAGTACGCTGGCTAGGATTTTTCTTGAAATATTTCCGCCGCTTATAACAACTGCCACGTTTTCGTTGACCTTTCGCGGTTTGATTTTAGCTAATGCTGCAATTGCCACTGCCGAGGAAGGTTCAGCGATGATGTGACATTCTTTTATCACGTCGAAGACGGCTTTTTCGATTTCGTCCTCCGTTACTAAGACAATTTCGTCAACGTTCCTTTTAGAAATTGCGAACGTAATTGAGCCTGGTTCTCTAGCAGCTAAACCGTCTGCGATCGAGGTCGTATCGGTTAATCGGATAATCTTCCCTTCCTTCATTGATTGATACATTGATGATGCTTTCTCAGGTTCTACTCCGATAATTCTAACGGAGGGATTGAGGCTTTTGATGGCTGTTGATACTCCTGAGATTAGTCCTCCTCCACCAATGGGTACTACAACGGTGTCAACGTTTGGCAAATCCTCGCAGATCTCAAGACCTATCGTGCCCTGTCCCGCGATTACGTCAGGGTCATCAAACGGATGAACGAGTGTTGCTCCCGTCGCCTTCTGAATCTCAAGCGCTTTGCTCATTCGTTCGTCATGGTATAATCCGTGTTTGACTACACGCGCTCCATATTCTTCGATGATGGCGACTTTCTCCTCAACAGCATTTGTTGGCACCACGATAGTCGCGGAAATACCTAGTAGTTTTGCTACGTACGACACGGATAGGCCATGATTTCCGGATGACACGGCTACAAGTCCGCGCTTTCGTTCGGCGGGTGTAAGTTTGAGAATTTTGTTTGCTGCCCCACGAATTTTAAACACTCGCGTCGGTTGGTAGGATTCTAGTTTAAGGAAAACATTGGTATGAGTTCGTTCGCTAAGACGCGGCGAAAAATATAGTGGCGTTCTGTAAATGACGCTGGCGATTCTTTGTCTCGCATCCTTGATCGAGTGGAGTGATACTTCTTCTGACAATTGTGAGTTACCACTATTCTATACTTGTTGCTTCTGTAACTGTTTGCTTCTTCCGAAGTGCCTTTGTACTTTTGGTTGCAGCAGGTAATACAGAATCAGAATTTCTATGATTAGTGACGCCATCCCTCCCAGAGCAGGTCTGATGAAGAGCATAAACCCGGAGAAGACGATTCCAACAAACGCGAAGATCATTGCTATGGTCCAAGCCCAACTCTTACCACTCCACAAACAGTAGGCCAAGATGAAATCTACTGTTGCCAATACTAAGAGCACCGTTCCAGCAATGGGTCTGAAATGGGCGTGAGTAGCGGTGAGTGTCGGAAAGAATGCGAACATAAATCCAGTGAAGAGTAGTACCCCTAAAGAAATTTCAAGAATCGCAAGCGCCGTTACGCCGCTGGGACGCTGGTTTATAGACAATATGGGTCGGACCTATTTTCCTAGAGCAGAATCTTAGCAGATTCCTACTTCTGCTCTGAGAGCGACTGTCTTATTTTAGCTGCTAATTTTGATCGTTCTAATTCGTCCTTGGATGAGATCCACTGTAATTTTAGATAAAAAACGTCTTTCTCTTTTGTGGCCATGAATCGTCGCCTGAGCGCTTATCATTCCGTCCAACACATCAAGATCGGCAGATATAACCTTGGATCATTTCCTTCGAAGGACCTAAGGCTGGCTGGTTCTGACCGGACTGTTCAAAAGTTGCCACGTAATTCGTCTACTTATCCGTATTTGTCATCATTTTCCAGAGCCCGATTCGTTTGATGCGAACTCCTAGAAATAATGATTTACCTAGAAGAATCGTCATAGTGTATCAGAGACTACCGGACAAGATTCGTGAATATCCAGGACTTCTGCGCAGCGAAACGGATAGTATGCTTACAATCGAAAGTCGGCTTACGACGTCGAAACCTACCACTGCTTTTGGAAAGATCATCGCGGACACCGGATATTTGGCTATCTGGTTTATCTTCAAGAATCGCTGGTACGATATCGGAAAATTTTATGATTTGTCCGGAAAGTGGTTGGGCTATTACTGTGATATCATCCAACCAGTTCCCAAATTGCTAGCGCATCAATCACGAACAGTGAAGCTTACGGATCTCTATCTGGATCTTTGGATTTCTGCAGAGAACGAATTTCTAATTCTTGACGAGGATGAACTTGCAGACGCGGTGGAGAAGCGGTATCTAACCGCGAAAATGGCAAAACGGGCCAGAGATCAACTGAATATACTGGTAGGGATGATTCGAACACAGGAATTCCCTCCAAAAGAAATAACACAAATTGGTCCTATGTAAACAGCGATATGAAACTAATTCGATCTCCTATAGGCTTCCATTGATTCTACCCGCGTGGACTATCTCAAACCTCTTTAGGACAGCAATGCAGTTATGAGCTTAAAGATCGAGACGACGCTACATATGAGCAGGAGACCCAAGCATCGCCGTAAAGTTTCATATCAATATTCGGAACGATCAATCGTGAATCGTAAAGATTTGTATGATTTCATAGACGCTTTGGATGAGGATGAGGGCATCAGACTTTGTGGTAAGTTGAAGAATCATCCAGGAGGAGGTTTCGTATTCATTGGCTATTATAGAGGAAGCTACTGTGTAAATATTTGTGATAGGATTTGGAATAAGAAATTAAGGAAGTTTATCGCAGGTGGAAATGATGAATGGTATTATTTCGATACCGCACCTCAGGCGTACAGTTTCGCGTTGAAGCAGGCGAAAACACCGATTCGAGCTTGGTTATACTAGGTCATGATCCCAAAAACATTGACCATCATTCTGAATACGTTCTGAGCTTTTCGTTTTGATTTTGAACTTATCTTCTCACCGTGCTTTGCGAATTGTGATAGGTCTTCGCTCAGTTTCACGACCACCGCTACGGCGCGGGGAGTATCGAAATCGTTATCCATGTACTTCCTGAAGGCATGTTCTGCTCTCATGACAATTCTGATCAATTTGTTATTGTCAGATTTTTCGTTGGTAGTCATGTTAGAGAAGGCGACGAAGTTCTTTATCATGGACTTCCGTTTCGCAATTGATCTTTTCAGATGCAACTCCGACATCACTATTGGGGCTCTGTAATGGTAAGATGCGAAGTAGAATCGCAAATCTTCAGCAGAGTATTGATTGAGAGCGTCTCGGATACGGATAACGTTGCCGAGTGACTTACTCATTTTTCTTCCTTTCAAGTTCAATAGTCCCGTATGCAACCAGAATCGTACGAAGGGAATCCTGCCGGTTAACGCCTCTGCCTGGGCAATCTCAGCTTCATGGTGGGGGAATATCAGTTCTGAGGCTCCTCCATGGATATCGTATGTGTCGCCGAGAATTGACATAGATATGGCTGTATCCTCTACATGCCATCCCGGTCGTCCGAAACCCCAGGGAGAGTTCCAGCCAGGTAGGGATTCATTTTTCCGCCAGACGGAGAAATCTTCAGGATTCTTTTTCGAAGAGCACAGTTCAAGTCGCCTAAGCGATAATTCTTCTCGATTTAGTCCGGAGAGAGTGCCGAATCCTGGAAACTTGTTGACCTCAAAGTAGACTCCTGTATTCGTTTCATATGCGAAGCCTCTTTCAATCAAACCAGACACTTGAGATATCATCTGCGGGATATGTTCTGACGCACGAATGTAACCTTGAACGTTTGTTATTCCAAGTGCCAGCATGTCTTCTATGAAAGCTCGCTCATATTCTCGAGCGAATTCGATCGGATCTTTTCCAACTTCCTTTGCACGATCTGTAATCTTGTCTGCGACGTCTGTGATGTTCATGATGTATTGCAGATTGAAACCTAAGAAGGTTAGATATCGGGTGATTATGTCAAAGGCCACATATGTCCGAGCATGACCAAGATGAACATAATCGTACACGGTAGGTCCACAAACGAACATTCTTACGATTCCGGTCGATGACTTGAACGGTTTTTTTTGTCGAGAAAACGAATCGTAGATCTTTAGCATATTCTACCTCTTCGTTGGATCTTTCGTATGACTATCTCACGTGGTTAGATCCTGCCATAATCCAGTCCCTGTATATACTCTCAGCGGCTAACCAGTAACCATTGGATCGACAGGTTCATGTGTTGTTATTTGCATTCAGAGTCCGTTCAAGGCTGGTCACTCTGACGGAACATCTTCGACGGTTCATCCAAGAACTTGCTTCGGCAGGATATCAGCTTGATCGAACGGCTTTCGATTATCTAAAGAATATGGACGAGGCTGAGGCATCCACGGTCGCCAAGAGCGTGTTGATCAAAATAGGTGAACGTCATGGTGAGGCGCGAATTCTCACGAAATCATCATTGTTGGAACTAATACCTGTCAAAGTTCCAGCGCAATCCGTGGCATCTCTAATACCCTCAAAACAAATTTCCTCAAGAGTTGAAGTTGTTAGGGATCCCTCAAAGGAGATAGGTACTGGAGGCAGTATCGAAGATTTTTCCTTGTATTTCAAAGACCGTTTCAACAAACTTACCTCGGCTCTACGTGCTCGACCCGACACTAGAGACGCCACGTCGATTTCATCGGCACTTAAATCCTCTCAAAATGCGAAAGTGAAATTTCTTGCTATGGTAACAGAGAAACGTGAGCGGCAAGGTAAGTTGTTTCTTCAACTCGAAGATTTAGACGATACCGTCACGGTGCTTGTTACACCTGAAGAGCATGCGACATACGAACTGGCTCAGAAACTACCGCTGGATCAAGTCGTTTGTGTGAATGGCGTTAGAGCGAAGGGAG
>Ga0326728_10015047_pt1 | contig 16204 bp, 13 predicted proteins | sample MB3enrmetagenome_FD_207602 | JGI IMG/M metagenome (GOLD analysis project Ga0326728, IMG submission 207602) | Lab enriched peat soil microbial communities from McLean, Ithaca, NY, United States - MB31MN | ecosystem: Environmental > Terrestrial > Soil > Wetlands > Peat | place: USA: New York...
ACCTGATCGATACCTTTGATGATCTGCTCTTCTCCTTTTCTCTTGAGGGCGAAATTCTCGCGGCAAACAGGAGTTTCGCCGATCTCGTGGGGAAGCCGTTTCCCGAGTTGATCGGCCGTTCGCTTTCCCACTACGTGGAGCTTCCCCAGGGCGGCGGGTTGGAATCGGCCGAACGGTTCCTGCCTCGGTTTCTGGAGCGCCGGCAGTGGAGCGGGGTGGTCTGCGTGCGGCTGAAGAAGGAAGGCTCGCTCCGCTACTTCGATTGCGTTTTCCATGCGATGGTGCGTGAGGGCGCGGTCTACGGGATCAGCGCGCTGGCCCGGGACATTACGGTCGAGCGGCAAAGCGAGGCCCGCTTCACCGAACTGTTCGAGACTTTGCAGGAGGGCGTGTACGTCGCGGAACCCGACGGCCGCATTCTCGACGCCAACCCCGCGCTGGTGCGCCTGCTGGGGTACGCGAGCAAAGACCAGCTTCTGGGCGTGGCCATCGCCGATCTGTATTGCGATGCCGCGCTCAGCCGCCGCGACCGCGACGAACTCGAACGGGAGGGCTTCAATCACGGCCACGAAATCGCCCTTCGCCGGAGGGATGGGGCGGTAGTCACCGGATTGCACTCCGCCTCGGTCATTCGCAATGAATCGGGCCAAATCGTGCGTTGCCACGGAACCGTCGCGGACCTGACGCAGCACAAGAAAATGGAGCGCAGCATCCAGCGGGAACGCGAATTCGCGCGCCGCCTGATGGACAGTTTGCCCGATCTGGTCTACGTGCTGGATCGCGAGGCGCGTTACACCTTCGCCAGCCCGAGCATCCTTGAGACGCTCGGCTACACTCCCGAAGAGGTCGTCGGAATGCACATGGGCGAGCGCTCCGATCCCGAGGACCGGGGCGCCATGCTGAGTCTTTTCGAGGACGTCATGACGGGCCGCGTGACACAAGGCACCATCGAATATCGCGCCAAACATAAGAACGGCGATTGGCGGCTGATGCGCACTTGCGTCCGCCCGATCGCGGATGCGGACGGGCAGATCGAGGGCGTGATCGCGTCCGCGCGGGACGTCACCGAGCAGCGCCGGCTCGAACAGCAACTCGTTCAGACCGAGCGATTGGCCGCGATGGGGCAGATGATCGCCGGCGTCGCCCATGAACTCAATAATCCGCTGACCGCGATCCTCGGCGTCACCGAACTGCTGCGCGATTCCACCGCCGACGATTCCCTGAAGCGCCAGCTCGATTTGGCCTACCGGCAGGCGCGCCGTGCGGCGCATATTGTGCAGAGCCTGCTTGCGTTCTCCCGGCCCTCTACGCCGCAGAAAACGCTCGTCAATCTCGCCGATCTGCTTCAGCGGACTTTGCAGCTCCATGAGTACGCGCTGCGGACCAATAACATATCGGTCGAGTACGTTCCGCCGAAGGATCTGCCCCCGGTCCTTGGCGATTCAAACCAGTTGATGCAGGTCTTCTTGAATCTCATCGTCAATGCCGAGCAGGCCATTCGCGAAGTGCGCGACCGCGGCACGATACGCGTCCGCCTGGAATCGCACGGCGATTGCGTTTGCCTCTCCATCGAGGACGACGGCGTGGGCATTCCCCGCGAAGTGCTTCCCAGGATTTTCGATCCGTTCTTTACCACGAAGCGTCCCGGCCGCGGGACGGGCTTGGGGCTGAGTATCTCGATGGCCATCGTGCGCGAGCACAACGGCAACATCGCGGCTTCGCCGCTGCCGAACGGCACGCTCGTTACCGTGACTTTGCCGGTCGGCAAACAGGCTCCCGTCGTTGCCGAGGGTTCGACGCCGGCGAAAGCGGGCGCGGCGGATAGGCCGGCGTCGCCGCTCGAAGGGCGGAACGTGCTGGTGCTGGACGATGAGGAAGGGATTCGCGAGCTGATCGAAGATGGTCTCACCGCGCGAAGCATGTCCGTGCGGGGAGCCGCGACGGCGGAGGACGCGATTGCGCTTGCCTGCGGCGCCACGTTTGACGTCATCCTGTGCGATTTGAATTTGAAAGACGCACAGAATGGAGGCGGCGGGATTTCACCGGAAGACCTTCGCAGGCGCTTGCTCGAGGCCGCTTCGACACGCGGTTCAGCGCAGCCGCTGTTCTTCTTCATGACGGGTGACCTGGTGGACGAGGCCCTGACGGAGCGACTCGCCGTCGGGGGGAACCGGATCATTCAGAAGCCGTTCCGCGTCTCGGAGCTTGCAGCGGCGCTCGCCGACGGATTCCACGCGGGCGTCTCGGGTAGTAAAACCGAGACCTTTGTGGGTTGAATCGCGCTGAAATACTTTGCAGAGAAATGACCTGAGATCCCCTTACGGCTTGGGCGCCGTCGAGGGGGTCGCGTCCGCGGAAGGTTGGTCCACGCCGAAGTCCCACACGTTGAGATCGGTCCCATCGGCAGTGATTTCCAGGAATGCGTACTCGCCCGGCGGCAATTTCTGATTCATCGTATAGCGGTATACGCCCGGAGCCACCGGCCACGATTCAAACGCGAATTCGTCGGCCTGGTACGAGTGGGTGCCGACGGCCGCGTTGTTGCTCTCGGTTTCCAGTTGCCTGCTGTTTCCTTTCAACCTTGCTTGCACAAGGACCAAGCGCGGCTCGCGCTGATTCTCCGTCCGCATCCAAAACTCCGCGTCCCCCGTCGTCAGACGAAGCGGCGCCCGTTTTCCAGGCAACGCGACGTGCCACCTGGACGCAATCGCCGCTGGAATTCCCGACGCTGCGCGCACAGCCTCGCGCCCAAAATCGCGCTTGGAAACCGCCGGGTCCTGTTTCATCGTTAGGATCTTCCGGTTCTCCACGGCGAACATGCCAAAACCGTCGGGCAGAAAGATTCCCGGCTTGACCTCCAGGCTTGCGTCGATTTCATCCACGCCTGCGGTCTCTTCAGCCGTCCGGGCGCGTCGAAGCTTTTCCTCAAGCGCCTGGTCTTGCTGTTCCTGTTCAGCCTCGGCCTTTTTCGTGGCGTCCCAATCCACCAGGTCCGCGGGAATCTCTTCCCATTCCGAGCGCTCGACGCTCCAGTAGCGCACGCGGTCGCCGACAATGGAATACTCGCGCGCAATCTGGAAGTTGCCGTCCTTGAGAACGAGCTTCTTGCCTTTGGGAATCGGCGCGGGGAGGTTGTCGGAGCCCCCGGAAGTTTGCTGGGCGGCGGCAGGTTGCGACCCGGAATCGCTGGTTTGCGTTCGTCCCTGTTGCGGCGCCGCAAGTTCAAGGATCAGGGCGCAAGCCAGCGCCGCGAGCGGCAAAATCGCCGCGCTTCGGCTCGATCTTGAGTTTGGTTCCATGGACCGCGATCCACGGGCGATTCCGGGGCCTGAATCTTGGATGCTTCTCGTCTTCGGGAGGTTTGGCAGGCCCCTTGTGGAAAGCATAGTCGCCTGAGCGGTCCGGCCGCAAGCTCCTCCGTGAAATCACCGGGAAGCCGATGGAATGATGCTCAAGAGTTTGCGTATGAGGTAAGAGAAAAGAGTACTAGCGGCCTGTTCGGGGGCCGCGAGCCGACATCTCAGGTTGCGGCGGAATCGATGTGCTCGCAGCGCGGCGCGAGGATCGCCAAAACCATGAGGTCGGAATTGGTGTAGAACCACTGCTCCGCCTGCTGGCCCGCGGCCTCTGCCGCTTGCGCGATATAACCGAGATGCTTGCTGCGCGCGAGCGACCGCAGGTGCTCCAGGCAAACCCCTGTTAGCCCCGAAACTTCCTCTTCGGTGAACAGCTTCTGACTCGAACGGACGGTGACGCTCATCTTGCCTCTCGAATGTGGCCTCGAAACATTGGATGCTGCTTGCATGCTAAATGTTTCCCGAAATTCCAAGCAATAGTAATTCCGTTCCGGTTGTCCAGTACTGCACGACCAGCACGAAGCGCACAAAGTGCGCGATTGGAAGGGGTTAACTCAAGAACGACTCGCGTAGAACGGGAAATGCGGAGTGTCGCTTTCGAACTTCGAGGCGAAGGAATTTCCGCAAATGGAAATTTTCTACATATTTGCGTGGAATCAAACGTCAGCGGCGAGACTTGCACTCGAAATCCGCATGGCTCAACGCAGGGAAGTTTTCGCGCGCGTCATTTGTTTTCGATGCGCCACACTGATTCTCGCGGCGCGATGCCGGGTCAGAGTTTCTCGCCGCCCGCGCGCTCAAACGCGCTGGCGAGTTGCAGGACGCGCTCTTCGCTGAAGGCGGGGCCGTAGATTTGCATTCCGATGGGCAGGCCTTCGGGCGATTTGCCGCAGGGCACGGAGATGCCGGTCAGGCCCGCAAGCGAACCTGTAACTGTATATATATCAGCAAGATACATGGCCAGCGGATCTTCCGTGCGCTCGCCCAACTTGAAGGCGGGCACTGGAGAAGTCGGCGTAATGATCGCATCGACTTTGGCGAAGGCATCGGCGAAATCGCGGGCGATGAGCGCGCGGACTTTCTGCGCGCGGAGGTAATACGCGTCGTAGTATCCGGCGGAAAGCGCGTAGGTGCCGAGGACGATGCGCCGCTTCACCTCGGGGCCGAAGCCGCGCCCGCGCGTCTTCTGATACATCTCGACCAGTGTGTTGCCGGGGACGCGCAAGCCGTAGCGCACGCCGTCGTAGCGCGCGAGGTTCGAGCTGGCCTCGGCCGTGGCGATGATGTAGTACGCGGCGATGGCGTAATCCGAATTCGGCATCTGGATTGGAACGCGTCGGCAGCCCAGGCCTTCGAGCAGGCGGATTCCTGCTTCGATCTTCTCGCGCACCGCGCGGTTCATCCCTTCCGGAAAACATTCCGCGGGCACGCCGATGCGCAGGCCCTGGACCGGCCGATCGAGCGAGGCGTGATAGTCCGGGACGGGCGCGGCCGCGGCCGTGGAGTCCTTCGGATCGCGTCCGGCGATGACGCCGAGGACGGTGGCGATGTCGCGGACATTGCGGGCAAACGGCCCAACGCGATCCAGCGACGACGCGAACGCGATCAGGCCGTAGCGCGATACGCGGCCGTAGCTTGGCAGCATCGCCGGGATGCCGCAAAGCGCCCCGGGCTGGCGGATGGAGCCGCCGGTGTCGGTGCCGAGCGATGCGACGGCGAGTTCGCCGGCGACGACGGCGGCCGAGCCGCCGCTCGAACCGCCGGGAACGCAATCGAGCGCGACAGGATTGCGCACAGGGCCGTAGGCGGAGTTTTCGGTGGAGCTGCCCATGGCGAACTCATCGCAGTTGGTCTTGCCGAGAACGACGGCGCCGGCCGCTTCCATGCGCTCGACGACGGTGGCGTCGTAGGGCGGGTGATAGTGCTCGAGGATGCGCGAGCCGCAGGTGGTCGGGACGCCGCGCGTGCAGAGGACGTCCTTGATGGCCACGGGAACGCCCGCCAGCGGCGGGAGGCTCTCGGCGGTCGCGCCTTTAGCGATGAGCGCGTCGACGCGTTCGGCCTGGGCGAAGGCGCGCTTGGGGCACAGCGCCAGGTAGGCGTTCAGCTCGGGATTGTGACGCGCGATGCGGGTGTAGAACTCCGCCGCCAGTTCGCGCGCGGAGATCTTCTTCGCGGTGAGCGCTTCGCGGACGGTTCCGATGGTCCAGTGAGTGTCGGCCGGCATGGCGCTATCTCTCGATCACCTTGGGGACGCGAAAATAGGGAGGCGCGGGATCGGGCGCGGCGGCCAGCGCGGCGTCCCGGACGTCGCAAGGCGCGACGACGTCCTCGCGCAGCGGCGTGCCTTGCTCGACGCTCGGGCCGAAGAGGGCTTGCGCCATGGGTTCGACGTTCGAGGTGTCGATCGCATTCAATTGCTCGACGTAGGTGAGGATCGAATCGATTTGGCGGCGAAATTTTTCGACTTCCTCCTCGCTCAGCTCGAGATAAGCGAGCGCCGCGACCTTCAGCACGTCTTCACGCGTGATTTTCATGGCTAGGATGCGACTCCTGCGGGCGCGGGGGTCTTCGGCGGATATTTGCGCGCGACGTAGTTGTCCACAAGGGACTCGAAAGAGGCCGCAAGCTCGGCGTAGTTGCCTTCGAGCGTCACCGCTTTTTCGCCGTCGATGTAAACGGGGCAGCGCGGAGCCTCGCCGGTACCGGGCAGGCTGATGCCGATATTGGCGGCTTTCGATTCGCCGGGGCCGTTGACGATGCAACCCATGACGGCCATGGTCATGGTCTCGACGCCGTCATATCTTTCTTTCCATTCGGGCATTTTATCGCGGATGTAGCTCTGAATGTGTTCGGCCAATTCCTGAAACGTCGTGCTGGTGGTGCGTCCGCAGCCGGGGCAGGCCGTGACGGATGGCGCGAAGGAGCGCAAGCCAAGTGCCTGCAGCAATTCGCAGGAAGCGTACACCTCTTCGCGGCGATCGCCGCCCGGAGGCGGCGTGAGCGAGATGCGAATCGTATCGCCGATGCCTTCGTTGAGGAGCACGCCCATCGCCGTGGCCGACCAGATCGCGCCCTTCATCCCCATCCCAGCCTCGGTGAGGCCGAGGTGCAGAGGCTGCTCGGTCCTGCGGGCGAGATCGCGATAGACGCGAATGAGATGCTGCGGCCGGGAAAGTTTGCAGGAAATGATGATTTGATCGTGGCGAAGGCCGGATTCAAGCGCCAGATCGGTGGATTCGAGCGCCGAAAGGACCATGCAATCGTCAATGACGTCGTCGGAACTTTTCCCCAAATCGCCGTCGGTATTCTCCTGCATCTTGCGCATGACCAGCTCTTGATTGAGCGAACCGCCATTGACGCCGATGCGGACCGGTTTGCCGTTGTCCACGGCGATTTTGCAGATTGTGGCGAATTGTTCATCCCGGCGGACGCCGGCGCCGACGTTGCCCGGATTGATGCGGTATTTGTCGAGCGCGCGGGCGCACGCGGGGTATTTTGTGAGAAGCACGTGGCCGTTGTAGTGAAAATCGCCGATGAGCGGCGCAATGCAACCGGCGTCCAGCATGCGGCGCTTGATTTCAGGCACGGCTTCGGCCGCCTCTGGAATGTTCACCGTGATGCGGACCAGCTCGGAGCCCGCTTGCGCAAGCTCGATGCATTGCTTCGCGGTCGCGGCGGCGTTCACGGTGTCCGTGTTCGTCATGGACTGGACGACGACGGGCGCGCCTCCGCCGACCAAAACGTGGCCGACGCGCACGGCGTGCGTCCTCTTGCGAATTAGAGCGGAGACCAACATTTCAGCCTGTTCGTATAGTGCATGATAGCAGCCCTGCGGTTGGGGCTCCAAGTCCGACCGCGCGTCGGCCGTCGGGGCCTCACGAGAGCAACATCAGAGACAACGCCCTACCAATCTTTGAGCGCTGATTCTAAAGGACTTCCGTTCCTGTTTTCCATGAGCGCTGGCTAAGAAGAGCGCCCAAGACCCTTGGATTCAATATCTGCGCGGATGCGCTTTGGGGTGTTAGGATGCGGACATGGAAGAATTGAAAATCAGTCCGAGGGGGCTGGCGAGCGTGGCGCTGGAAGACGCGTGTCCGCGATGCGCGTGGATTCAACTCCACCACAAAGGCAAGATGCCCTTCGCGATTCCGTTCCCGGGAATTTTCAACACGCTTGACCGTTACACGAAACAGCTCGTGCGCGGGCCGTTCGAGAAAACGGGGAAATTGCCGGACTGGTTTCCCGAGATCGGCACAATCAAGGGAATCGTCTCCGAGGACGAATTGCACTGGAGCCGCTATTTCCGCGTGGACAAGAAGCTGAGAACAACGCTGCGCGGGTCGCCGGACGATATCTTTCAGCTTGACGACGGTTCCTTTCACATCGTGGATTACAAGACGGCGAAATTCACGGAGGCGCAGGACGTGCTGTATCCCATGTACGACGTGCAGTTGAATGGGTATGCGTACATCGCGGAGGCCACCGGGCACGTGCCGGTTTCGGGGCTCTCATTGATTTACTTTGAGCCGCAGACGGAGACCACACGCGGGAAACGCGCCGGCGCGCCTGCGACGGGGGCGTGGCTGGAATTCCGGGCGACGCGGAAGAAGGTGCCGCTCGCGGCCAAGGGGCGAATACCGGAATTGTTGGAGCGGGCGCGCGAGATTTTCGATTTGACCGCGGCGCCTCGCGGATCAGTCGGCTGCGAGAATTGCGAACGGGTGGAGAAGTTTGCAAAGGTCGCGAAATGAGCTGGAGCTTTGGGCGGTTGGTAAGGATGTGCCGATCAGGCGAACCCCTCCTGCGGCGGGCAGGCACTAGATTCTTCGGTCCGCGCGGGGCGCGGCCCTCAGAATGACAACCGTTGGGAGCCGAGGGGGAACTTCAGGCATAGGCGGCGTCCCAATGGAATCGGGACTCGCGGACACCGCTCGTTTCCAGCTCACGACGAGGCGGCGTTTCCTTTGAGGCCGAGGACGGCGGCGACGGATTTCATGGCGTCGAGGCAATTGGCGATGTGCTCTTCCAGCGGAACGTTCAACCCGGCCGCGCCTTGAACGATGTCCTGACGGCTGACGCCGCGAGCGAAGGCTTTGTCCTTCATCTTGCGCCTCACGGAATCCACTTCCACATCCAGGATGCTCTTGCTCGGCTTGATCAGGGCGCAGGCCGTGAGCAGGCCAGAGAGTTCATCGCAGGCGAAGAGGGTGTGCTCGAGGCGAGACTCACGCGAAACCCCGGTGTAATCGGCGTGAGACAGAATGGCGCGGATCACCTCTTCCGGATAGCCGCGCTCGCGGAGGATGGCCGCACCGGCGGAGGGATGACCCTCGGTGGCGCTGCGCTCGGGATTGGGCCAGCGCTCGTAATCGAAGTCGTGAAGCAGGGCGGCGAGTCCCCAGAGATGGTCGTCCTCGCCGAAACGGCGCGCGTAGTGCCGGACGCAGGCTTCGACGGCCAGGGCGTGTTTGCGCAGGCTTTCATTCTGCGTGTACTCGCAGAGCAACTCCAAAGCTTCCTTACGAGAAGGCATTTCGCACCTCTGGTACCTGCTTCTTCCCCATAGGCTACCGCAACATTGACGGAAATCGAGGGTTTTTAGCGGAATTCGGACGCGGGAAGCCCATGGGAATGGGGGAGGAAAACGGGAGGAATGCGTTCAGAAGAGGCTCAGGGTGAACGCAAGAGAAACAAATGTGTCAAAGTGAAACAAAAGGTCAAAAATAGTTCTTGACAAGAATCCCGCGCGACCGCAGTATTGCCAGCGCGCCAGCTCTCTGCCTTCCCCCCCAAAGTCATAGTTCCTCCCATCCGCATGCCGGAATAGTCTGCGAGGAGTCCGGTGTCGGAACAAAACGGCAACAAGAGCCCTATGCAACAAGACGATATGGATCGGGAAGTAGTTCGATGCAAGATGTGCGGGCTGGTGCAGTACCGGACCCGCACGGGGAACTGCCGTCGGTGCGTGCGCCTTTTGCCGCCGAAGCTGGAGTATCTAATCCCGCCTCCGGCTCCGCAGGAGTTGCCGGGCGACGATCGGCAGCTCTTCGAAAAGTGGCCGAACCGCGAGACCGTGGAGAATATCGGGCAGCGCATCCGGCAGTTGCGCGAATCGCGCGGGATGACGCAGAGCCAGCTCCAGGCGCGCTCGCGGGTGTCCCGGTCATACTTGTCGCGCATCGAAAGCGGCCAGATGACGCCGAGCCTTGGAACGCTCGAGAAGATTTCCGAAGCGCTGGGCGTGGGCTTGAACCGCTTCTTCATACCGGAGTCGAACGGGGAGACGCTGTTCGAGGACCCGTTCATTCAGGGGTTGCGGCCGTTTCTGCGTCAGTTGGATTGGGAACAGTGGCAATCCATTCTGAAACGGCTGGCGGCGATCAGCGACCACGTTTCGAGCGGGACGGGGCAATTGCGGTCCATGCCGCAGCCTCAGCCGGTGCGCGTGAATCCGGTGGCGCGACATCCATTGAATTCGGCGATCGCGAACCAGCGGTAGCATAGCTGACCACTCGACAATCGATACCTGGCGGGCGGCGCGCTTTCTCTCGACCGAGGGGAGCCGCGTCGTCCGCCTTTGTTTTCTTGAGGTTGAAGGCCCTGCGCGGCAAGCCGGTCCCGAATTCCTCACAAGGCCGCGCAATCCCACCCGGATGACGCCACTTATCTCTGCGCACGTCTGTGGTTCAGCATTATCTCTTTCTTGGTGCATGCCGCCCGCAGGCCGGGGAGAAAGACAATTAACACAGAGGTCGCTGAGGAGCGCGAAGAAACCCAAGTCGACCGAAGCCGTTCATGCGGCTTGCAAGCAATGTGGACGAGGGTTGACCTGCTGAGAGATTCAGGGCAACGGCTGGAGCATTGCATTGATCAGGCGCGGGTCGGCGAAGTCTGTGCGATCGCCCGCGCGTTTGCCGGCGACGGGCAACAGGCGGGCCGTGAGCGGCTTCGACAATTTCACGGAGAGGCTCGCGACATCGCCGAGAATCCTTTCGAGTTGTTGCTGCGTAGCGTCGCCGGGCAAGGGCACGGCGTCCAGGCCGGCGCCGCAGACGGCGGAATACGCAAGGAGGTCCTCGAGCGAGAGCGCGCCCTCGTCCCAGCGCTGCGCGAGGACGGGATCCTCCAGCACGGGAAGCAGCACGCCGGAAAGGCCGGTCTTTTTGAGCATGATGTCGCCCAGGGCGCCGCTGATCAGGGCGACGGTCGAGAGCGTGCCGGGGGAACCAAACTTGGCGCCCAGTGCCGCTTCGATGGCCGCGCCAATCGAGGCATCTTTCGACGGGGCGGGCGAAAGATCGATGCCTTTGAAGTCCCAGCCGGTCTGGTCATCGAGGATGTTGCCGAGGCCGTCGATGCTGTCGAGAGAATTCTCGAGTTGGGCCACGAGTGCCTGGTGCATCTCGTACGGAGGCTGGCGCTTGGCCAGGACTTCGGCGACGACGTTGGCCGATTCCACGCCGACGGCGAACTGGCGGCCGAAACCGTCGTGATACGCGGCGGGGGGAAACGGAACGTATTCGGGGACCATCGCCAGCGCGGCAAAGCGGAGATTTCCTTCGCTGTGCGGCGTGTTGTCCTCGAGGTACTTGATGACGCCGGCGGCGGCGTGAATTGCGCGCCAGTGAATTCCGTCCGTCCCGGCGATGACGACGCTGCCGGAGAGATGCGTCGTCTTGCTTAGGATCTGGCCGAGGCGCTCGGCTTCGAGAGGATTGTCCGAATCGAGCAGCATCGCCGGGCCGACGCTGATTTCCAGGCCGTCCTTCGCGGCGAGGGCGTCGAGGCGCGTGAAGAACGCCATTGCGGCCTCGGGCGTCATGCCCTGCGTAAAGCGCGGGAACGGCTGCGTAACGAGCCGAAGCGTTTCGACATCGTAGCCGGCGCGCTCGTACACGCCCTTCGCCTTCAGGAGAAATGCGAGCGTGGTCGCCACTTGCTGCTCGTAGCGGCCGGGATCGAGACGCACGAACGCCGTGATCGTGCGGATTTTCGGTTTCTGCTGAGCGCAAGCGCGCGGCGCGGCAGCGGCGAGAACAAGAATCATGCATGCCGCGACTTGCAGAGCCGCGCGCACCCACCGGCGCGTGAAATTCATAGTTCTCCCCTGGCCCGATCGAAGAGCGCCGGCGTTCACTCGATGGCCGAGATGCCGGTGATGTGCTCGCCGATGATCAGGCGATGAATGTCGTGCGTTCCCTCGTACGTGTACACGGATTCCAGATTGTTCATGTGGCGCATGACGCAGTAATCGTCCACGATGCCGTTGGCGCCGAGGATGTCGCGGGCCTTGCGCGCGGCATCGAGCGCGATCGAAACGTTGTTCATCTTCAGCATCGAGACGTGCGTGTGGTGGAGACGCCCGGCGTCCTTGAGCCGCCCGCAATGCAGCGCGAGCAGTTGCGCTTTGCCGATCTCGGTGATCATGGTGACGAGCTTGTCCTGCACGAGCTGGTGCGAGGCGATGGGGCGATTGCCGAATTGTTTGCGCGTCTTGGCATAGTCGAGCGCGGTGTGATAGCAAGCCATGGCCGCGCCAATCGCGCCCCATCCGATGCCGTAGCGCGCCTGCGTCAGGCAGGAGAGCGCCGCGCGCAGATTCTTGGCGCCCGGGAGCGCGTTCTCGACGGGAATCTCGCAATCGGAAAACGAGAGGCCGGAGGTCACGGAGGCGCGCAGCGACCACTTGCCGTGCACGTCCCAGGCGCGAAAACCGGGCGTTCCTTTTTCGACCAGGAAGCCGAGCACGTCGCCGGTTTCGTCCTTGGCCCAGACGATGGAGACGTCCGCGAGCGTGCCGTTCGTGATCCAGAGTTTTTCGCCGTTGAGGACGTAGCGGTCGCCGCGGCGCACCGCGCGCGTCAGCATGCCGCCGGGATTCGAACCGAATTGCGGCTCCGTGAGGCCGAAGCAGCCGATGGCCTTGCCGGATTGCAATTGGGGAAGCCACTTTTCTTTTTGCGCGTCGCTCCCGAACTCGTGAATCGGGTGCATCACGAGCCCGCTCTGCACGGAAACAAAGCTGCGCAGGCCCGAATCGCCGCGCTCGAGCTCCTGCATCACGAGGCCGTAGGCGACGTTGGACATTTCCGCGCAGCCGTAGCCGGTCAGGTTGGAGCCGAAGAATCCCATTTCGCCGAGCTGCGGCACGAGATGCATGGGGAACGTTGCTTCGCGATTGTGCTTCTCGATGATCGGAACGACCTCATCGTCCACGAATTCACGGGCCGTTTGGCGAACGAGTTTTTCTTCGTCGGAGAGCAGGGAATCGAAGTCCAGGAAATCCACGCCGGGGAAACCGGGCATTCAGTTCTCCTTGCAGCGAGCGGGCCGCGGAAGGGCGCTCAAGCGGGCCCGAGCGAGTTGATTCTAGTGCCGAAGCGGAAGTTTGTCACGGCGCGGCGCAGCGCCGCCCGAGGAGCCGCTTCCGTAGGAGTTGAATTGAGAATGAAAGAAGGGAGTACAGTAGGAGCAGTTTTCGGATTACAATCCCCCTGGTTTCCCCGCCGCGAATTCAGTCGCCCGAAAGAGAAGAAAGGAGGAGAAAGAGTGTATGTCGTACCTGTTGCTCTACGGGATATTTGCGCTCTGGGTTCTGTTCGATAGTTTGAGTAGGAGAATGGGTGCTTCATCTGTGCCGTGGACGATGGGGACGTTCCTTTTGGGTCCAATCGTTTTGCCGATTTACCTCGCGCTACGCCCACTGAAGCATGGCGAAGTAAGGGAGGGCGGCAAGGCCTGGAATATTCTGAAGAACTTCGCCATCCTGTGGACGGTCGTGATGTTGATTGCTTCCATCGTTGGCATCATGTCGATGGCAGAGAATGCGACTGGCCTTGGGAGTGAGGCTGCAACCGTCGGCGCCGGAATTGGAATGTTGTTAGGTTTAGGTATCCTTGCAGCAGCTTGGTTCTTCCCAACAATGGGCGCGGCGCTTCTCGGCTTTCTGCTCAAGAAAAATACAATTGTTGAGAATGGCCCGACCGGTCCGCTCGTGGGACACTCGTCCGGTGCGAATGCGGGGGGCGGCTGGGCCGCATTGATGGGCGTTGCTGCGCTGGGTTTAGTTGCGGTCAGTCTTCAGAACATTGCAACGAAGCGGCATAACCCTCCCACTCCAGGTCCAGAAGGCCAGATAACCTCAACAGCATCTTCTTCTGTCAACGGTGAGTGGACAGTTTCCGCATCCACCAACCAGATCGACAACACGCCAGAAGTTGTCTTACAGAAATCGGGCAGCGATGATTCCAGTCTTACCATCCGGTGCGCTGAGCGCAAGACCGAGGTATACGTGGATACCGGTGGGGTGGTAGACAGTGGTTCCGTCAGAATTAGGCTCGACCAATCCGCGCCGATGAGTCAAGAATGGAGTAGGTCAACGGACTACAAGGCGCTTTTCGCCCCGGACGCCATTGCATTCTCCCGGAAACTGCGCCAGGCAAAGACGTTCCTTTTTGAGTTCACGCCTTTCCAGGAGAGACCTCGCGATATCAGTTTTGACCTTTCAGGTTTGGATTCGAGGTTACAAAGGATATCCGACTCATGTAATTGGGCGGAAGCTGACAGGCTTCGAGCTTCAGCTGAGGCCGCGGACGCCGCTCTGCGTGAGAGGATTGCGCAACATGTCTATCAATGCAACTCTTCGGGTGCGTTTGCGGGACAATGGTGCTGGTCCGACCCTGACAGTGACCTTTTTGATGGCGAGAATCCGGCCGAGACTAGGGAGGCGGCTATCGAGGATGCATTTCGTACTGCAAAGATGGGCTTGGCGTTCAAGAGCAGGAAGTGACGCATCGGAGCGGGGAAACGCTGTCGTACATCCAGGGGCCCATTGCCTTGAGTTCGACAGAAGCCATTATTTATTGGAAGGCTCTGTGCGAGCTCGGGCCATCTCCACCAGAAACGCGGAAGTTCCTCCCCAGAAGGAATCTCCTAGCGCGTCAGCAGGGTTGAAGATCTCGCGCGCCAGCGATGCATCAGTAGAGATGCAGGAATTGCTGTCAGCGGTTTCGAATCCCAGGTGAAGAATTCGATTGAGACAGGTGGGATGCGGGCCTACCGACGGAGACCTTGCTCATCCCCGTGCCACCCGTCGACGGCCGGAACGCTTCATTAACTACAAGCTTTTCCGTTACGAGGGGGCTAGAATGGCACTCATTATGAGGAAAACGACGAATCTCGTTCGGTGGTCGATGCCAGCCGTGATTGTCTTGCTCGCCTGTGCGTCATTGTTATTGCTCAAAGCCAGTCCCGCCACTGCAGAAAAATATGACGTAGTTGGCGAACAGCAAGCCGGCACAGTGGCGAAGATCGGACTCTCTCAGTTGCTGATCATCCAACTCCCCGCGCAGCAGGGCTCAACGGGATACGGTTGGACGGTAGCGCAATTTGACAAGTCTCTGTGCAAACTGGAAGAGCTATCGGATGATCAGGTGGAACAGTTGCAGGACAGCGGGGTCCTTCCCAAAACGAAGGACACTGGTTTGATTGGCGCTGTCAAACCACAGATCTTCCAACTCACGCCGCTCAAGAAGGGCACCACGCAGATTCTGCTGCAATATGTCCGCTCCTGGGAACCGAAGACGCCGGCCAAGGAATTCAGTCTCACGGTGCGCATCGGGAAGTAGATAGTTTGTCTTTGGCGCCCTTGCGAGCAGCGCGGACGGTCTTCAGCCGGCGGCGATGCGTTCCAATCGGTCGAGCGTGTCTGGATATCTGCGAACTAGAAGGACGAGCGCGGCGGCTTGCGGATTCGGCTTCGCGCGGCCTTGTTCCCATTTTTCCAGCGTCCGTTCATTAATGCGGAGCCTGCGAGCGAAGACCGCTCGCGAACAGCGAAGCCTCTTGCGCGTGTCTCGAATCAACCTCGAGTCCACTTTGGGAAGCGGCGCCGGCTCCAACTTGTAGGTACGCAATGTGATTTTGCCCTCACGATGGCCTTTCATCGCCGCGACGCCTTCCATCAATTCGTCGAAGATTTTTCCCTTCCTCATGGGTGTTCCCTCCGCAGTCGTTTTTGACGCGCGAGCTTTGCGTCTTGGCGGGCCTTGAGTTCCGCGTCTATGGCATTCTTCAGGGTTTGTCTTTCTTTAGGCGTAAGGTCCGAAGCCTCGTCCTTGTCGCAAAGCGTCATCAACCAGACCTGTTGGTCGGCCGGAAAGTAATAGTAGATGATCCGCAGACCACCTCTTCGGCCTTTGCGGCGCCTTGGGTCCGCCTAGCGGAGCTTGCGGAATCCACCCGTTCCGGAAATCACCTCGCCAAGCTCAGGAGCGGCCGCTATTCGATTCTGTAGCTCGCAGTACTCGTCGTCGGCTAAGTAGCCGGAGACGCGGCGAGTGAAGGCCGGGGCTTCGAAGAATTCCATCCTACTGAGTGTACGCCGCGAGCGTACAAAATGAAGTGTACGCCGCGGGCGTATATATGTCAAGCTGGGCAGGCATGCCATCTCACTGCCTTTCTTGATTTTTGGGGAAGAGACGCATATACTGCACTTGCTCTGAAGCCGGTCGAACTTTCAAGTGGGCGCGAGCCCACTTTTTTGTTCTCCGGAGATTTTGGCGGAGCGATCCTGCCTTTGCAGGAAAGAGGTAGGGTGTGGAAACGCGATGGAATTGGAGCGCATCCGTGGCGCGGCAGAGCGCGTAGCCCGCTCGCTTGGACTGGAAGTCGTTGACGTCGAATGGAAGGTGGGCAAGCAGCGCTTCCTGCGGGTTTACATTGATAGGGTGGCGGCCCCCGGCGTCCCGCGAGAAGCGGTAGAAGGCGTCAGCCACCGGGATTGCGAAGCGGTCAGCAACCAGTTGAGCGTGATCCTGGACGTCGAGGATTTGGTTCCGGGGCCT